>Ga0209540_10001942_pt1 | contig 14976 bp, 8 predicted proteins | sample BarGraIncu01121A_FD_184501 | JGI IMG/M metagenome (GOLD analysis project Ga0209540, IMG submission 184501) | Arctic peat soil microbial communities from Barrow, Alaska - Barrow Graham LP Incubations 011-21A (SPAdes) (version 2) | ecosystem: Environmental > Terrestrial > Soil > Wetlands > Peat... | reverse complement strand
TATAAATAGTTCTGATATCGACTTCCGCGCCATCAGTCTCCAGAAATATCCTGTCGGTCGGCAAGGTTCTTAAAAGGCTTCCTGACTCTGGCCTGATAACAAAATCAAACCAGAAAGAAAGAAACATCCCTTTCGATAACAGCTGGGCTGCCAGTTCCACATTTCCTCTGAATCCATGTATTAACCAGGGCATTTCCGGTCTGATTTTTTTATGAACTGCCAATAGTTCTTCCCATGCTCTAACACAATGAATGACAATAGGTTTCTTTATTTTTTCTGAAATATATACCTGCTCTTCAAAGACACTGTACTGAAGTTCGGGAGAAGGTCCTCTCAACCTGTCAAATCCAGCTTCCCCGATTGCAATTATCTCAGGATTAATGACTGAGCTTTCGACCGATAGCAAAAGTTGTTTATAATTATCTTCAGTCAGGAACCATGGATGTATACCATATGTATATGCAACTCCCGGAGTATTGGCAGGTATTTTTTCTTCATGTGCCATCAGGCTTTCGAGGATAAAAATTCCCGAAGCAGGGGTACCTCCATGAACATGTATATCAATATAGTCTCCTTGCTGAGGAAAGTACATTTCGTTTATTTACTTAAAAAAACAACTCCTGCAGAGATTCGTCTGAGCGTTTCTTCTTTCCCGATCCAGCTGATAATATCAAACAAATGTGGGCCTCTTAATGCACCAACAATTACAAGTCTGAATGCATTCATTACTGCTCCCATATTATAGCCATTTTTCTCGATCCAGTCTTTTATAACCGGTTCGGTAGCTGCAGCAGAAAAATCAACCATATTCTCCAGTAAAGATCTTAATTCCATAATAAGAACTGCAGAATCTTCTTTCCATCTTTTCTTAACAGCTTCCAGATCAAAAGTTTCCGGAGCTTTAAAAAAAAAATCAGTCTGTTCCCACAAATCTTTAACGAAGCTTACCCTTTCTTTTACCAGCCCGACAAGAACTTCAAGTTTGCTGATGTCAACTTTGTAACCATGGTTACTGAGAAACTCTCTGAATTCATTTGCAAGCTGATTATTAGTCTTGTTTTGCAGATACTGGTGATTAAACCATTTTGCCTTTTCAGGGTCAAACCTTGAACCTGACTTGCCAACCCTGTCAAGTGAAAAGGAATTAATAAGTTCATCCATCGAAAATATTTCCTGTTCTGTTCCGGGATTCCAGCCAAGCAATGCAAGCATATTAATAAATGCTTCAGGATAATACCCGTCTTCCCGATAACCCTTTGCAGTTTCACCATATCTCCAGAACAGAGGAAACACCGGGAATCCCATTTTATCTCCGTCGCGTTTGCTTAATTTACCTTTGCCGTCAGGCTTCAGGAGCAATGGCAGGTGAGCAAAAAGAGGAGGTGTCCATCCAAAAGATCTGTACATCATAATATGAAGCGGCAATGAAGGGAGCCATTCTTCCCCGCGAATTACATGGCTGATCTTCATCAGATGGTCATCAACTATATGCGCCAGATGATATGTCGGCATGCCGTCTGATTTGAACAAAACCTTATCGTCGAGAGTCCCTGTATTAACAACTATATGCCCTCTGATAATATCATCAAAGTGAATATCCTCATTATGCGGCATTTTGTACCTGATAACATATGGATCCCCGTTTTCGAGTTTCTCTTTCCATTCAGACTCCTTTAATGAGACTGAGTTAATAAGGTTATTTCTGACCTCAGCATTATAAATAAATGTTTTTCCTTCTTTTTCTGATTGTGTTCTCAATGAATCGAGTTTTTCAGGGGTATCAAAAGCATAATAGGCATCACCTTTATCAACAAGAAAATCTGCATATTGCCTGTAAACTTCCTTTTTGTCACTCTGGCGATACGGTCCAAAACTTCCGCCCTCTCTGATTCCTTCATCAACAACTATTCCACTCCATGCAAGTGATTCCATAATATATTCCTCTGCCCCCTCAACGAATCTTCCCTGATCTGTATCTTCAATTCTTAAGATAAAAGTCCCGCCATTCTTCCTGGCAAAAAGATAGTTATAAAGAGCCGTTCTCACACCCCCGATATGCAAGGGACCTGTGGGACTTGGGGCAAAACGCACTCGTACTCCTTCCATATAAGGTTAAATCGTTAATTTAAATGCAAATATAGACAAACCCGATTACATTTAATACTATAACGAAAGTCAGGTTTTGAATGATGGAATTGTAGTAATTTAGCAGCAATAAAATTATCTCTTTATGAAGAAGATGAAAGCACTTGTTAAAGCCAGACCCGAAAAAGGATTATGGATGGAGGAGGTTCCGGTTCCGGAACCCGGCCTAAATGACGTCATCATAAAGGTCAAAAAGTCTGCAATTTGTGGAACTGATCTTCATATATATGAATGGGATGAGTGGTCGCAAAAAACAATTCGTACGCCAATGACTATTGGTCATGAGTATATGGGTTATATTGAAAAAATGGGTGCAGGAGTAACCAATCTCAAAATTGGTGAAAGAGTTACCGGAGAAGGCCACATTGCATGCGGTCATTGCCGTAACTGTCGCCGTGGGAAAGAGCATGTCTGTGAAAACACTAAAGGAATCGGAGTTCATCTCGATGGATCTTTCGCAGAATACGTGAAGGTGCCTGCCACGAACGTGATCCCACTCGATCACAGAATTCCTGACGAATGGGCTGCAATTATGGATCCTTTCGGAAATGCTACTCATACAGCATTATCATTTCCGCTGATTGGAGAAGATGTACTTATTACCGGATCGGGACTCATTGGAAGTATGGCAGTAGCTATAGCAAAATATGCCGGGGCAAGATTCATCGTGGCCAGCGATCTCAGTGATGCCCGACTTGAAATTGCCAAAAAGATGGGAGCCACACTTACGGTAAACCCTTCCAAAGGAGAAAAAATCTCGGATGCCCGTAAAGCGCTTGGAATGAGAGGATTTGATATCGGACTTGAGATGTCTGGCTCTCCGAAAGCATTCGTTGATATGCTCAATAACATGTATAATGGTTCAAGTATCTCATTGCTTGGGATACTGCCATCGAACTTTGAGGTTCCCTGGAGTGATATTATATTCAAGGCAATAACATTAAAGGGAATCTATGGCAGGGAGATGTGGGAAACATGGTACAAGATGGAGCAGATGATCATTGGCGGAATAGATTTAAATCCTGTTATAACACACCGGTTCTCCATAGATGATTTCCAGAAAGGTTTTGATGAGATGGAAAAAGGTAACTGCGGAAAGGTTATCTTAAACTGGTATTAACAAATAATGATCTTTGTGTTACTTAGTGGTAAAAAATAAGCATATGTATAAAAATTACCAGAATCATATTATTAAGATAATAGACGAGATCAAAGAAGCTGGTCTATACAAGAATGAGCGGATTATCATATCTCCACAGGGTGCAGAAATTGAACTGAATACAGGGCAGAAGGTGCTGAATTTCTGTGCAAATAATTACCTCGGGTTATCCAATGATCCTTCACTAAAAGAAGCGGCAAAAGAATCTCTCGACAATCATGGTTATGGTATGTCGTCGGTAAGGTTTATTTGTGGCACAACAGATCTCCATAAAGAACTTGAGAAAAAAATTGCAGAATTCTTCAGCACTGAAGATACGATTCTTTATGCAGCCTGTTTTGATGCTAATGGAGGAGTATTTGAGCCTCTCCTCACCGAAGAGGATGCCATTATTTCTGATTCACTGAACCATGCTTCTATTATTGATGGTGTCCGTCTTTGTAAAGCCCAGCGCTACAGATATGAAAACGCCGATATGAATGATCTCGAAAAACAGCTTCAACTTGCCCGGAATCAGCGTTTCAGATTAATAGTCACCGATGGGGTCTTCTCAATGGACGGAAATGTGGCACCTCTTGACAAAATAGTAGAACTTGCAGATAAATACGGTGCCATGGTAATGGTCGATGAATCACATTCTGCCGGAGTAGTCGGAAAGACAGGAAGAGGAGTTACTGAGCTTTATAATATTACCGGAAAGGTTGAAATCATTACAGGTACGCTGGGAAAAGCCTTCGGTGGTGCGATTGGCGGTTTTACAACTGGTAAAAAAGATATAATTGAGATCCTGAGACAAAGATCCCGCCCATACCTCTTTTCCAACTCCATACCTCCAATGGTAGCTGCTGCAGGTATCCGTATGATTGAGATGATGACTGAAACAAATGTGCTTCAGGATAAGCTTCATTTTAATTCTGATTACTTTATTGCCGGAATGAAAAGTCTGGGCTTCGATATAAAGCCTACCAGATCAGCTATCTGCGCGGTTATGCTTTATGACGCAAGATTATCACAGGATTTTGCAGCCAGACTTCTGAAGGAAGGAATTTACGTAATCGGATTCTATTTCCCTGTTGTTCCAAAAGGTCAGGCAAGAATCAGGGTTCAGCTTTCCGCAGGTCATGAGAAGGAGCATTTGGATAAGGCCATTATGGCTTTCAAAAAAATCGGCAGGGAACTAGGTGTGATAAAATAATTATCTTTTATAATTATACCTCGATAATAATGAATAAATTTCTCTTCCCAATATATCGCATCCTGGTTCCAAAACCATTAAGGACGGTTCTCCTGAAAAAATCCCTTCGTTATAAAATTATTAATTATTTCGCCTCTCTTCCTGAAAATGAAGTTAATAAGGAACAGAAGGAGGTAATTCAATACATTGAGAATTATGAGGTCAGGATTCTTCCATATAAGTTTCACACCAATTACTCACCAGATCAGGTTGAAGTGATTTATGACCCTGAGAAAGGAATGCGTTATGTCCTTCAGGATGGGAAAAGACTATATTTTATAAAGAGGTGGACCGAGAAAAAGATTCAAAGATCGTATTGCGATCTGATGAGGGAACAGGATCGGGAAAGTCCTCACAGGTATTTAACAGATTCATTTACAATTGAGAAAAATGATGTTCTTGCAGATATCGGTGCTGCTGAAGGCAACTTTTCTCTGGCAGTGATCGAAAATGTCAAAAAGGTTTTCATATTTGAATATGATCAGGAGTGGATTGATGCACTCAGGGTTACATTTGCTCCGTGGGCGGAAAAAGTTGAGATTGTAAATAAGTTTGTATCGGATCGTAATGATTCAAAAAATATCAGGTTTGATACATTTTTTGAAAATAATAAGGATGTTACGTTTTTCAAGATTGATGTCGATGGCGCTGAATCAATTGTTTTAGACAGTTGCAATCAAGTATTTAATACGGAAGCGTCTTTTAAGATAGCACTATGTACCTATCATAAGAATAATGATGAAAAGGATTTCACCTTATTGCTTAAGGATCATGGGTTCAGCATAACCCCTTCCAAAGGGTATATGATCAATTACTACGATAAAAAACTAAAAGCCCCTTATCTCAGGAGAGGACTTATCAGAGCGGTACGATAAAAATTACTTCATTTTACCCAAAAAAATCCATTAACCACAAAGCACACAAAGATTTCGCAAAGGACGCAAAGAAATTCTCTTTCGACTTTTGTCCTTTTTTTTGCCCTGTGCCCTGTGCCCCATGCCCTGCGCCAGAGTACAAAAAGGGTGCTCCTAAAAGCACCCTGCTGAATTATGATAATTCCCGAACCCGGGACCCCATACTAAATTATATCATCCGCATTTAGATGATCCACAATCTTTACAGATCAGACATCCTTCTTCATAAACCAGGTTATCTGAACCGCATTCTCCGCATTTGCCTTTTGCTTTTGTTCCGTTTGGTATATATTTCTTTAAGGCTCTTTCAACTCCGTTTTTCCAGTTGTTAATTGACTCGCTATCAAGCTTTAATGATGTAACCAGATTGACAACATCCTGTATTGGCATTTCGTGTCTCAGTACACCTGAGATCAGTTTCGCATAATTCCAGAACTCCGGTTTGAACATGTGCGACAGACCTTCAATATTCTTCTTGTATCCGTATTTATCGGTATATTGAAAATCATAACGTGTCTTTCCGTCGTCGTCTTTTATTTTAATGATCTTACCTTTGATGATGGTCCTTGGAATAGGGAAAATCTCCTCATCGGCTATACCTGTGAAGATCTCATAAGGACGACTTTCTTTCAGTCCGACAAAGGCAACCCATTTCTCTTCATTAATATTAAACCTGATAACATCACAATCAAGCGATTTCGGTCGTCTCGGTTTTTCAGGCCTGACTTCTGTTTTTCCAGCAATGAGCACCCCGTTTCTTGATCCGTCACGATATACCGTTGCTCCTTTGCATCCCGATTTCCACGCTGTCAGATAAAGTTCACTGACCAGTTCTTCCTTTGCTTCTGCTGGAAGGTTTATAGTAACACTTATTGAATGATCAACCCATTTCTGAATTGCGCCCTGCATTTTAACTTTTGCTATCCAGTCAACATCATTTGCTGTAGCTTTATAGTAGGGCGATTTTGCAATTATCGATTCAATCTCTTCGTCACCCATTCTTGTAACCTCATCAGCATCGTAACCATTGACTTTAAGCCAGTCGACAAATTTATGATGGAAAACATTAAACTCTTCCCATGAATCTCCAACCTCATCCTTGAAAGTAACCTTCACATCGAGATCATTAGGATTAACTTTTCTTCTCCTTTTATAGAAAATGGAAAAGATCGGTTCAATTCCCGAGGTAGTTTGTGTCATCAGGCTTGTGGTACCAGTAGGCGCGATGGTCAGCAGGGCAATGTTTCTGCGGCCATACTTAACCATATTATTATACATAACAGGGTCGGCATCTTTCATCCTTAAAATGAAAGGGTTATTTTCTTCCCGTTCCGCATCATATATTGCAAAAGCACCTCTCTCTTTCGCAAGGTATGTTGAAGCTTTGTAAGCTTCGATTGCGAGTGTTTTATGAACTTCGACTGAGAAATTTGTAGCTTCATCACTTCCATATCTCATTCCAAGACCTGCAAGCATATCTCCTTCTGCCGTTATTCCGATACCGGTTCTTCTCCCTTCTTCCGATTTCTTCCTTATGTTACTCCAAAGGTTTTGCTCAACATGTTTTATCTCTTCAATCTCCGGATCTACACTGATTTTTGCGAGGATCACATCTATCTTTTCAAGTTCAAGATCAATTATATCATCCATCATACGCTGAGCCAATCCTACATGCTCCTTATATAATTCAAAGTCAAATTCAGCCTTGTCGGTAAATGGATTATTAACATAACTGAATAGATTTATTGCCAGAAGACGGCAGCTGTCGTAAGGGCATAAAGGGATTTCACCACATGGATTTGTTGAAATAGTTGCATAGCCCAGATCACCGTAACAATCGGGAACACTCTCTTTTATTATTGTATCCCAAAAGAGTACGCCTGGTTCAGCTGATTTCCATGCGTTATGTATGATTTTACTCCAGAGCTGAACTGCATCGATATCTTTAGCAAATTTCGGATTATCCGAATTAATTGGATATTGTTGTCTGAAAAGAGTTTTATCTTCAACCGCTTTCATGAAATCGTCGGTCAGTTTAACCGAGACATTTGCGCCGGTAACTTTCCCGCTCTCGAGCTTTGCATCGATGAATTTCCCGGAATCGGGGTGTTTGATTGAGATTGAAAGCATAAGGGCACCTCGTCTTCCATCCTGAGCAACTTCGCGGGTTGAATTGGAATATCTCTCCATGAAAGGAACAACTCCTGTTGAAGTGAGAGCGCTGTTTAGCACCGGGGTGCCTTTAGGCCTTATATGTGACAGATCGTGACCTACACCTCCTCTCCTTTTCATAAGTTGCACCTGCTCCTGGTCGATTTTCATAATTCCTCCGTATGAATCAGATGATCCATCGTTACCAATCACGAAACAATTTGATAATGAAGCAATCTGGTAATCATTCCCTATACCAGTCATCGGTCCTCCCTGCGGAACAATATATCTGAAATCTTTGAGAACACCGTAAATCAATTCCTCGGAAAGCGGGTTTTTATATTTCATTTCTACCCGGTGTATTTCTCGTGCTAACCTGCGATGCATATCATCGGGCGACTTTTCATAAAGATTCCCGAAAGAATCTTTTAAAGCATATTTGTTAGCCCAAACTCTTGCAGCAAGTTCATCACCCTTGAAATACTTTATACTTTCATCCACCGCTTCTTCATGAGAATAAACTACTTTTTCATGTCCGCGGTTTTTGGATTTTTCAATATTTTTCCCTTCATCTGATTTCAGCATCTCCGGTGTTGAATTTTCGTTCTTTACTTTTTCAGTTGCAATAGCTGATTCCTGGACAAATAGATCTTCCATATTTTTTGTTATTCTCTGATTTTAATGAGATTAAACGGCCACTGATATTTAAAGCGGGTATTTGCTAAATTAAACAAGCGTTCCGCTGAATGCAAGCGTAAATTTTTAAGTTTATTAACATTTGACAGTATAGTTATTAACTATTATTTATATGCCTGATTATGAATTTGTTAATAAACAATTATCTCTATAGAAACAAATCTTACCGGGAAAGGTTCAACACTAAGATTCAGATTTAAAGTACAATTGGAACATATAATATAGCCATGTCAATTTTCCAATAAAAACTTAAAAAAAAAGAGGCTGTCGTATTCTGACAGCCTCTGTAGCTAAATACAATTTTCTTTAGTTAAATATGTAACGAATTCCAAGTTGCATGGAATAGGTTGATGTATAACTGATGTTATTGGTAAAAGTATTCATCAACATCGTGTTGTTATAGGGATTCAGTTGGTAAGTTGGTTTTACAGTACCGCCAGCAATAATATTGGTAATGTTGGTCTGAGTAAGTATGTTTCCCTGTTTGTATAACTGAGATAAACCCCAATGTCTGCTGAGAAGGTTAGCAAAATTAAGGATATCAAGACTAACCTGAAGAGTGTTGCGTTTTCCGCCGACATTTACAAAGAAATCCTGCATGATTTTTACGTCAAACTGGTTTCTCCATGGCATTAATGCACCATTACGCTCAGCATACTTACCTTTTCTGGAATTGAGATATTTGTCCTGTGCGATATATGCAAAGAATGCATCGCTCTGAGCCTGTGCAGTCCATACAAAGGTATTGACAGTCCGGTTTACGAATGTAATTTCTGAGGGATCTTTTGGAATGTAGATAAGGTTGTTTGACCCTGCGCCATCGCGTACAACGTTGCTTGAATATATATAGGAGAAACGACCTGTTGATCCACCTTCGTAAAACATTGAAATAGATGTACCCATTGATTTGAGATATTCAACTCTGTAGGAAATAGATGAGATAATCTTGTTGGGTGTAACATAACCTGCGTAGCTCAGTTCCGGGCTATTGGCCCCATTTATATTTGGGTTGCCGTTCCATGCTGAAGATGCCTGATCGCCGCTGCCATCAACAAGGTTTTTTGCCTCACTATGGGTGTATGCAATCATTCCAGCAAATCCATTATTGAATGCTTTCTCAATTTTGGCTGTTGCAGACCAGTAATAACCACCTTTTCTGTTTTCGAGAACAATTGGGGACACACCTGATCCGGCACCGGGAGTAATGATTCCGTTTGTCTGAAGATTATAATACTTATCTACGTTAGCGTTCGGATAAATCAAACGGTTATCAGTAACACCATCAATTGCCATATTTGCAGGAGCCTGAAGTCCTTCGTTTACGAAGAATGCCGTATTAATATCTTTATTATAGATAGCTTCAATAGTACCTTTTAATCCCCATGGTAGTTTTGCATCAAATGCAATACTGCTCTTCCATGACTGTGGCATTTTGAAGTTCTTTGAGATAATCGTGAAAGTACCCGGGACAATCGTTCCGACTTCAGGCTGTGTTGCAGGATAATATGCATTTACGGCAGGGTTGAATGGCCCGGGAACACCTGTGCCTACGCCAGCTGAATAGGTCTGAGTAGTTTGTAACATCCCTGCATCACCTGCCTGGCTTACAATCCATACAAAAGGAACACGTCCGGTGAAAATACCTGTTCCTCCGCGAATTACATATTTACGATCGCCTGTAAGATCGTAGTTGAAACCGATCCTTGGAGATAACATCGCCTTGGTTTGTGGAAGTGTAGCAGTACTGTACTGATTATCGCCAAAAGTCAGACTTGAAATAATAGGATGTTCAGGTAATGGATCAGGATATGTGGGAAGGTCTAAACGGAGACCTGCAACCACTTTAAGCTTGCTGTTCACATTTATCTCGTCCTGAATATAAGCTGATGTCTGCGCGTAGTTAAAAGTTGGAAACGCCTGGGCATATCCGGGGGTATTTGAAAAGGTAATACCAAAGTTTTTTGGGTTGACTCCGTTTACAAAATCATCCCATGAATTGAATACATAAAAACTGGATCCGAAACGCATGAAGCCGTTTTTGGTTTTGTCAGTTTCATATTGTGCACCTGCGGTGAAGTTATTTCTGCCCATTGACCAGGTAAAGTCATCATTAATAGTTATAGTTGCAACCTGACGAAGATTCCCATAAGAAAAGAGCTCTGTTCCAAAAGAAACATAGGGGATTCCTGCTTTCAGAATATCAACAAACGGGAAGAGATTTCCATCGGTGCTGCGCGGCTCATCCTGGAATGAGTAAGTACCGCGAAGAGTATTCATGAATTTTCCACCACCTAATGATGAGTTCAATTCAGCAGAAAGTGATTTGAAGTTGCTTTCCTGATAGTATCCGGAATTTTTATACCACATAGCATCCATCGCCTGACGGTTGTTAGTGTAAATACTTGAGAAAGGAGAAACAGAGGTACTTGGATAGTTGGGGTCTTTTCTTATCATGGAACTGTAACGTATATTGAACTTATGGTTCTTATTAATGTTCCAGTCCAAACGTACCAGAAATTTCTGAGCCGGGCTCTGAAATGAATATCCCTGATAGGGGCCTGTTTCATATCCATAAGTATCTCTCAGATATGCACTCATCATATCCATATCAGCTGCTGTAGGACGAGCAATATTATTATTATAATCTGCAGGAGCATCGGGCGTGGCTGCAACACGTGATGGCCCAGGAACTGTTGTCTTCTCTTTTTCAAAGTTTAAGAAGAAGAATAATTTATTCTTGATGATTGGTCCGCCAAGACGAACACCCTCCATTAGATAGTCAGACGGAGTACGTGTAAATTTAGATTTGCCAACCAGATTTCCTTTATACTTTTCGTTTTGCATATAAGTATATACTGATCCTGAAAATTCGTTGCTGCCCGAACGGGTTACCGCGTTTACAGAGGCACCGATAAATCCGCTCTGGCGAACATCATAAGGTGTTATATTAACAGATATCTGGTCAAGTGCATCAAGGGAAATAGGAGAACCTCCTCCCGGAAGATTTGTCCCGATTCCAAAAGCGTTATTAAACTGGGCACCATCAACAGTTATAAAGTTCTGACGGTAATTGCCACCACCGATCTGGTTTCCATTCGCCTGAGGCGTAAGACGTGTGAGGTCATTAATACTCCTGTTGACCGTAGGCATTGTGGCCAGCTGGCGGTTGCTGATATTGATAGAGGAACCATTTTTTTCTGAGTTGAAAACGGGAGCTTTTGTTGCAGTAACAACAACTTCTTTAAGTTGAGTGCTTGCTTCTTCAAGACTGGCATTAAATACAAAAGATTCACCCAGCAATAATGAAATATCAGTAAGTGATTTTTTTGCATATCCGATAAATGATACCTCAATTGAATAGGGTCCACCCGGACGCATACCCTGAATTGAGAACAAACCTTCACCGTTGGTAAGGGCTCCATACTGGGATCCTGAGGGAACATGAACAGCAACAATAGTAGCTCCGGCCAACGGTTTCCCGTTTGGATCGACTATTTTACCGTTAATTCCCGATGTAGTTGTCGCCTGTCCGAACATCACAATGGTGATGAACAGAGAGATCAACAATGTAAATAGACGTTTGAATTGCTTCATCATAAAGTTAGGATTAAGGATTAATAATTTTTCGACAAGGTTATCGTAAATACTTGATTATTTGGTTACATCGGAGTTACATAAATGTTAATTCCGGCGGATCAATTTACATCTCTTTAAATGATCCTTCTCAAATAAGATTTGATAAGTTTTTAACAAATTATGAGTACTGCTTGTTAATATCTTTTTGTGCAATTTCTTTAATAATAATTCTGGTTGCACCTGTATTTTTCTGTATATATTTTGTTGCTACATCAGCTGAATTTTTATATAGTTTCACATCCGACAGCCACAGATCCATAATCTGTTTGAATTCATTAAAATTGAGAAATGATTTAGCTCCCCCTTCCTTCTTAAGATCAACAGCTTCCCTGAACTTCTGATAATTTGGTCCAAAAACCACCGGGATTCCCCAGCATGCCGGCTCAAGAATATTGTGTATACCCCTTCCGAATCCACCACCTATTGCTGCAGTATAGGCATACCGGTAAGCTGAAGAAAGCATACCAATATTATCGATTATGAGAACACGGGCATCTGAATAAACCTCGCTATATTCCGAGAATCTTACATACTTCACTTTTAAAAGCTTTTCAAGTCTTTCAATATTTGAATTATCAATTTCATGTGGCGCAAAAACCCATTTCATTTTTTGCGGAAACATGTTAATATATTCCGCAATTATCTCCTCATCCTGCCTCCAGCTGCTCCCGGCCAAAAATAATTTTTCAGTTCCCCTGAATTGCTCAATTTTGAGAATAATCCTGGCTGCTGCTGCAATCTGAACTACTCTGTCAAACCTTGTATCACCGGCAATAATGACATTTGCAATTCCGATGGCTGAAAGAAGGTCGAATGAACGTTGATCCTGCACAAAGATTTTTTTGAATTTACTCAGCATTCCTCTGAAAAACGACCCGTACCATTTAAAAAAATGTTGCCCGGGACGAAATATTCCGGATATAAGATATAATGGAATATTTTTTTTGTAAAGTACTGATATATAATTATTCCAGAATTCATATTTCACAAATATCACAAATTCAGGCTTTATCAGATCAATGAATTTTGCTGCATTGTCAGGTGTATCCAGAGGGAGATAACTGATGCAATCAGCATTTTCATATTTCTTTCTTATTTCATATCCTGACGGAGAAAAAAAAGTAAGTACAATTTTGAATTCCGGGATCTCCCGTTTAATCGCTTCAATTACCGGTCTTCCCTGCTCAAATTCTCCAAGCGAAGCACAATGTATCCAAATAACCCTGTCTCCTGATTTAATTTTATCAATAATTTTTTCTGCCCACTTTTTTCGCCCTTTGACCCATAAGGATGCTCTTGAATTGAAAGGAGCTGCCAGATGAGCAAATGCAGAAAATATCAGGATTCCAAGATTGTATAGAACTTTCATAAGCAGGATTTGGAAGGTGCAAAGTTAGTAAAAAGGCCTAAAGACGCAAGGGAAATGACTGAATGGAATTAGGGACTTAGGGACTTAGAGACTAAGTCTCTAAGTCTACATCTATTATGGCATTAATTAAAATAGTTCTATTTTTGAAAGAAAATATCTTTCCTTATGGTAAGACTTATTGCTCTGATTATCTCTATTGTTTTGCAAATCATCGCAGCAGTCATAGCTTTGAGATTCATGAAGCTTACCAAGTACAGACTTTCATGGATATTGCTCTCCCTCTCTTTCGCGTTCATGGCGGTTCGTAAAATTATTCAGCTTTTCGAATTTTTTCGTGGAACTCCCTCATTTACATGGCAATTGATAGATGAATGGATCGGAGTTCTGATTTCCGTAATGATAATTGGAGGTGTAATTCTTATACGTGAATTGTTTTACTCACTAAAACGCGCTGATACAGACCGCTTACGCTCTGAAAAAAGAGTAATTAATGCTATTATTAACACTGAGGAAAATGAGAGAAAGAGGTTTGCAAAAGATCTGCACGACGGTCTCGGACCGATTCTTTCCACTGTAAAAATGTCTCTTTCCGCACTCACAGACAGAATCAAGGATTCGTCGGGATCGATAATACTTAATAATACAAACCACCTGGTAAATGAAGCAATCAGTACTATCAAAGATATTTCAAATAACCTGAGCCCTCATGTCCTGTCGAATTTTGGATTGGCAAGCGCTATCAGCGCATTTACAACAAAAATTAATCAGACCAAGGCTGTTGAAATTGATTTTAAAACCAATATGGAAGCCCAGCGACTTGACAATGAAAAGGAGGTGGTAATATATCGCGCTGTTTGTGAGCTTATTAACAACTCCATTCTTCACTCAGGAGCTTCCAGAATTGAGATCGAATTAAACAAACATGAAAAATTTATTACCTTGCAGTTTTATGATAATGGTCGCGGTTTTGATACATCTTCTTTAAGCAAGGAAGATACGAAAGGAACAGGATTATCTAATATAGAGACCCGTGTAAAAACCGTTGAAGGGGTGTTTATCCTCGAAAGCACACCCGGAAAAGGGACCAGCGCTCTTATTAAATTGATTGAATGATTCTTATTAAATAGGAATTGGGAAAAATGGAAAAATTACGGATAATTATCGCAGATGATCACCAGCTTTTTCGTAACGGGTTGAAAATACTTCTGAATGCATTCCCTGAATTTGAGATCGTTGCTGAAGCTTCAAACGGCGAGGAATTCCTGAAAATACTAAAAAACACACAGGCAGAAGTAGCGCTGATGGATATTAATATGCCGGAAATGGACGGCATAGAAGCAACACGAAAAGGTCTGAAAATTTGCCCGGGAATTGACATTATTGCCCTGTCAATGTATGGAGAAGAAGAGTATTATTATAAGATGGTCGATGCCGGCGCCAAGGGCTTCCTGCTAAAAGATTCAGATATATCCGAAGTAAAAGAAGCCATCCTCACAGTTAGAAAAGGAGGAAGCTATTTTTCTCAGGAGCTTCTTTATCATGTAATACAGAAGATAAAATACCGGGAACTTGAGAGCAAATCAGCAAACCTCTCAAAAAGAGAAAAAGAGATACTTTTTAAAATCTGTGAGGGATTCTCAAATCAGGAAATAGCACAGACTCTTTTTATTAG
>Ga0209540_10001941_pt1 | contig 14977 bp, 12 predicted proteins | sample BarGraIncu01121A_FD_184501 | JGI IMG/M metagenome (GOLD analysis project Ga0209540, IMG submission 184501) | Arctic peat soil microbial communities from Barrow, Alaska - Barrow Graham LP Incubations 011-21A (SPAdes) (version 2) | ecosystem: Environmental > Terrestrial > Soil > Wetlands > Peat... | reverse complement strand
TTTTCTATTAATGTCAGGACAGCCCTCTTCCCATCCTCAGAATCGGCTGTAAGGTTCTTTTCTTCAAGGAAGAGTTTGAGAGCATGCTGGTTAGGCACAATCAGCGAAACAGTATAAGGCTTCTGATTATTATATAGCATGCACTGGTCAATATACTTTGATTGTTCAGTAATTGCCTCCTCTATGCCTTCGGGGCTGAATTTTTCGCCGTCATCAGCTATCAGCAGGCTTTTAAACCGGCCAAGAACATACAGAAATCCCTCTTCTATCATGTATCCCATATCACCGGTATGAAGCCAGCCGTCGATAATAGTATCTTTGGTGGCAACATCATTTTTCCAGTAGCCGTACATCACATTTTCTCCGCGGATCACAATCTCACCCTTTTCACCGAGGGGAACTTCAATGCCATCATCATTGCAGATCTTCAGGTCCATATTATTTACCAGCGCTCCTGATGAACCAAGCCTGTGCCGCGAGGTCGAATTCGAAGAGATAACAGGTGAGGCTTCACTTAAACCATAACCCTGGTACATTGGAATGCCAAGAGCGTAGAAGAACCTCTGAAGTTCAATATCAAGAAGTGCTCCTCCTCCGATAAAATAGTCAAGCTCTCCTCCATAAGCTTCACGGATCTTTGAAAAGAGAATTTTATCATAAAGCTTTAAAAGAGGTTTTTTGAGCCTTTGAAGTCCCCGCCCCTTGTTCCAGCCCTCCTTATTATATGAATAAGATATTTTTATTGCGTGATTGAAGAGCATCTCAGTCGGCTTGCCTTTATCTTTAATAGCTTTTTCAATATTCTTCCTGAAGTTCTTGGCAATTGCAGGAACACTCATGAGCAGGTTCGGCCTTATCTCCTTCAGGCACACAGGAAGATTCCTGAGAGTTTCCAATGGCGACTTGCCGGTTTTTACCGAAGCAATGCTGGCTCCTCTTCCCATGAAGGCAAAAATGCCGCATGTATGCCCGAAGGAGTGATCCCACGGAAGAATAAGAAGCGTCTTGTAGAATGAGGGGATATCCATCAGGCTGTATGCCTGGTATACATTTGAGATATAGTTGCCATGAGTAAGAATGATACCTTTGGGATCGGCTGTGGTACCGGAAGTGTAACAGATATTTGCGAAATTGGAAGGCTGAATGCTTTTGTAATTCTCTTCAAATTTTGCCATGTTCCCCGGTGTATCGAGCCACTCTCTTCCCATCTTCCTTACCTCATTGAAGTGTATCTCATTTGAAGCATACTCTTCCTGTGTATCAAAATGAATTATTTTTTCAAGTGTCCGGCATTCTTTAATAACCTCCTTCACCTTCACTGCCTGAATAGATGAAGTGAGTATCATCCTTGATTCGGAGTGATTGAGCCTGAACTTAATCTCCTCGGGATTGAGTTTTACGGAGAGCGGGACATTCATAGCCCCTGTGTATAAAACGCCAAGCTCACCAATAACCCAGCTGTTCCTGCCTTCTGATATGAGGCTCACCCTGTCGTCCTTCTTTATTCCAAGACAGATAAGACCGGCAGCAAACTCGTAGACCTGTTTTTTTATCTCACCGTAGGTTGTTCCTTCATACTTATCATTGGGCTTTTCCCACATATATACATTACTGCTGAATTTCTCAACACTCTCTTCAAAGAATTGTATTATTGATTTCATTTTTCAGGTATTTTTATTTTCAGACCCTAATATACGAAATCCGCCGAAAATGTATCCGATTCAGGTTTTAATTCTCATTTGGATTGGTATTCAATATTTTGTATCTTTGATAATTGCGCATTGCAATACACTGAAAAGCAGCTTGTTATTTAACTTAACGCTTAACCATTATGAGACATTTAGTCGTAATTTTTGTGATAATTCTGCTTGCATCAGCTTCTTCATGTAAATATTTCAAGGGTAAAAAGCTTTTTGGCCATAAAGCTGATACAATGGTCGTCTGGAGGGCAAGGCAGGACAGCCTCCGGATAGCTGATTCATTGAAGGTGGTAAGGGAACGGCTGCAGGTAATAGAAAATGCACGCCTTGATTCAATAAGGGTGGCTGAGGAGAAAGCCGCCTGGGAGAAAAAGAACAGGTTCAGCATTATCGTTGGAAGTTTCATTACTCATGATTATGCTCAAAAGCTAGCAGATGAATATCGGCAGAAGGGATTTGAAACACGTATTATCAAAATGGGAAACAGCAGGTTTGAGCTGGTTTCAGCTGAGTCGCTTGATAATTACAGAAAAGCAATTTCGCGGCTGAAGTATTTCCAGGGGAATGAAGAAGTCGATTCCTGGATCTATGAGAAGAAATGACAATAAAACAATAAAAGTAGAGACGTTTTATAAAACGTCTCTACTTTTATTGCAGGCAACATAAATCTATTTCCTGAATATAGTTTCTTCCCTGTCAGGTCCGACAGATACCATGGTTACGGGGACTCCGGTCTGCTTTTCAACGAAAGCAATGTAACTCCTGAGATTTTTGGGAAGCTTGTCGAATTCCCTTATTCCGGAAATATTCTCTTCCCATCCGGGAAGCTCGGTATAGACAGGTTCAACTGCCTGGTCAGTAAAAGGTATTTCAAGGCACTCTTTTCCTTCTGAGCGGTATCCTGTGCAAACCTTTATAGTGCTGAAGCCGGATAAAACGTCTCCCTTTGTCATAAATAGCCGGGTGACGCCGTTAAGCATAATTGCATATTTAAGAGCATGCAGGTCGAGCCATCCGCATCTTCTTGGCCTTCCGGTCGTAGAACCGAATTCATGGCCAAGCTCCCTCAGGGAATTGCCTGTATCATCGTTAAGCTCGGTAGGGAAGGGGCCGCTTCCAACCCTTGTGCAATAGGCTTTGAATATCCCGAATACCTCGCCGATACTCTTTGGTGAAACGCCCAGTCCCGTGCAGGCTCCGGCACTTATGGTATTTGATGAGGTGACGAACGGATATGACCCGAAGTCGATATCGAGCATGGTTCCCTGAGCACCTTCGGCAAGCAGCTTCATACCCTTGCCTGTAAGCTCGTTGATAAGATATTCGGTGTTTAGAATCCTGAATTTTTTAAGCAGTTCGATCCCTTCAAACCATCCGGCTTCATACTCTTTAATGTCAAACTTAAAATCATATTGCCTGAGCATGGAAAGATGCGCTTCAAGATGCTTATTATACAATTCCCTGAAATCTTTCCTCAGGATTTCTCCTGCCCGCAGTCCGTTGCGGGCAACTTTATCAGTATAGGCCGGGCCGATTCCCTTAAGCGTTGATCCGATCTTTAAACATCCCTTGCTGTTCTCATATGCAGCATCAAGAATTCTGTGACCTGGCAATATAAGGTTTGCCCTTGCCGAAATGATGAGTCTTTTTGTAAGCTCTTCAACTGAAGGACCAAGATTTTCAATCTCCTTCTTGAATACTGCAGGGTCAATTACAACTCCATTGCCTATAATATTCAGTTTTTCCGGATGAAATATTCCTGAGGGGATAAGGTGAAGAATATGCTTTACATTGTTGAATTCGAGTGAATGGCCGGCATTCGGCCCTCCCTGGAAACGGGCAACTATATCGTAATCAGGACTGATAGCATCAACTATTTTCCCTTTTCCCTCATCACCCCATTGCAGGCCTAACAGTATGTCAATGTTCATGTTAAAAAATAATTTATTATTTAAAAAACAGATCACAATTTACGAAAATATTCGGCCGGAAGACGAAACTTTCAGCGATTGTTAATAAATGCCGGGAAATTCCAGCGGGTCAGATAAATATTGGTTCTCATAATAAAAAACCAAATTATTGGTTATTTAATTGATAATTCGTAATTTTATGGTTAATTAGTGTTTACTAACAAATTCACTACCATGAAAACATCAAAGTATTTACTGATAATCGGACTGGTGTTTCTTTTTACCGGTTCTCAGGTTCTTGCACAGCAGCCTTCAGCTAAAAAGGAATATAAATTTACTATCAAAGCAAATCCTTTGGCAGCTCTTGGCGGTCCTTTCTGGGTTATTATAGTACCTATAACTGGTGAGTACAAACTTATTGGTGAGTATGCATTTGCAAAACAGATGTCATTTCAGCTGGGAGCTTCTTATATCGGACCGAGTGTCCTGATTAATCTTGATAAGATTGCTGATACAGCTTCAGTATCAGGTATAAAAACAAGCGGTTTAAGATTTTCTGGGATGTTAAAATACTTTCTAAGCCGCGACCTGCCTGCCCCACAGGGCTTTTATATTGCTCCTCAATTTTCATTTGCCAAAGCCTCATTAACGAACAAAAAAGATCCTACCCAGAAGGTTAATGCCCAGAAAATAAACATAAACGCATGCATCGGTTATCAGTTGATTACATCCGGTGGTTTTACCCTTGATATATTTACAGGTATGGGATATGTTAAGAGAGACTGGAGTTTTGAAGGAAATAATACTTCTACAATTTTTGATCTTGGGAAAAACAAGAGGGGGGTAAGTATTCCTCTTGGCTTCAGCTTCGGATATGCATTCTGAGAATTAAACTGATCAGAAACTATAAAAATAATAAAGCCCGCACAGGGCCTTATTTCTTTTTCCCCTTTCCCCTTTCATCGAGATGCCCGTAAATATAAAGCGAATGATACTGGGGGGTGAAATTATTAAGCTCAGATGCGGTCTTTATTATTTCCCTTATTCTCGGATCACAAAATTCCACAACCTTGCCGGTCTCAATATCAATCAGGTGATCGTGCTGCCCGCACTGGAATGCCTTTTCAAACTGGGCTATGTTCTTCCCGAACTGATGCTTGATTACCAGGTCGCAGTCAAGCAATAACTCAATGGTATTATAAAGCGTTGCCCGGCTGACGCGGTAATTCTTATTCTTCATGAAAATATACAGGGATTCAATGTCAAAATGGCCTGCCCTAGAATAAATCTCATCAAGAATCGCAAACCTCTCAGGTGTTTTCCTGTGTCCCTTCTTCTCAAGATATTCGGTAAAAATCTTCTTTACCGTAATCCTGGTATCATCACTAATCATATCTGGACTAATTTAAAATAATAACAAAAATAGCTATTTTTTAAATAGTAAATCAGTGTTTCAATTTATTCAACGGTTATTTTGAGAAATCCTCAACCCTTTTGACATTTTCAATGCCCTTAATATTTGATATCTTAAGTATCAGGTTGTTAAGGTCCTTGGTATGGTGCACGTAAATATCGATTGTGCCATGGAATATTCCATCCTTAACCGAAATGTTAATATTTGTCATATTGACTTTCAGCTCTGATGAAATAATGTTGGTTATATCATTGACAAGTCCAAGCCTGTCAATTCCTATCATACTTATCCTTGCAAGAAATGAGACAAGTTTATGAATTGCCCATTTTACTGCAATGATCCTGTTCCCCTCATTCGACATTATCCTGATGGCCACGGGGCATTTGGGCTTGTGAATGATAATCGGCCCTTCCGGCGAACGGTATCCTATTACCTCATCGCCGGGAATTGGGTTGCAACAGGTCGCAATCTCATATAGCTGCTCCGCATTTTCGATGTTTTCCCGCAGCAGGAAAGGAACGCTTGCATCAATTTTCTCAGGAGCTTCATGAGTATCTTTTGCTTCTTTCTTGGATCCTATCAGCTTTAGTTCCCAGTACTTGATGACATCCTTCGGGACGTTTTTCTTTACAATCTTCTTCAGGTTATCGAGAGTGATCGTTCCGAGCTCAATACCTGAATATAACTCATCCTTATTAAATACGTCAAATGCAAGAAAAAGCTTTTTCAAAACATCGGCATTGGGTGTGACGTTAAGCTCCTTAAGCTTGCCTTCAAGTATTTCCATACCCTTCTGGATCCGGCTGGTGGTCTCTGTCTTAAGGGCATCCTTAATAGCTTCCTTGGCCTTTGAAGTTCTGACAAAAGAAAGCCATTCCTTCTCCGGCTTTGCAATATCTGATGTGATGATCTCGACCTGGTCTCCGCTCATTAATACTGCATTCAGGGGATTCAGCCTATAATTTATTTTTGCCCCGATTGCTTTATTGCCGATCTCAGTATGTATTTCATATGCAAAGTCGAGAGCTGAAGCACCCTTGGGCAGGCTTACAAGAGTTCCCTTAGGTGTAAAAACCATTATTTCAGATGAGAAGAGGTTCATCTTAAACTCATCGAGGAACTCAATAGGATCTTCAAGAGGGTTTTCCAGCATCAGCCTGATCTTCTTGATCCATTTGTCAAGCTCGCTCTCCTGTTCGCCTTCCCCCTTGTACTTCCAGTGAGCGGCATAACCTCTTTCTGCAATTTCATCCATCCTTTTGCTCCTTATCTGCACTTCGACCCATTTTCCCTCAGGTCCCATAACTGTCAGGTGCAAAGCTTCGTAGCCATTTGGTTTCGGACGGCTTACCCAGTCGCGGAGCCTGTCAGGCTTTGGAAGGTAAGAATCGGTTATCATTGAATAGATATTCCAGCATTGCGTTTTTTCCGGGACCCCCGGTGCAGGTTCAAAAACAATCCTGACGGCAAGCACATCATAAACCTCTTCGAAAGGAACGTTTTTTGATTGCATTTTCTTCCAGATGGAGAATATCGATTTCGGACGGCCGCTGATATCGAACTTCAGGCCTGCAGTTGTAAGCTTATCTATAATAGGCAGAGAAAACTTATTTATCATGTGTACATATTTTTTCTCGCTGTGCTTAAGCTTGGCAGCTATTTCTTCATAAATCTGTGGCTGACGAAACTTGAAGCTCAGGTCCTCAAGTTCGCTTTTGATTGCGTAAAGACCCAGTCTGTGAGCCAGTGGAGCATACAGGAAAATAGTTTCCCCGGCGACCTTCATTTTCTTATGCTCAGGCATCGAATCAAGGGTCCTCATGTTATGGAGCCTGTCAGCAATTTTAATCAGGATAACACTTAGGTCGTCTGACAGTGTCAGAAGCATTTTCCTGAAGTTTTCGGCCTGGAGAGAGGAAGAGTTTTCCTTGTTATAGGTGCCGGATATCTTTGTGAGGCCGTCAATCATGGATGCAATTTTGGGCCCGAAATCCCTGTCAACATCCTCAAGAGTGTAATCAGTATCCTCCACGACATCATGCAGAAGGGCTGCGGTAATAGACTTTGCTCCAAGGCCGATCTCCTGGTTTACTATTTTTGCGACGGCAATGGGATGAATTATATAAGGCTCACCGGATTTCCGGCGCATATTCCAGTGAGCTTCATTGGCAATTTTGAATGCCTTGTCTATCTGCTCTCTGTCGCCAGGCTTATTGCACCTATATAGATTGCTGACCAGCTTATCGTATTCGGACTGAATTAGCTTTATGTCCTCCTCATCAAAAATATCCTTATTCCCCATAAAATATCAATGGCATATTTCTGTCTATGCTACAAATATAGCTTTTATCATTTAAAGTTGAAGCAGGAATGCAGGGCAGTATGCCTCGCATTTGTCATTGATTGAAAATTATATTCACCGTTCCGGTTTTTGAAATGGTTTTTCCTGATGGTGTCGCAACTTTAAGAAACCACATGTAGACTCCCTCAGGAAGAGCTTTCCCGTTTATCGTTCCATCCCATTCATCAGCATAATCTGACGACTCGAAAAGGGTTCGCCTTTTAATATCTGTAATAACAAGCCTGTAATTTGAAGGGGTAAAAGACAATACCGGCCTGAAAGTATCATTCACAAGGTTATGGTTAGGAGTAAATGTATTTGGTACACTTATTCTTTCAGTAACCGGAGCGCAAACCTTATTCGAAATACTAATGCCTGCTGCTCCGAATGGATTTGATGCTTCATCCTCTTCAATGGTGAAGCAAACTTCACTTGCTGAAACCTTGTACATCAGGTCTGAATAATTAACGTTAAACACCGTATCGCCGGATACAAGGTCATGGCTTTCTGCTATTCCGTTTCCGGTATAAATTTGCAGCTTATCTGAGCCGATAGTCCCGTTCCATTGCCTGTAATGGTTCCATGTCAGATTAATAATGTCCTGATTCCGGTTCTGCTCAAGAACGATGTTTGAAGCTGTGTTTGAATATTTTACAGGCAGGTCGCAGTTATTTATTGCAGCGATCCTGTAGTAGTTAACTTTGTGGATATCAGCACTGTTATCAGTGTAACTCAACGAGCCTGATCCTGAATTAAAAGCCGCAATTGACTGATAGGTTCCCGTGGCTCCGGTTTCCCTTTCAAGTGAAAAGTTGTTGATCTCCGACAACTGATCAAAGGTAAATGACAGGTCTATTTTTCCTTCATTTGTAACTGTGGCATAATCGGCATTTATCCATTGCGGAGGCCGCTGCATCTTTGTATCCAGGCAGCTTTTATTTGAATTGGAAACAACTCCTCCCTCAAGCTCAGCCCTTACTGCAAAACAATATCTGGTATCCGTTTCAAAATCTGATATTGTGAAGCTGCTGGCAAGCGAGTCGATAGTAAACATCTCTGCAAGCGGAGCCCCGTTCTTCGAAACAAGTATCCTGTACTCAAGTACTTTTAAAGGGTAATTTGTATAACGGTTCCATGATATGTGGATCTGTTTCTTGCAGGTGTCTATTGAAGTGGAGCAGAAGATTGTACTCAGAATATTTGATAAAGGACTGGCACATACCGGTAATTTTAATGCTGCGACAACATATGATTCACTGAAGTATTTTGTTCCTGTCGAATGGTAAAGATAGCTTGAAGCTCCCGGATCCCACAGAGTATCTTTAATAGTCAACCAATAACCTGTATTATGATTATAGATTATATAAGCTGCTATATCAGATGATGGGCTCGGGTTCCAGGTTAACTCTGCATATCCAGTCTCCGGCTGTACAGAAACTGATTTGAATAGCGGCGAGACAGGCACAATACAGGTATCCTTTTGTGCAAAGCTTAGGATCGGATTCATTAAGAGAATGACCTGAAAAACTATGCCTATTTGTCTTCTGATTTTCATCCTGCAGTCACCTCATATAAATCATCAATTTTATAATATTTTTTAGCAATAGCCTTTATCTCATCAGGTTCAATCGACCTAATCCTGGCTGCGAACCTGGTATAGTAAGAATTGTCAAGGCCGAATTCCCAGGCCGACCTGAAGCTTTCCGCCGCTGCAAATGGTCCGTCAAACATCCTGACAAGCTCACCCAGCATATAATTCCTGACAACTGACAATTCTTCCACGGGTACAGGCTCAGTTTGTAAACGCCTTATCTCTTTAAATATTTCATCAACCGCATTTCGAGTAAATTTATTACTCACTTCACTTGAGATCGATAGGAATCCGCTGAGATTGAGAGATACGACCGAAGAGCTGACTCCATATGTATAGCCCTTTTCTTCCCTTATATTTTTCATAAGCCGTGAACCAAAATACCCGCCGAGAATCACATTAAGCACCTTTAATCCAAAGTAGTCTTCATGCCGCTTGTTTATTGTAGGCGCGCCGATTCTTATTGCACTCTGCAATGCACCTTTCTTTTCTATATGTATGACCCTCTTTTTCTGCCCTGAAGGAAATCCAGAAAACTCATTTGCTATGACAGGCTGAATGGGAATTTCGCCAAAATATTTATTCAGCAGGAGCAGGATATCCTTATGTATTTTACCGGAAACGAAAATTGCCATTTTTTCAGGCCTGTAATATATTCCATGAAAATCATTGAGAAGCTCCCGGTCCAGGTTGCTGAAATCCGCAGGAAGCGTTTGTCTTCCGTATGGATGCTGATTACCAAAGATTGATTCAAAAAACTGTTCTGCTGCAAGACGGTAAACCTTATCTTTTTCGATCAGGAATTTCCGATACCTCTTTTTCATGAGAAGCTTCAGTTCAGAATCAGGAAAAACCGGATGAAAAAGGATCTCTCCGGCAATGTCGAGGATTTTCTCGATATGCCTGTTCAGAAAATATATTACAAACCCTGCCCGGTCTCTTTCGACATAGGGATGAAAAAATGCACTCCAGGTATCGAGCAGCCTGTTGATAAGGGTTGATTTATACTTCTCAGATCCTTCAATCAGCATCAGGTTTGTAGTAGATGCAAGAAGCGGACTGTTTTCATGTATGCTCCCGGCATCGAAGGAAAACTCAATCCGCTCAATATCTTCTGTCCCTGAATCTGTAATGTATACAGGGATACCGTTCTTCAGGAATAAAAGTGAAGGCTCAGGTAGTTTTCCCGGGTCGACCTGTTTTATAAGCGGTTTTTTCATTTGTCTTATCTCGCTCATCGCTCTTTTCTCGTTGATTTGTAAAAGAGAGTGCTGCAATTTGATCGGTTCAGGTATTTATGCACCGTATCCATTACAATGGTCTTATCAACTCCGCGGTAAAGGTCAGCCTCTTCATTTATAAGATTCGGATTGCCAAGAAGCTCAAGATATGCAAGGTTCATTGCTTTATTCAGGATGCTTGTATTGCCGTAAATAACTGATGATTCATATTTGTTTTTGACCTTTTCCATCTCCGCGGCTGAAACATATTTAGTCTTTAAATCTTCGATGGTTTCGTTAATGGAATCATTTGCTTCCTCCATTTTAGCTTCTTTCATGAGCTTCCCATGAAGGATCAGGAGTCCGGGATCAATATCTGCCGTAATAAATGCATCTATTTCACTGAATAGCTTCTTCCTTTTAATGAGCCTGACTGATAATCTTCCTGACTCACCGCCGGCAAGAATATCTGTAATCATATCACATGCATAAAAGCCCTCTTTTCTTGAAGCTGATACATGCCATGCCTTGTATATTGCCGATGCAGGCACGTCGCGTTCGACGACCTGGGTCCTTTCTTCAGTCTGCTCAGGTTCTGCGGTCAGCTCCCTGGTGGTTATTTTCCGGCGTTCAATATTGCCAAACCATTTTTCAGCCAGTTTCATAGCCTGTGAAGGTGTTATTTTGCCGGCCAGCGCCAGTATTGCATTATTGGGCGCATAGTGAGAATAAAAGAAATCTCCGGCCTGGCTGAGGGTCACATTACTGATATGCGAAGGATCAATTCCAATTGCCGGCCAGCGATAGGGATGGACCTTGTATGCCAATGGCTTCAGGCAAAGCAATGAATCACCGTATGGATAATTAAGATAACGCTGGTTGAATTCCTCCACAACTACCTTTTTCTGAACATCAAGGCTTTTGTTGCTGAAGTCAAGGCAATTCATCCTGTCGGACTCAAGCCATAAGGCAGTTTCAATATTTTCAGCCGGGACAGTAATATAGAAATTGGTAATGTCAGAGTTGGTGAATGCATTATTTTCGCCTCCGGCGAGCAGAAGGGGAGTGTCAAATTCCGGTATTTCTGAAGTGCCTCCGAACATAAGGTGCTCAAACAAATGTGCCAGTCCTGTTGCTGAAGGATCCTCGTCCTTTGACCCTACGTCGTAAAGCAGGTTAATTGCAACCAGCGGGGTTGAGCTGTCCTCATGGACTATGACACGTAATCCGTTATCGAGTGTGAATTTGCTGAAACTGACCATTCTCTGACAAGTAATAGTTATTTTAATTTTATGATCGCGGCAACTGCAACAAACTTAAATAAAAAAAAAGGAGATAGATTGGTAATGTTTTTATATTTGTAGAATTATGTTCACGAACAGGTTTTTCAGGAAGTTTTTACATCCGCGTGTTGAAGATATTGATCAGGTTAAGCTAATTTACATCCTTAGCCTGGTAGTCGGTTTGCTGAGTGCCCTTGCTGCAGCCTTACTGAAAAATGATATTTAATTAAATTATTTATGAAAAGAGATACTTTAATTTTTGACCTGATTGAGAAGGAGCTCCAGAGACAGCTGAATGGCATTGAGCTTATCGCTTCCGAAAATTTCGTAAGTCCGCAGGTCCTTGAGGCCATGGGATCGGTTATGACAAATAAATATGCCGAAGGCTACCCCGGGAATCGCTATTACGGTGGCTGTGAAATTGTTGACCAATCAGAGCAGCTGGCCATTGACAGGCTGAAGCAGCTTTTCGGAGCAGAATATGCTAATGTTCAGCCTCACTCGGGTGCACAGGCTAACATGGCAGTGTTAATGACTTTTCTTAAGCCAGGCGATACCTTCATGGGCCTGAACCTTGCTCACGGTGGTCATCTTTCTCATGGTTCTCCGGTCAACTCATCAGGCATTCTTTACCGCCCGGTGGCTTACAGTGTAAAGGAAGAGGATGGCCTGGTCGATTATGACATGATGGAGAAAATTGCACTGAAAGAGAAACCCAGGCTTATTATTGGAGGCGCATCGGCGTATTCGCGCGAATGGGATTACGAAAGGATGAGAAAGATTGCTGATATGGTTGGCGCATTTCTTATGGTCGATATGGCCCATCCGGCAGGACTGATTGCTGCAGGATTGCTTGACAATCCGTTGAAGTATGCTCATGTGGTGACCTCCACCACTCATAAAACATTAAGAGGACCACGGGGAGGGATAATACTTATGGGAAAGGATTTTGTCAACCCATGGGGTATCACCACACCCAAGGGAGAAGTGAAAATGATGTCATCCCTAATCAATTCTGCTGTATTTCCAGGAATACAGGGCGGTCCGCTTGAACATGTCATCGCCTCCAAGGCAGTCTCCTTTGGTGAAGCTCTTGATCCGGCATTCAATGATTACCAGAAAAGGGTAAAATCAAATGCTGCCGTTATGGCCGATGCCTTTATGCAGAAAGGTTATAAGGTTATTTCCGGCGGAACTGACAATCATCTTATGCTGATAGACCTCAGGGCAAAATTCCCCGAAATCTCAGGAAAGAAGGTCGAAAATACACTCGTCAGGGCTCACATAACAGTTAACAAAAATATGGTGCCCTTCGACAGCAGATCGCCATTCCTTACTTCCGGACTTAGAGTTGGCACTCCGGCAATAACCACAAGAGGCATGAAGGAAGAGCATATGGGAGTGATTGTCGATCTCATCGATGAAGTTATTTCAAGCATTGAGGATGAAAAGATAATAACAGGAGTGGGAGAGAGAGTAGTAAAAATGATGAAGTCATTTCCTCTGTTCTCGATGTGAAAAATTCAGAGCCAAAAATAATTGGTAATAGAAGTTTTAATTTCTTTAACTTTGTAAATGACTGAATTATTAAATCCCTGAAATGAATAATCAGAAAAGAATATTTATTGTTGATGACGATCCATTTATTAACATGCTGGTTGTTAAGAGGTTTTCTGCTGAAGGTTATTTGATGGAGGCCTTTGAATCCGGGGAGGATTGTCTCGCAGCTTTGCATAAAAATCCCGACCTTATTATCCTCGACTATCTCTTTGTAAAAGAGAATGGAATATCAATGAACGGCATGGAGGTTTTTGATGAGATCAAGAAAGTCAAGCCTGATATTCCTGTAATAATGCTGTCGGGGCAGGAAAAAGGTGAAATTGTTCTTGAACTTGCACGGAAAGGCATCGACGATTATATCATTAAGGACAATAACCTGATCGACAGCCTTAATGTGGCTATAAAAGAGCTTTTCTCAAGGGAAGACTGAAAATAACTACTTCAGTTTAAACTTATAGGTTATTGTTCCCTTCTGAACTTCAGGTGCGTCGGCTTTAACTTCGAATGTCGCTTGCATTGCAGCATCCTTTGCAACTTTAAGCAGGTAATCATCGAGTGCGCTCGAACCTTTTACACCGGGAACAGCTTGTATTACTTTTCCTGTTCTGTCGACGCTAACTTCGACAACTACAATGCCTTCACCCTGGTAATCATATTTAGGTTGAGGGAGCTTCAGAGATCCACGGCCCTGCAAGGAAGACGAAATACGACCGCTATTCCCCGTTCCGCCTCCCTCTCCATGATTTTGTGAATCAACCGAGCCGTTAGGAACACCCTGGTTTCCGGTGCCGCCGGCTATCCCTTCACTTGTGGAATTTGTACCTGAATTCATGGAATTGGCCAGGGCATTTTTGGTACGGTTCATTATATCGGTCTGGCGTTTCTGTTCAGCCTTTATTTTCTTCTTTTCAATTTCTTCCTGTGCCTTTATTACTCTTTCAGCATCAAGTTCTTCACGATGCTTTTTATCGGCTTCGATTTTTTCAAGGTGCTTCTTTTCAGCCTCCGGATCGACTTTCTTTACAGCAGGAGCTTCTTCTTTATTCTGTGTAAGAAGTTGTTCCTCTCCGGGATTTTTTACTGCTGCCGCCTGCGGAGGCGCAGAAGCTTCTTCCTGGCTGGACGGAGGAGATGGTTCAATCAGCCCGAATCCTGTTGCGTCAGTTCCGAAGTTTACAAGTATCCCTTCTTCCTGAGCAGGAGTTAATGGCGCGGAAAACCCGTAAAGCAAAAGAATTGCAATAACAACAACATGGATCAGTATTGTTCCGGCAAAACCCTTGACCCTCTCCGGGTGCAGTTTTCGCGAATCCTTATTTGTGTGAGGTTGCAATTATCAGTTTATAATTATTTTTTGAGAAATATTTATAAAGATTACTACCGTTGTTTTTGTCACTGCAAAGTTAATAAACTTTGCTTTTTTTCATTAATCTATTATATACGGTTAATAACAATGGTCTGAATTTTATTAACTGCAATCAATGGCAGAATAGTATAGAAAGGTTTAAAAATATTAACTGCTCTTTATTTTGATGGTGGCGCGGAGTCATTCTTTTTCTTTCCGGCTGATTTGATTTTCTTATTGAAGATGTCGGAGAGCTTGTCAAAATCCTGCTTGTAGAACAGACCGAATCCCTGTGTATATGGAGCCTGTTTACCGGTATATGGATCATTGTACCGGTTGAATACCTTGAATCGTATCTTGTCGGTAATCTTGTATTCAATATCAAAGTCACCTATCAGTTGGTCAGCATTTGCAGATTTATTTCCAGTACCGGTTACATCGAAGTTGCCGTTTATCAGAACCTTATCGTTCAGAACCTGGGTTGAAAGAGCAACCTGCAGATCATTTGAATTGATATCCTTATATCCTGGCCGGTACACAAAGCCCAATGCAAAGTCGTTGTTGATCTTTGAAAGCATGTTGCTCAGCTGGTTGGAGACCATTTCGGCAGTTG
>Ga0209540_10001940_pt1 | contig 14980 bp, 14 predicted proteins | sample BarGraIncu01121A_FD_184501 | JGI IMG/M metagenome (GOLD analysis project Ga0209540, IMG submission 184501) | Arctic peat soil microbial communities from Barrow, Alaska - Barrow Graham LP Incubations 011-21A (SPAdes) (version 2) | ecosystem: Environmental > Terrestrial > Soil > Wetlands > Peat... | reverse complement strand
CGTCTTCTGATAGCATCGACAATACGCAGCGTCGTCTCGCCCGGAATCCCATAGACATATTTGACGCCCCACTCGATGAGTTGCTCAACTATCAAATCGGCCGCTAGCCGCTCGGTTTGTTCCGCTGTTTCTTCATTTTTCATAATCGCAACACCCTCATTACGCACACAACTAAGCCGTTCTAAAACTGCATTTCATAATATCAACTGCAAACTAGCCTAAATGTCTTTCATTTCAAAGGACTTTTGCTTTTTAAAGTCTGATGTATCTCCTCATTCTATCGCTTGCAAGCTTTTTAGCACTTCTTTTAGCACCATAACGTTGTTGTATTCCTGTTCGCGCGAGGCATAAACGAGGGTAATATCCTTTCCTGCGGCGTCAGCTAGAAGTTTCTCAAGCGGCTGTATCTTATCTTTGAGCTCAGCTCTATAGCGTCTTTGAAAAACAGGCCATTTTTCGGGATCGTGTCCAAACCATTTGCGTAGCTCGGTGCTTGGAGCGATCTTTCTTAACCATTCGTCGATATGCGCCTCTTCCTTGCTGATGCCTCGTGGCCACAATCGATCAACGAGAACTCTAAATCCATCGCTCGGTTTTGCCTGCTCGTATACTCTTTTGAGCTTAATCATCGTCCTGATTGTACAATGTGCCTGATGCTGGTCGTTTTTGCGTCATGCACAATATGCCCAAATTGAGTCGCGCTTCATCGTATCCTCGTGTCGCAGCTTCTTGTTACACGCCTTTTTTTATACGCTCCAATGCGTTTCGTGCAGTTTCGTGAATGGGGGCGGATTCATCTTGTAAAACGACCGCTTCTAGGGCGATTTTAGCCTCTGGTGCTCCGATCTTTCCTAGGGAATCCACCGACACTAATCGTATAACAGTCTCCTCGCGAGAATTGTTTAGCAGTCGCACGAGGGGCTCCACAGCTTTTTCGTCGCCAATTGATCCAAGGGCTTCTGCAGCGCTCCAGCGGACGTTACCATAACTATCGTCGAGTGCTTGGATTAGTGGGTTTACAGCTCTCACGTTACGTATCTGCCCGAGCGCCCACGCTGCTCGCCACCTGACATCCGGATCTATATCTTGAAGATCGGCGATAAGGGCGTCGATCGCAGCGTCGTCCTTTAACCGTCCAAGTGCCCATCCTGCTCGCCACCGGACGTCACGGTCGGAGTCTTTCAGCGCACTGATGAGCGGTTTCACTGCAGCGTCTCCGATGATAACTAAAGACTCTGCTGCGCTCCAGCGCACATTACAGTCACTGTCCTTCAAAGCCTCCATCAACGGGCCAACTGCGCGAGCGTCCTTTGTCCATCTAAGGGCTCGTGCCGCTTGCCATCGGACATCGCAATCGCCGCTCGTGAGGTCTTCAATAAATGAGTTTATAGTCTCCATGCGCAAAGCCTCTTCTCTTTACTATTTTCGCTAGGTATATGTGTCTTCTCCGCGTTCGCCTCCGACGGTCGAGATTTGTGCCCGCGTTTGTGGCGGCCAAGCGCCTACGATTGCCCAACGCCTTCTCAACGTGCAGGATTAGGATGCACCAATCGCTTTATCTCTCGATAATCAAGAACAAGCCGCGCGCGATTCGCGCGTAGTGCAAGCGCAGCAACCACGTCGCTTGGAACGGTGCAATTCATCTTTTTTGTGGTGCGAGCGCTCCAAAAAAGGATTATTCGAACGCAAGATCTGCTTTTTGTACGGGAAAGGCTTATCGAGGCTCAGTGTTTGGTTCGCATAGCAAAGAAGGTGAGTTTATGGTGATTAAAGTTGCTGTAAATGGGTACGGAAACATTGGCAAACGCGTCGCTGACGCGGTGGCAAAACAGGACGACATGAAGCTCGTGGGCGTGTCAAAAACCCGCCCGAATTTTGAGGCCTTCGTCGCCGCAAAGAAGGGATACCTACTTTACGTTGCCGAGGAAGCGAGCATCGATACTTTTAGGGCGGAAGGTTTAGACGTCGCGGGCACGACAGCGGACATGCTCAGCGAGGCGGACGTAGTTGTCGATGCGACTCCTGAAGGAACGGGCGCAAGGAATCTCGAAAACCTCTACAAGAAGATTGGCATCAAAGCCATTTTTGAGGGCGGCGAGAAGCACGCGGCCGTAGGCACTTCGTTCAACGCGTACTGCAACTACGAGAGTGCGATTGGCAAGAACTACGTGCGGGTGGTATCCTGCAATACCACAGGGCTCTGCCGAACCTTGTACGCGGTGGACAAGCTGGCCGGCATCAAAAAAGTCAGGGTGGTACTCGTGCGGAGGGCGGCAGACCCCGTGCAGGTGAAAAAGGGGCCGATCAATGCCATCATTCCAAATCCGCCAACGGTCCCGTCACATCACGGACCAGATGTTAACACCGTGATGCCTCGGTGGGATATCACGACGATGGCCGTTCTGGTGCCGACCACGCTTATGCATCAGCACAACGTGATGATCGAAGTTGAACGCCCGGTAACCAAGGAGGAGCTGTTGACGGAGTTTTATGGCTTGCGTCGTATCATGCTCGTGCGTGCGAGTGACGGCCTAGGATCGACGGCCGAGATCATCGAGCTCGCGCGAGATATGGGGCGCCCGCGCTACGACTTATGGGAGATAGCGATCTGGGAGGAGAGCGTCAACGCTGTCAGCAACGAAGTCTTCTACATGCAAGGCGTTCATCAGGAGGCCGACATCGTCTTAGAGAACGTTGATTGCATTCGGGCAGTAACTGAAGCTGAGAAGGATCCATGGAAATCGATTCGCAAGACCGACGAAGCTATGGGGGTGACGGGCTCATTCCGCCCGCCTCAGTGTCTCGCTGACAAGCCCGAAGCGCTTCGGGAGATACACTACAAATCCTGGGGTATTGAGTAATAGGCCTTGTGCCATCCTGAGGTGTGCGTTATGGAAAAACCTGCGGACAGTACGTATCCGATTCACGACCTGATGAAACGCCGCTGGAGTCCTCGTGCATTCGCAGAGCGACTGGTTGAACACGAGAAATTACGAAGCATGTTCGAAGCGGCGCGTTGGGCCCCCTCTGCTTTTAACGCACAACCGTGGAGTTTTATTGTTGCGACTAAGGAGGACTCGAACGTATACAACCGCTTGTTGCACTGTATGCCCGCGGCGAATCAACGCTGGGCACATCGCGCCCCCGTCTTACTGCTCTCAGTTACGAATCTTTGTCACCCGGATACGGGAAAGCCCGATCGATTCGCGCGCTATGATCTCGGCTTGGCGGTCGAGAACCTCGTATTGCAAGCCACTACGTTAGGTCTTTTCTGTCATCAGACGGGCGGACTGAACGTAGAGAAAGCGCGAACGGCGTTTAACATCCCAGAGGGAAGCGAGCCTGTAGACGTTATCGCTATAGGATACATGGGAAACCTTGACACGCTTCCCGACGACCTACGTGAGCAAGAGCTTGGACAACGGGTGCGTAAGCCCCTAACTGATTTCGTGTTTTCCGACCGTTGGGGCAAAATATCCCGTTTGGTCACCGAATAGCGTGAATTAGTTGTTGTCGCTCACAGCCGACGTTATTATCCGGTGCCGAACGATATCCCCCCGACTGCGGAGAAATTGCTGCAAACGCCGCTCGAATCGCGGCGCAATTGTTTATGAAGGCGATGTGTTGGTCATGACGAGGCATTGAATGGCACAGTGGTGTGTACGGTGTGTGACTGGATCTATGACGAAGATGTTGAGGGGATCCCGTTTGAACAGCAGCCCGATGATTACACGTGCCCCGCGTGCGGGGTACCTAAGTCCTTCTTTGAAAAGCTTTGACTACGATGCGCTCTTCCCTGTGCCATTCAAACCACAGGTGATGTCGGTCGGTTTTTTTGCCGATCCTCAAACCTCGACCGCACCGAACTGTTTCATCCGTCTTCTGTCATCCAGCTCGGCCTCCTTAAGCAGGAAAACGCACACGCTTACGGGCTCTAAAACGCTAGACGACCTTTCCGTGATTTTCGACTGCTATTTATATTCGACTGTGGAATGCGCAGTGGCAGCCGGATACCACTAACCCGCGGCGACACTGTTCAAACAGCGTGTTCGACCGGTCCGAAGTGATCCGAGCGATCGGATCACGCGTGACATTCTGGCAGCATCGCTGGGCCGTGCGCTAGGGCTGTGGCACCTACTCGACAGCTCCGTGGACACAAAAGTACACGGTCTTGAGACCATAGCTGGCCCAGATGGGACACAGCGGACACTTACATCCCTTTCGTTCGAGTTTCTTTTCGCTCTTTCCTCGTGCACAGACGCCCGCTAGTCAGCTGGCACTTGTCGTACGTCGGACAGTCTCCCTGATAGCATATGCAGCTTGCGTAGTTTTCATCGGTATTTTCCACATTCACTTATGTCACCTTCGTGTAGCTAGACTGATTGAATAAGCGTACACATTGGTATAAACTGCCCGCGTTTTGCGGTGAAAACCCCGGTTGACTAGGGTTGTAGCTGCGCGGATGGTTTTTGCTAAATGTTAACGAATTAAGCTGCTTTACGTAGTTGCGAAAGGCGAATCACAACAATTAAGCGTTAAGCACTAGTCAATCATTATATGCTAGCTGCTGAACACTGCCCAGACGTTTTAACTGATGGTGCGTCGATTCCAGCACACGAGCTTTTGGGGATCCATCACAGCAAAATATCGCTCCACCGCACAAAATCGGGTTACGACACCCCCCTCCAGAAAAAAAGAATGCAGTGGATGAATGGGTAGGTCTCAGATGGCGTCGGGCGAAGCTCAAAACGCGGTTCGGAGCATAGGGGTTTTTTCTATTAGGTCAGCTTAAGATAACGTGTCCACGATGATCTTTCGGGAGCTGGTCCAGTATGGGTATCATAGATTTCAGTGACCTTGACCTGAAGAGGGGGCCCCTTGCTGATGCAGATATGCTTGTAGGTAATAATGCCCTTAACGGTATCTCAGACCCGCATCTCATCCTCTCGGGAGCAGTGAACCTGAAACACAATTTGTCGCGATTGGAAGGGACCCTGTGTAAGACGGGCTGCATCGGGCTTGTCTTGAACGACCGCAACAGACCGACCCCGACAGCTCTCATACTTGACCACATCTGGGAGACCCATCCAGGATTGATGCAAAGGGTGAAGAAAGTCCATATAGCGACAGGGACGCACAAACCTCCGACTGAGGATGATCTGAGAGCGATCCTTGGACCTGGTCGCTCTTTCCTTAGGGAAATGGTGCATATCCATGAAGCAAAGGACGAAAAGGCGCATGGACATATCTGCACCACGGAACTTGGGACCGATGTAAGGATCGACAGGGCACTTGCGGACCAGGATGCCCTGCTGTTCATAAATTCCGTTGGACCACACTATTTCGCCGGGTATACCGGGGGTAGGAAATCCATACTTCCCGGTATGGCCGCGTACAGCACGGTCGAACAGAACCATTCGCATGCCCTGAGCCCGGGGTCGAGGACCCTTGGCCTAGAAGGGAACCCAGTCCATGAAGACATGGAGGATGCTGTAGGTTCTTACCTGAAGGACCGGGAGCATCTTTCCGTTCAGGTGGTCCAGGGTATTGGGAAGACATTGACCTCCGTCCATTCAGGCGACATTTTCTCTTCTTTCAGAGAGGCTGTTAAAGCGGCAAATGGACAGTTCTGCATTCCGGTCAAGGGGACCTACGACATCGTTGTAAGCGTAGCGAAGCCCCCCATGGACAGGACCCTCTATCAGGCCCAGAAGGCCATCGAGAACGGCAAGCTCGCTCTGAGGGATGGCGGGGTCATCATACTTGTGGCCGGCTGTCCTGAGGGTATAGGACAGTCAACGTTCTGGGACCTGATAACATCGAACCCAGAAAGGGAGAGCACTCTGAAGAAGATATCCGAGGGATATGTCCTAGGGTATCATAAGGCCGCCAAGCTGGTCCAACTGTCTCAGAGGGCACATATCCATGCCGTAAGCGGGATAGGAAAGGATATCCTTGAAAAGGGTTTTATCACTGGTTTCAATGACCTGGGATCTGCAATGACCTCGGCAATGAAGATAGTGGGCCGAGGTCCCAGGGTGCTTGTGATACCGGACGGAATTATGACCGTTCCAATGGTCGGATAGGAGGGTTAATTTTTGGGTACAGAGGACGATAAATTGGAAAGGGCAAGGATGCCAGGCAAGCTGGCCAAAGAGCTCCATGGATCTATTTACGGGGGAGTACTAGCTTTCCTCGTGGTCATATCGCCCGCAGAAAAAACCTTAGAAAGTTCCGAATCTCCCGTCTTCACACGGCGGAGGATCACCGGTCTGGCGCCTTGCATCTCGAGGTGAATCGTCAGGAGCTTCCCCCTCTGGTGCGGATAGCGCTCACGCAAAAGATGATGCGCGCACCGACTAACCCAAAGAAAGCAACGATTGTCGTGAGGCCGTTTTCAAACGTGAAGAGAGTCTCAAACATACGCGTAATGCCTTTTTTCAAGCCCCCCATGCGCTGAAAAAAAGGATTAGTGCCGCTGTGGATTACTCAGCAGCGCCGTGTAAACAGAAGTAGCCCTCGCTAAGAGTGTATTCTCCAAACACAGGGCAGGTCGTGCACGCACATCCCTGCATCTTAGGCGTCTTTTCACTTTTACCCAGAGTGCAAAACGCACCAACCTTAAGGCTGTTCTTCGTAAAGGTGGGACAACTCCCGCAAATGCACTTCGCCTTGTTTTCAGGCGTCGTCGGAACTTTCATTCTTTTTCACCTCCGTGTCAGCTTTGGACAGACTTAATGAGCATTCGGAGTTTAAAATGCTTCCTCTTTCTTAAACTGTGTTTCCTGACACTATTAGCTATCTGATCTAACAAATATTTAGAAATAAAAATATAAGATCTATCTATTATTTCGGATGAGGTTTTCTACGAACGATAAATTCCAAAATAAAAAACCGATTGGTTTGTGGTCGGCAATTGCCATTGGAATAGGGGGGATGATCGGAGCCGGTATCTTCTCCATTTTAGGTATTGCCACAGAGATTACTGGTAATCTGATTTATGTTTCATTCATCATTGGAGGTATTATTGCACTCCTCAGTGCTTATTCCTACGCTAAATTAGGATCTAAATATCCCTCGGCAGGAGGACCAGTTGAATTCCTAATCAGAGGATTTGGCGATGGAATTTTAAGTGGTGGTTTTAACTTTCTTTTGTATTTTGGTTACATTATTGCCTTAAGTGTTTACGCAAAAGCTTTTGGAAATTATGCCGCTACTTTTCTGTCTTCCTATTCATCACCTGCAATCGCAACAATCTTAGCCATCTTCATTATCTTGATATTCACGTTTATTAACCTCTTAGGCACTCAGGCTGTAGGAAAATCCGAAACGTTAATTGTGGCTATAAAAGTAGGAATATTAGTTACATTTGCAATAGTTGGATTTTTCTTTATCAACATATCTCTAGTATCTGTTTCTAACGTGATACCAATAGATAACGTAGTAACAGGAGCGGCATTGCTTTTCTTGGGATACGAGGGTTTTGGTTTAATTACCAACACTGCCGAAGATATTGATCAGCCTCAGAAAAATATCCCGAGAGCCCTGTATTTAGCCATACTAATTGTAATGTTGATATATGTGGCAGTGTCCGTTGCAGTAGTAGGCAACCTGTCTCTCCCTGAAATTAAACAAACTGCGGACTATGCATTGGCCGCTGCTGCACAATCCTTTGCAGGAGCAATTGGATTTACAATTATAGTTATAGCAGCGCTTTTTTCCACTTCTTCAGCCATAAATGCTACCCTTTATGGCGGAGCTAACGTCAGCTATTTGATGGCAAAAAAAGGTGAACTACCCACATTTTTTAATCGAAAATCATGGCACGATGGTAGAGAAGGTTTGCTTATTACCAGCACCGTTGTCATTCTCCTCATTGTTTTGTTGAATTTAAGTAACGTGGTCATGCTGGGGAGTTCAATATTCTTACTTGTCTACGCGGGCGTAAACCTAGCACACCTTAAGCTATACAAAAAAACTGACGCAAACAAGTACATAATAGGCCTGGCTATCATAGGCTGTTTCTTTTCATTAACTGTCCTGGTTTACTATGAAATATTCAGCTCCCCCCTGACGTTGTATTTACTATCAGCAGTCGTAGTAATATCATTCGTAATTGAATGGATATACCTCAAATACAAAACAAGAAGTTTGAAAAATAGAGAAATAAGGGATAATTGATAAGAAACTTTTAAAAACTATTTCTCTTGCGCAGCTTCTAAAAGCTCTGTTCTGCGCTTCGGTGCCGCTTACGGCGAAGACGCTGAGCTTGTCAGAATTCCGGCAAAGTATGTGCAGCTGCGCAGCTGACGCGGGCCGCAGTGAGTTCAAACGATGCCGAGGAGCGATTTAATAGCCGTCCACTCTTCTGCGCAGAACATCGAGCGCTCGTTTTGGCCAATGCCGTCATAAGCGCGAGAATGACATATAAACGTGCGTTGTAACCTACGCGAGGTGATATACACGGTGAAAGTTCCTGATACAGACGTAAACTACGATGATTGCTTTTGCTATCAAGGGTGTCCGACCTACGAACACAATAAACTGAGCGGTGGGCTCTTTTGTTCACGCCTGAGAGAGCGGCTCCCATAACTGGGGCAGTGAGTTCTTTTCCGAAGAGTGAGGTAGACATCTCTGGTTCGCGATGTGCCTTGATCACCCGCATTTTCAGCCGGTATTGTTGGAGGGCTTTGTAGTTCGCCTCAAATGTCTTGGCCTGTCCCGCGCCTCCTAAGCCAATGGGGGCGCCATATTTCTGTCCGGTGCAGAGATGATCGGGATCGCCATTGCATACCGGATAAACACCACACAGATGAGCGAGTTGCTCTCTAGCTCGCCGACGGTAGTATGTCAAATCTTTTTTCACACGTATCCCTCCGTCCAGCTTGGTGTCTGGAGAGGTTTATCATTTGACACCGCTTTGTTTATCAAAGACAAAAAGTCTGCAATTTAAACACGTATATTTCATTTCAGATTTCCAGCCAAATTAATGAAGATCTATGAGTGTGGTGCTATTTACAGTCTTTTTTAGGCTAATTACTGTTTAGTCGGCCTCTCTTTTTCTCTTTTTTTAGTTGCGCTACTGCTTTAGCGATTGCAATTCTGGGAGGGACTCCTTTGGGGCACACCCGACTGCAGTTCTCAAAAAATTCACATGCCCACCACCCGGTGGGTATATCCGCTGTTTTTAGTCTTGAAGTTCCTGACTCCCGGGGGTCGATATGGAACCTGTAGAGTTTGGCGAGGGCAGCGGGTCCGAGATATCTGGAATCCTTCCCTTGAACGGGACAGGCCCCAGAACAAGCGGCACAAAGAATGCAGTTGGTGTACACCTCTAGCTTCTTCACTGCGGCAGGTTCCATGGGTCGCTCTCTTTCAGCATTGGCATTCAGGGGCATGAAAACTGGTTCTATTAACCGGTAGTGCCGGAAAAACATTTCCATATCAACAATAAGATCCCTGATCACCGGCAGATGCGGGAGGGGCTCCACCAAAACTTCTTCTTGGGGGTTCCATGGCACTGTTTCTTCAATAGCCGGGTACGGGACAATAGGGACTTTTAGGCCGCCCTTCAATAGAGATTCCACTTGGGTGCGACAAGCAAGCCGGGGGACTTTGTTGATTAACATGGCACACGTTCCGCAGACCGCTCCACGACAGGAATAATGGAAGGCTAGTGAATCATCGAGCTTTTCCTGGAACTGGAATAAAGCATCCAGCACCGTCATTCCTGGACGCGGCTCCGGCTCAAAGATATCATAACGTGGCGATGCCATCCCTTGACGATATCGATATACTTTGAGCTTCATTAATAAACGCGCTCCTTTGGCTCAAACGTGCCCAAGGTAACCGGCTGATAAGAAACGAACATCTTCTCGTCCCGGAATCCCACGAGTGTGTGTTTTAGGAAGTTACGATCGTCACGTTCCGGAAAATCTGTCCTAGTGTGGGAGCCTCTACTCTCCTCGCGGGCAAGTGCACCGCGGGCAACCGACTCAGCCAGAAGCAGCATGTTCTCCAACTCAAGGAATCTTACGAGTGCTTGGTTTACCTTGCGCTCCTTGTTCTGGAATGACACATAGGAAATTTTTTCCTGTATCTTTTTAATTTCGTTGAGACCGTCTTGCATCGTCCGTTTTTCCCGGAATATTCCGAATTTGTTGGACATTGTGGTAGTCATTGCATCCTTAACGTTAACGAAGCGATCTCCTCCTTCGCGTCGAATTATGCCTTCGATTCTATCGTTTATACCCCTAATTGCTGCTTTTGCCTGAGTATCATTTGGAGTGGGGGCGTTCGCAACATCCTCTATGATCTTCTCGGCCACCAAGCGCCCGAATACTACGGTTTCCACGAGAGAGTTTCCACCCAACCGGTTGGCCCCATGGACACTCAGGCAGGAACATTCACCTGCAGCGTAGAGGCCTGGAAGCTTGGTTTCACCGTTGATATCGGCGTCAATCCCCCCCATAGAGTAGTGCTGGCCAGGCTGGACAGGCAAGGGATCTTGAATGGGGTCAACACCGGCAAAATCCATTGCTATCTGCCTTATCCCTGGCAACCGTTCCACGATCCGCTCCACACCCAGATGGCGGAGGTCAAGGTGCACGTAACCGCCGTCATAGCCTCGTCCCTCGGCGATTTCCTGTTCGATACACCGTGCTACAACATCACGCGGAGCCAGATCGACTGAATGAGGGGCGTAACGTTCCATGAACCGCTCTCCGTCCTTATTTAGGAGGGTGCCGCCCTCGCCGCGAGCACCTTCTGAAATCAAAATGTTAGTTCCGTAGAGGGTGGTGGGATGAAACTGAACAAACTCCATGTCCTTGAGCAACCCTCCGGCACGGAGGGCAAGGGCCTGTCCGTCTCCTGTGTTGATTAACGCGTTCGTCGACTTATTGAATATCCGACCAAACCCACCAGTAGCCATGAGGATCGCTTTTCCCAGGAAGCCATGGACCCCGCCGGTCATAATTTCTAGGGCCGTGCATCCTATGCAGCGTCCGCCTTCAGTTATAAGGGATGTGACAAAAAACTCCTCGTAGACCGAGATTTTCCGGCCCACCACGTGTTCGTAAAGGGTATGAAGCGCATTATGACCAGTACGGTCTGCCGCGTAACACGTTCTTGGAAAACCAGCCCCTCCAAAAGGGCGCTGCGCAATTTTTCCGTCCTCAAGCCTTGACCATACCATCCCCATATGTTCGAGTTCGATCACTGCGGTAGGAGCCTCGCGACACATACGTTCAACGACGTCTTGGTCGGCTAGGTAATCCGATCCTTTAACTGTGTCAAATGCATGACTTTTCCAGCTGTCCTTCGTGCCGCCCTCGCCCTCCAAATTCCCCAATGAAGCGTTCATCCCCCCTTGCGCTGCCACAGAGTGAGAACGCAAAGGATGAACCTTGGAAACGACTGCGCCGTCTAGACCGGCATCCGAGATACGTAGGGCAGCTCGAAGTCCCGTCAATCCTCCGCCGATTATGAGAACATCATGGTGATGAATCACGGTGCAAATCCCCCGTTTCACGTACGAAAAAGGAACTCATAGCACTACTATTAAATATTTTTTTAACAAGATCCCACACGTCTAGTTATCTCCCCCCTTTAAACTGAGCAACGCGGGGATACACCATTTTCGCCGGATCGACCATACGATCAAACTCATCTTCTGACATACATTCAAGCTCTAAGACAGCTTCTTTAATCGTTAAATCGTTATCTAGTGCATAATGGGCGACTTTTGACGCGTTATCATAGCCAATCAGAGGGCTAAGGGCAGTGACTAACATGAGCGATTGAGCTAAAAAGTTGTCAATCTGCTTTTTGTTCGGCTCAGTTCCCTCAACCAGGAACACCCGGAAGGTATGGCACCCGTCTGCTAGAATTCGGATGGAATGCAGGACGTTGTGGATTATGAGTGGTTTATAAGCGTTCATCTCGAGATAGCCGCCTGCTCCGCCAAAAGCCACCGCCATATCATTCGCCATTACTTGAACGGCTATCATGGCTAACGCTTCACATTGAGATGGGTTGACCTTTCCGGGCATGATAGAAGACCCAGGCTCATTGGAGGGGAGAGTTAGTTCGTGTAATCCGCACCGTGGACCAGAACTTAAGATACGAATATCATTGGCAATTTTATAAAGAGAAGTTGCTAGAGTTTTTAGGGTGCCACTTAGCATGACCAGGGCATCATGAGATCCTTGCACTGTAAATTTGTTAGGCGCGGTTACAAAGGGATAACAGGTGAGTCTTGCGATTTCAGCCGCCACTTTTTTATCAAATCCCGGAGGAGCGTTAATGCCTGTCCCGACCGCGGTGCCTCCCAAGGCCAGATGATACACGTCCTTCATACTCGAATCTAAACGTTCTAAATCTTCATCCAATAAACCTACATATCCAGAGAACTCCTGTCCCAACGAGAGGGGTGTCGCATCCTGCATATGGGTACGACCGACCTTTACAATCTCATTCCATTGTCGTGCTTTAGCATGTAATGAGTCACGTAAATGTCTCACCGACGGTATTAATCGCTGATTTATCTCCTTTACCGTGGCAATATGCATAGCAGATGGAAAGGAGTCGTTTGAGGACTGCGACCTGTTAACGTGATCATTGGGATGCACTGGTATTTTGCTGCCCAGCGGATTCCCAGTTAACTGCGAGCAGCGGTTGGAAATCACCTCATTTACGTTCATATTGAAATGAGTCCCACTGCCCGTCATCCATACGTGAAGGGGAAACTGGTCCTGGTGTCGACCGGCGAGAATTTCATCGCACACTTGGACTATCAGATCCTGGCGGTCCTCTGTCAGCTGGCTAAGCTGAAAATTCACGAGAGCTGCTGCCTTTTTTAATATGGCGTAAGATTCAATCATCTCTCGTGGCATTAAATCGCCGATACTGAAATGTTCCAGCGAACGCTGTGTTTGCGCCCCCCATAACTTGTCGGCAGGTACTTGCACTTCACCTAAACTATCCTTCTCTACACGGAAATCATTGACCATATTAACCCCTTAACCGGCCTTATATCGTTATTTAACCATATTTAGGCAGACGGCTGAAACAAGAACGACGGTACTCGGCAATTTCCCTACACTCTGTGAATAGCGCAGATCCCCTCCTATACTTTTTTCGGTTTCATCTCTGCGTTGTTGGTGCCATATCGAGCCCCAGTTTGAAACTGCTAGATTTTACGGGCTCATTGAACAAGGTTTGCTAGGTGCTGTTCGAGCGACCCTTCCGAGGGGTGCGTCCACGGCGTTTCGTGGCCGCTTCGCACCTCGCAGTATCTCCTAACATGAATATCCAGCATGCACGAGCTTTAGATAAGGATTCGTAACAAAGTGTCAACAATGTGGCTTGGAACCCTAGATGACATATCTGACTTTCACAACGCCGTCCTGCAAATCTTCGGGATGGCAGATAAGTTGTCTAAGGGGGTTAATTGGAAATTGCCTGATCGATTCGGCAATAGTAGAATAACTCCTAGATAAACCTGGAGCGCGATAAGCCGAGCAAGCGTGGTTAGCGAATATATCAGGGATTATTCCTTTGCACCTTTGGCACAATAGAGTAGATCTGTGAGATCATATTCTACTTGCACCGGACAATCTGGACAGGAACAATAACCCTCCTCGACCGGCTTATCGCTCTTCCCCCTCGAGCAAAAAAGTCCGCCGCTCAAGCCACTGCTATCGTAGGTCGGGCAATCCCCCCCATAACATATACACATCTTGTAGTTTGCATCAGTGTCGGGAACTTTCACGTATTCCACCTCCTACCACCAATTTGCGCGAGCCCATCTATAACTTTTGATTATATAGACCGATGCGAAAGCTAAAAAAAGAGCGATTATGAAATTCTTGAAAGGTTATACACTCTCGCCAGCTGAGGTAAATCATTGAAAATGTATACAAAGGCGATCCATGACCATTCACCCCAGCGGTCAATCATCGCATTTGTCACATCTTCAATCTCTTTTCTGGGGTGCTTTGGTGTTCGTCCGAGCAAGAGTTCACTTAATATGACGACACTCCATACATCCACTGGGGCTGAGCTCCGGCCAAGAACCAGACGTGCTGAGTACGGACCTATGCCTGGAATCTCCATCACTTTTTTTATCGCGTCGGGCTCAGGCAGATTGAGCAAGTCGTGCAACGCGAGCGGATGGTCAACGAGATACTGGGCAGCCTTCACAAGACGCTCCGCTCGATAACCGAGGTTAACGCGACGCCTCAGCTCGGCAGGTTCCATTCGGGCGATGTCCGAGGGCTGTGGCCAAAGAACAACCTCTCTGCCGTCGAACGCTATAACGGTCCCGTATTCGGCAAGCAGTTTTGCCATCATCTGCTCACTCCGCTTAAGGGGAGCCATCTGCAGAGTTATAGCCAGTATGACTCGGCCGAAGACGTCGTCTAACCGCCGAACTCTCATACCACACAGGTCCTTTACCGTCACGGACAGGATATCATCATCACAAGCGACCGCGTAAAAAGCTTGAAGATCATCGTCCGCGCCGAGCCCGAGCCTCATATCTCTGAGCAGTGATCTCTTTTCAATATCGTTCAGCTGAAACTGAGCGTATACCGTAGCACTTATCTTTCCATCTTCGGCGGACATCTTGAGCCCCAACGGGATCCCGTTTAGATAAGTGCCACTCCAGAGTGTGCCAGCTTGGAAGACTTCTCCCGGAGTCGCCCAATGCCAGCCTGCGGGCTTTGCTACTGTTTTCGAGAAATTAAAAGGCCCATGCACAACGATTTCGACATCCCAAGTAGATTCAAACTCGTAGGCGTTCATTGCACGTAACGATTTTTTTATAGCAAGACTACAGGGTCATCTAAATAGTATCATACTATTACGTTTTTAACAATATGGGGCGTAACTAGCGATTTGAGCCTTAAAACGCAAAATCTTGCTAAACTCGTTGAAGAGCAACAGACTCAATCACGCCACCGAAAAACGGCATCAT
>Ga0209540_10001939_pt1 | contig 14984 bp, 22 predicted proteins | sample BarGraIncu01121A_FD_184501 | JGI IMG/M metagenome (GOLD analysis project Ga0209540, IMG submission 184501) | Arctic peat soil microbial communities from Barrow, Alaska - Barrow Graham LP Incubations 011-21A (SPAdes) (version 2) | ecosystem: Environmental > Terrestrial > Soil > Wetlands > Peat... | reverse complement strand
AAAGTGCCAGGGGGTCATGACGAACTAGCTGCGAATTTCTCTCTCTTTTTTTGTCAAAATACATTCAACCCATTGAATGTGATTTAGACGAATTCTACTCGGCTCGAATAAAGGATTCCAATGGTCAACATCAAGGTACTCGGATCGGGCTGCCCCAATTGCCAGCGCCTGGAGGCAACCGTGCGACGAGTGGTACAGGCGCAGGGCATCGAAGCGCAGATCGAGAAGGTCACTGATTTCGCCGAGATGATGAAGTACGCCATCCTGGCAACGCCGGGGCTGGTAATCGACGAGAAGTTGGTGGCTGCCCGGCGCATCCCATCCGACAAGGATATCGCGGCCTGGCTGACCCAGGCGGCCGGCCAACATTAGGTCGCCAGCGATAGCGGCCGGAGGAAAAGACAGCCTGGCGAGAGAATTGTCCAATCGCTGAGGCTTGGCCGTAAGGAGGAGGTGTCTGTGAGCGTTACTGTGTATGTCGTGAGCGCCGTGCTGGTCTTCGTCTTCTCGGGCCTGCTGGCCATGGCCAGCCTGGGCGCGGCCTTTCTGGTCGTGGTCTTCTCGTCGCTCTCGGGGTTCCTGGGCCATGCCACCCTGGGCGGGTTGGACCCGCTCTTCCTCGGCCTGACTGCCGTGATGGCGGCTGCTGGCTCGATCGTCGGCTCGACAGCTCATGAAGCACAAGCTGTCGAGCAGCCAATTGAAGAAGGTCATCGGCGTCTTACTGTGGCTGATCGCCGCCAAGATGATCTTTGACCTGCTGAAATAGCCTTCTGATAAAACTAACAAAGGAGACATGATCATGGATCGCAACGATGAACTGTACAAAGTCGGCCTGCTGTTGCACGGCCACAAGTGCCCTGCCATGCCGATGGGCCTGCGCGCCGGTGTGGCCGCCCTCGAGGCGCTGGGCGTGCCACGCGCGGCCGACGGGCAATTGGTCGCCCTGGTGGAGATCGACAGCGACCAATGCGCCACCTGCTATGCCGACGGCATCCAAATGGCAACAGGCTGCACGTTTGGCAAGGGCAACATCCAGAAACTCGGCTACGGCAAGTTTGTCCTGACCCTGATTGACCGCAAGACCGGGCGTTCGGTGCGCGTCGTCACGCGCCCGGAGACGATTCAGAAGAGCAAGGAGAGCGAGTTTATTGGCTACCGCAAGCGGGGTGTGCCTGCCTCGCAGATCGACGACGAGCTGGTCGAGCCGTTGGTCGAGTTCATCCTGTCCTCGCCCGCCGAATCGCTGTTTGAAATCGGGGCGGTCGGCGAGACCAAGCTGCCCGCCCCTCGCCCGCGTGACTTCAACACCCAGATCTGTTCTCAGTGCGGCGAAGTGATGGTCGAGCGCTACGCCCGGATCAAGGATGGCCGGATCGTCTGCATGCCCTGCGCGGCCAAAGCGTGAACGAGAGGAGTATCTTGATGAAGATTGCAGCGGTTTCTGAAGACGGCGTCACTATCAGTCAGCACTTTGGCCGGGCGCCGTTCTATGTCGTCGTCACCGTGCAAGACGGGACGGTCGTCGCGCGTGAAACCCGTGACAAAATGGGGCACGACCAGTTCGCCGGCGAGCACGAAGACCACGGCCACGCAGCGGATCCGCGCGGGCACGGCTTTGACCCCGCCGCCCAGAACCGTCACGCCCGTATGGTGACCGCAATCGCTGATTGCGAAGTCCTGCTGGCGCGCGGGATGGGCGCAGGCGCGTATGAAAGCATGAAGCAGGCCAATATCCGCCCGGTGGTGACGGACGTGTCCAACATCGACGAAGCGGTACAGGCTTACCTGGCGGGCAGTCTCAACGATCACGTCGAGAAGTTGCATTAGTTGGCAGGAGGCCTGACATGGCAAAAGATGAAATGTGGCATGGAATCCCCCGCAAAGATATTCCCTGGTATCCCACCGTGGATGTCGAGACCTGCATCGGGTGCACGCTGTGCTATACGACCTGTGGGCGCGGGGTGTGTGAGATACCGGATAACAAGGCGGTCCCGGTGAACGCCATGAGCTGCATGGTCGGCTGTAGCACCTGTGGCACAGTCTGCCCGGTGCAGGCGATCACTTTCCCCGAACGCGACCTGATCTGGAAGCTGGAGCGCGAGCACAGAATCTTCAAGGTTGTGCGCCAGGAAGCCAAAGAGAAAATGGCCAAGCAGGATGCTGTCAAGGCGCGCGCCGCCGCCGAAGACGCAGTGGCTAAACTGACCACCCGGGCGCGCTTTGAAGTGGCGGGCGAATTTGGCGAAAAGCGCTTCCTGATCCAGATGGAAGACCTGATCAAGGAGCGGTCCTACGACTTTGTCAACCTGCGTCTGGAAGTGCCGACCGTCCAGGGCGCAACGCAGAAGACGCCGTCGTTCATGTCCTTCGAGGTCACTTCGACCGAACAGGAAGACATCCAGAGCTTCCTGCCGGACGTGCGCGATTTGATCCGCCGCAACGGATTGACGTTGGTCAGCGAGAACAAGCTGTAGTCTGCCAACAGGGCTGGTGCGGTTCCCATGCTGGTAGGGAGCCGCAGAAGCCCTACAAGGAGCCCTGATGGATCGACGGATAAACCTGCGGGTAGCTGCTGGCGCGCCGGCAGCAACCGCCCATCGCCCAGTCGCATTGTGGGCCATCCTCGTCGCCTATCTACAGGTGGGGCTGACTGCCTTTGGCTGGGCCATCCTGCAGAAGCTCAAGGCGCTGGTGATGGACAAGCGCTGGCTGAGCGAAGAAGAGATGAACGAGGGGCTGGCGCTGGTCCAGCTTTACCCCGGCCCGATCATGGTCGATTTCACGGCCTACGTCGGCTACAAGCTGCGCGGCGTGCCCGGCGCCATCCTGGCCACCACGGGCTTCATCCTGCCATCATTTGTCCTCATGTTGGCATTGTCTGCGCTCTACTTTGCCGCCGGCAGCCTGCCCTGGGTGCACCCGCTGTTCCTCGGACTGGAGGCGCTGGTGGTCGGCATCCTGTTCAATGTCACGTTGGACATGGGTGCAGGCGTGGTCAAAGGGCGCGTTGAAGCCGGGATCGCGCTGCTGGCCTTTGCCGCGCTGCTGTTCAAGGTGAATGCGGTCCTGCTGGTCCTCACGGCGCTAGCCTTGGGCGCCTGGCTGATCCGTCCGCCGGCCGGGGCGAGACAGCCGGGGAAGACAGCCGTCCTGCCACCCGGCAGACCGGTCTCCCGCGCGCGCTGGACCGCCACCGCGGTGGTGATCGCCGCAGTCCTCGCGGTCGTGGCCCTGGCCTGGGCGCTGCATTCCGACGTCGGGGCCCTGGGGCTGGCGCTGTTCAAGATCGGCGCCGTGGCCTTCGGCAACGGCATGACCATCGTCCCCCTCATCCAGGCGGATGTGGTGGATACCCACCATTGGTTGACCCTGAGCCAGTTTGCCGACGGCCTCGCGCTCGGCCAGATCACCCCCGGCCCCTTCCTGATCACGGCCACTTTCATCGGCTACAAGATGGGCGGCGTGCTCGGGGCAGCGCTGGCGACCTTCGCCATCTTCTCGCCTTCCTTTGCGATGACGTTGGTCTTCACCGAGGTCTTCGGACGCCTGCGCGACCTACGTGCGGTGCGCGGCGCACTGGCCGGCGTGCTGGCGTCGTTCGTGGGCATGCTGGCGGTGGTGATCCTGCAGCTCGGCGGCGTGGCTCTCGTCACACCGGTAGCCCTGGCGCTGGCAGCGGCAGCGTTCGTCGCCGTCCGCTTCTTCAAGCTCGACATCCTGTGGGTGTTCGCCGGTGGCCTTGCCGTATGGGGCGGGCTACTGGCAGTGGGGCTGGCGGGGTAGATGACCCTGGTAACAAGCGAATGATGATAAGCATCATGTTCAAGTCAGCGCAGCAGGTGTATAAGGACCATGCAAGAATTACTATATAGCAAGGTGTGCATATGGACATTTTTCGCGAACAGGCCAATCTGCTGAAGCTGATGGCTCATCCCATGCGACTCCAAATCCTGACCGTGCTGTCTCAGGATGCAGAGTGCGTGTGCCATCTCTCCGCTGTATTGGACAAACCACAGCCGTACGTTTCTCAGCAACTGGCCGTTTTGCGGAACGCGGGGATTATCGTCGATCAGAAGGAAGGCACTAACGTCTTCTACGGTCTGGCTAACGGGCGGATCGGCCACCGCGTTCGAGCCGTGCTGCAGCCGCTGGCCGGCGAGTTGCAGGCGGGCGAACGGAGCGGACACCAGCGGATAGGTGGTTGTTGCTGCCCGAAATGCAACTCCGAGGCATGAACCGAGGTGTTTTCTTGCGAATGAACATGCAAGTATATAGACATTTACATGGCTACGTTATTGGAGGAGGGTCAGGATGAGCGAGGAATACCTGCAAGCCACAGTCGACAAGTTCATCTTCCGGGTCAAGTCCGACTGTCTCTATTCCGCAGCCGGCGTTTGGGTTGCGCGGGACGAGAGTACGGGCCTGGTGCGTGTCGGTCTGACCGACTTCCGCCAGCAGGCCAGCGGCGATGTGGCGTTTGTCGACCTGCCTGCCGTGGGTCAGATGCTGCAACCAGGCGAGGACCTGGCCAGCATCGAGACCGTCAAAGTCGACCTGGCCGTGCCGGGACCTTTCGCGGGCAAGGTAGTCACCGTCAACGCTGCCCTGGCCGGTACGCCCGAGCTGGTCAACCAGGACCCCTACGGAGAAGGCTGGCTGGCCGAGCTGGCGCCGGACCAGTGGCCGGTCGACGGGCTGCTGGACGCCAAAGCCTACCTGGCCGTGATGACGCGGCAGGCCGAAGAGGAGGCTGCCAAGTGAGCCAATCTGTTGTCATCGTACCGTGTAGCGGCATCGGCAAGACATACGGCACTGTCACGCGCGAGGCCGCGTATATTGTCACCGAAGATCTTCGTCCCGCAGACACCCGCATCGTGCCCCTGTCGCTGCTTGTGTTGGGTGACGAGGAGGCGCAGGCAGCCGTGCGTGACGCGGCCGTGGTCACATTGGACGGCTGCAAGCTGGCCTGCGCCACGGTCAACGTGCGCCAGGCGGGCGGCGCAGTGGCCAAAGAATACGCCGTGCTGGACTTCTTCCGCCAGCACCGGGACATGAAGCCGCAGGGTATTGCCGAGCTGAACGCGGGCGGCCAGAAGCTGGCCCAGGCGTTGGCAGAGGAAGTAGCCGCAACCAGCGACGCGTTGCGTAGCGAGGAGGATAACCATGCCTAATCTACCTCAGCGCAAGGTGGGGATTGTGGCCTGTTCGGGAGAAGAGCTGCCTGAGGGCACCCTCACCCGCCTGGCCGCCCTGAAGGTACTGGAAGAATTGCGTCCGGCACAGACGGTGACCATCTGCCTGCCGCTCTTCCTGGCCGGCGGTGAGGGGGACCGCGCCTTCGCCAAGTTCTACCCCACCATCGCGGTGGATGGCTGCGACAAACGCTGCGCAGCGCGCGCGACTGAGCTGTACAGCAACAAGCCGGCGGCCAGTATTCTGGTCGATGAGGTGCTGGATCGCCAGGGGCTCGCACACCCACAGAGTTGCCGCCGGCTGTCCCCGGCAGATCAACCGTCCGTGGATGCAGTCGCCGATGCGATCGCCGCCGAGGTTGACCATTTAATGGCGGCGCGCTGGAGCCGGACCGAGGGCGCCATCCTGGAGTTGACCGAAGCAAAACCGGCCGTCAGCACCGCCGGCTGCGCTTGCGGCTCGGGCATCCCGGTGACCACCGTGCAAGTAGACGGGCAGTCGGTCCAGTTGATGGCGTTGGAGCCGATCCTGGACATGGCCTACACCCAGGGGCTGCGGGCCAATGGGGAACTGCCAGACCAAATCCTGCAGACCGTCCAGGTCTACAACCAGGTCCCGGCCGGTGAAGAAGCGCTCTATGCGCGGGCCGTAGGGATCGCCTGGCGAGAACACTGTGCAAAGCGAGATGGAGTTGCTCATGGCTAAGACTGCTACTTACCACACCAATGTCTCCTGGCGCGGGGAACACTGGGGACATATCGCGCTGGGCAACGGCCCGCAGATGATCTTTTCGGCGCCGCCCGATGCCTACGGACAGGCAGGCGTGCTGACCCCCGAGGATGCCTTCGTGGCGGCGGCCAATACCTGCGTCATGATGATGTTCTTGTGGGCCTGCGAGCGCTTCAAGATCGACCTGGTGGACTACAAGTGCCGGACCGAGGGCACCAAGAAGATCGAGCTGGACCGCACGGAGACCTTCACCCACTTGCGTTTCTGGCCCGAGATCACCGTGCGCGCCGACGTTGGGGGCGACGCGGCGGGCACCGAGCGCCGGGTGCGCAAGGCGCTGTCTTCGGCGCAGAAATACAGCCTGGTAGCCAACTCGGTAAAAAGCGAAATCATCGTCGAGCCCAAAATCACCGTGATCCAACCCGACGCTCGGACGGCTGAAACCAGCTCGGCCGGCGTCACGCCAATTCTATCCTGAGGAGAACCCATCGATGACGCTCAATATCAAGGTCCTGGGTCCCGGTTGCACTAACTGTGTCAACCTGGAGAAGAATGCCCGCGCTGCCGTTGCCCAATTGGGTATCGACGCCACCGTTGAGAAGTTGACTAATCGTGCCGACTTCGCCCACTACGGTCTGCTGTACACACCGGGCCTGGTCGTCAACGAGAAGCTGGTCAGTGCCGGACGTGTGCCCGATGTGGCCGAGGTGACGACGCTGCTTGCCTCGGTGTTGTCAACGTCCTGATCCGCCCGCCTCATTGTGAGTTCGGAGGAGGATAATATCCATGTCACAGAGCATTGCTCGGCCTGCTCCGCGCGCCCAGGAGACCAAACGCCTGTCGACGCTTGACCGCTTCCTGACCCTCTGGATCTTCCTGGCGATGGCGGTCGGCGTCGCTATTGGCTACTTCGTCCCAGGCGTAGAAGGCTTTATCAACAAATTCCAGGTGGGTACCACCAACGTTCCCATCGCCATCGGCCTGATTTTGATGATGTACCCGCCGTTCGCCAAGGTGAAATACGAGCGCCTGCCGCAGGTCTTCCGCAACACCAAGGTGTTAGGGCTGTCGCTGCTGCAGAACCGGATCATTGGCCCCATCCTGATGTTCCTGCTCGCAGTGGTTTTTCTGCGTGACCGCCCGGAGTACATGATCGGGCTGATCATGATCGGCCTGGCGCGCTGTATCGCCATGGTGATCGTCTGGAACGAGCTGGCGCACGGTGACAACGAGTATGCGGCCGGCCTGGTGGCATTCAATAGCATATTTCAGGTGTTGTTCTACAGCGTCTACGCCTACATTTTCATCACAGTGCTCCCGCGCGCATTGGGCATGCAGAGCGCCGTCGTGCAGATCAGCATCGGCGAGCTGGCGCGCACCGTCTTCATCTACCTGGGCATCCCCATGATCGCCGGCTTCGCCAGCCGCCTTATCCTGCTGCGCGCCAAGGGCCGGGAATGGTACGAGTCGAAGTTCATCTCGCGCGTCAGCCCGATCACGCTGATCGCCTTGCTGTTCACGATCCTGGTCATGTTCAGCCTCAAGGGCAGCCTGATCGTGAGCTTGCCACTGGATGTGGTGCGCATCGCCATACCGCTGGTGTTCTACTTCGTGATCATGTTCCTGGTGAGCTTCTGGCTCGGGCACCGGGCCGGCGCTGATTACGCCAAGACCACCACCATGGCTTTCACGGCAGCGAGCAACAATTTCGAGCTAGCAATTGCGGTGGCCGTGGCAGTGTTCGGCATCGGCTCAGGCGTGGCGTTTGCGGCCGTTATCGGCCCGCTGATCGAGGTGCCGGTAATGATCGCGCTGGTAAATGTCGCCTTTGCCTTCCGGCGCCGTTACTACCAGCATGAGTTGCAGCCTGCGGGGACTGTTCGCCGAGGGGTAAGCTGACCTGCCAGCAGTCGGCGGGAATTCAGTCATCGAACAGGAATAGGAAAAGGCCCTGCCTACCGCGCGCTCAAAGCGCGCCTGGACAGCCCTGCAGAAACATGATGGTAACGGTAAAGGATAAGCAGCACCAGGGCGAAGATTCTTCTGCGCATTGCGTGCGGGTGAGCGATCATGCCGAGTACGATTGGACTTCGAGAGCAGACTGCAGAGGCTTCCGGTGACGGGCTCGGCCTGGAGGCCGGCACGTGCATAAGCCGCGACGCCGAGGGCAACCTGACCTTGCCTGCCGCACTGCTGGCCGGCCTCGGCCTGGCGCCGGCAGACGAGATCATCCTGGAAAGGATCGGCCATCGGCTGGTTCTGGCATCCGACACCCTGCGCCGCGTTTACGTGGAGGCCACCAGCCTCTGCAACCTGAGCTGTGTGAGCTGCATCCGCAACGCTTGGACGGAGCCCATGGGGCATATGCCGATGGGGCGTTACCGGCAGTTGCTGGCCGGGCTATGGGCAGCCCAGCCACAAGAGCTGACGATAGCGTTCGGAGGCTTTGGCGAGCCACTGACTCATCCGCAGTTCCTGGAAATGGTCAGACTGGCACGAGCGCAGGAGCTGCGGGTCGAGCTGATTACGAATGGGACGCTGATGGAGCCGGCAGTCGCCCGGGCGCTGGTCGAGCTGGGTGTGGCCCAGGTTGTGGTGTCCATAGACGGCCCTGACCAGGAAAGCTACGCCAGCATACGGGACACGGCCCTGGCGCCGGTGCTGGCCCACATCGCAGCGCTGCGTGACGCCCGGCGCCGGGCCCGTTCACATATGAAGCTCGGTCTGGCATTCGTCGCTATGCGCCGCAACATCCAGGCCGTGCCGGAACTGCTGCGACTGGCCGCCGAACTCCAAGTGGATTTCATAACGATCAGCAACCTGATCCCGCACACACCCGAGATGGCCGCTGAAGCGCTGTGGGGCAAGGCTGCCTGGGCCGCGAACTTCCCGGATGGAAGTTGGGGACCGCAGATTCGGCTGGGGCGCATGGACATGGATGACCTGACGGCCTCGGCGCTGAGGCCGCTCTGAACAAGCGGACCGTTTCTGCCGCCGCCCTCAGTGAGTGGCGCCAACGGCGATCTCAATACAGGTCCGCGCAACTACTGCCGTTTCGTCCACGAGGGAACCCTGGCGGTGGCCTGGGACGGCCATGTCGCGCCGTGCCTGTCGCTCTTGCACTCGCACCCCGAGTATATTTACGGGCACTGGAAGCAGGTGCGGGCCTATGAAGTCGGCAACGTCGACGACCAGGCGCTGTCAGAAGTCTGGCAGCAGCCGGCGTACCGCGACTTCCGCCGCCGCCTGCGGGCTTTCGACTTCCCGGGCTGCTTTGTCTGTGGCGGCTGCCCAGACACCGAGAGCAATGAAGAGGATTGTTACGGGAACCCTTTCCCGGTGTGCAGCGAATGTCTCTGGGCGCAGGGCATCGTGCTCTGCCCTTGACGTACTCTAGATTCCCGTTTTTTTGTGAAGGGATTGTGAAATGAGCAGCGAGAGGAAGCGGGTCGCCAAGGTCGGTCTCGTCTGCGCAAAGAGAGTAAGAGATCGCATAAGAGGAGAAAGGAGTCTTATCGCTATGGCTAACGAAGTACCTGATAACGCACTCTTTGTTTGCTTCGGCGGCATGTCCAACGTGGGCACGCTGACTGGCCTGGCTGCCCTAGAAGCCGTCAAACAGGCTGGCCCGGACAAGGCAGCCATCTTCTGCCTGGGAGGGCTGCCCACCGGCGCACCCACCGTGCTCGACAAGACCCAGCGCGTGAAGCGCATTGTGGTGGTGGACGGCTGCCAGCTGAACTGCGCCCGCAAGATCGTCGAGGCGGCAGGCTTTGCGCCTCACGCCGCGCTCACCCTGGTGGACGACTGTGGGATTAAGAAAGGCCCGCCGTCGCAGTACTCTGCCGGCGATCTCGCCCTGGTCACAGCGCGCATCCTGGCTGCGATCCGGGATGGCGGCACGGAAGGTTGAGACCGATGCGCACCCATCTCCGGTTGGCTTCATTCTTGCTCATCCCGCTGATCTTGTGCTTTGGGCGGCCCGCGGCCACGGGCTACGCCGGCAGCGGCGCGCTCAGAATCGGGCAGGGCGGCGGCGAGGCGACGGCTGAGGTAGCGCATGCGGGCGTGCCGGCCTTCGCGCTGGAGCGCCTGCCACAGCCAGCACAGCCGGTCGTCAAGGCGGTGATGTTCTGGATGGATAGCTGCCCGCACTGCCACGAGGTGCTCGACAAAGTGCTGCCGCCCCTGCAACAGAAGTACGGCGAGCAGCTGCTGATCCGCCTGGTCGAGGTGAGCGCGCCGGAAAACACAGAGCGCTTCTACCAGGCAGCGGCGGCCTTCGGTATCAGCCATGACCAGGCCGGCGTGCCGCTCCTGCTCATCGGCGAGCGGGCGTTGCTGGGGACGGACCAGATTGCGGCGGAGCTGCCCGGCTTGGTCGACAAACACCTGGCAGCGGGCGGCGTGGAGTTCCCTGCGGCGGCCGGCGTGGCTGACCCGACCCCCACTGGCCAAGCTGCGGCAGCGGCCTGCACGCCCTCGACCCCCTGCGTCGAAGACCCGGCGCCGGCAGCCGCCGTCCCGGCGGCGACGCCCGGCCACGCCGCCAGCAACGGCTTTGCGCTGGCCATCGCTATCCTGGCGGCCATGGCGCTGGCGCTCGTCTACACGTTTGTGACCCTGGTCCGGGGTGTGGGCCGGGCAGTTGGCAGCTTGCGACCGGCCTGGTGCTCCGGTCTGATCCCCTTCCTGGCCCTGGCCGGCCTGGGCGTGGCCGGGTACCTGGCGTATGTCGAAACCCAGGCTGTGCCGGCGGTTTGCGGGCCGGTGGGTGACTGTAACGCAGTGCAGAGCAGCGCCTACGCCAGGCTGTTCGGCGTGCTGCCCATCGGGGTGCTGGGGGCGCTGGGCGATCTCAGTATCTTGGCCGCCTGGGCGTGGGGGCGCCGCGGTACGGAAGAGCCGGCCGTGTGCGCGCCGCTGTCCGTGTTCGCGATGGCGCTCTTGGGCGTGCTTTTCTCGCTCTACCTGACTTGTCTCGAGCCCTTTGTCATTCGGGCTGTCTGCGCCTGGTGCCTGACTTCGACGGTGATCATCACCCTGCTCATGCTCGTCAGTCTTCGCCCGGCGCTGGTTGCCCTGTCACACCAGCGGCAGAGTCCGCGCGCCACGCAGCGCATCAACCGCGCGGCCTGAGGAGAAACGGTCAATGAATCTCGCTTTAGGTATCGATACCGGGGGCACTTACACTGATGCCGTGCTGGTCGAACACGCTACTGGACGGGTGCTGGCCGGCGCCAAGGCTGTCACCACGCGCCAGGACCTGGCGCTCGGCATCCGCTCGGCTATGGTCCAGGTGTTTGCCGCTGCCGCGGCCTCGCCGGCGCCAGCCACGCCCGCGGACATTGTGCTCGTTGCCCTCTCCACCACCTTGGCCACCAATGCGTTGGCCGAGGGACACCGCGGCACGGTGTGTCTGCTGCTCATCGGCTATGATCCTGCCCTCATGCAACAATTCGGTTTCGAGCACGAGCTGGCGACGAGCGATGTGGTCTATCTGGGCGGTGGGCACGACCACATGGGGAACGAGGTCGCGCCGCTGGATGAAGAGACCGCTCGGGCAGCGATCCTGGCCCGCCGGGACTCCGTAGAAGCGTTTGCCGTCTCCGGTTACTTCAGCGTGCGCAATCCCGCCCACGAGCTGCGCGTCAAAGCATTGATCGAGCAGTTGACCGGCAGGCCCGCGACGTGTGGCCACGAGCTGACCAGCCGGCTGAATGCCGTCCGCCGGGCCACCACCGTCGCGCTCAACGCGCACCTGATCCTGCCCCTGCGCGAGCTGATCGGGTCGGTCCAACAGACGCTCAAGGAACAGGGTATCTCAGCCCCCCTGATGGTCGTCAAAGGCGACGGATCGCTGGTGCGGGCGGAATGGGCCACGGAGCGCCCCATCGAAACGATTCTCTCCGGACCTGCGGCCAGCGTCGTCGGCGCCGCGCACCTGGCGGACCGCAAAGACGTCTGGGTCGTCGACGTGGGCGGCACTACGACGGATATCGCCGCCCTGCGTAACGGATGGCCCATCCTGAACCAGGATGGCGCACGCGTGGGCGGCTGGCGCACGATGGTGGAGGCCGTAGACGTCCATACCACGGGCCTGGGCGGAGACAGCTACGTGCGCTTCGACGAAGAGCGCCACCTGTGCATCGGCCCACGACGGGTCGTCCCGCTCTCCTTGCTCGCGGCCCAACACCCGGATGTGCTGTCCGAGCTGCGTAGACAGAGCAACGCGGGCGGTAATCGGCGACGCGAAGACAAGGGCGAGTTTCTGGTGCTTGGGCGATCAAGCGGCACGCTGCTGGACGAGGGTGATCGGAGCATACTAGCTCGGCTGGTTGATGGCCCCCTATCGTTCAGCGCCCTCATTCCGCTCAAACGCGGCGGCGGCCTGGTGCAGAAGCGGATCGAAGAGCTAGAGGCCAGGCTGCTGGTGCGCCGGGCCGGCTTTACGCCCAGCGATGCGCTGCACGTCTTGGGCCGCTATACGGCCTGGAACGGCGAGGCCGCGCGCCTGGGCGCCGAGATCCTGGCCGCTCAGGCCGCGCTACCGGTCGAGGAGTTTTGCACACGGGTCGTCAATGGACTATCCGAACGGGTAGCTCAGGAGCTGGTGAGCAAGATCTTCGAGGACGAAATCGGCAAGGCAGCCTGGGAACGGGAGCCGATGGCGCAGGCCATGCTCGAGCGCGCCTTCCACGGCCGGAACGGCAGCGACCTGGGCTGCGCGCTGACCTTGCACCGTCCCATAGTCGCGATCGGGGCACCGGTCGCCGCTTACATGCCGGATGCCGCAAGGCGGCTGCACACCGAGCTGGTGATCCCGGAACACTCCGGAGTCGCCAACGCCGTCGGGGCGGTGGCCGGTGGCATTGTGCAGCGGGCCAGGGTGCTCATCAATCCATTAGGCGACGACGGCCGGGTCCGCCTTCATCTGCCCGACGGTTATCACGACTCTGAGGGACTTGAGCAGGCGGTCGAGTATGCCCGCAGCGTCATGCTGCCGCTGGTCGAGACGATGGCGCTACGGGCCGGGGCGGAGCAGGTTGAAGTGCGGATGGTCCGACAAGACCTGCGAGCGCCGGTGGCACGCGGCCAGGGGATGAGGTCTTCCTCAGTTCTGAGCTGACTTTCACCGCCGCCGGGCGGCCCAGTCCGGCCCGGCGCTGATGCTCGAAGCCGGGGCCGCGACTTGCGGTGCTTATGGGAGGGAGTTGATATGCTCATCGAACACTACGACCTGGACGTCTTCACACCACCCTGCGAGCCGGGCGCGGAGCGCTTCGCGGCGATCGCCCGGCTGGTGGCCAACATCTCGGAGGCCCTGCCCTATCTCAACGCCACCTTGCGCGGCACCGTCTACAACCCGGCCGCCCACGCGCTGACCTGGAAGAATGGCGGCCACAATGTCGCCTTCCATGCCTACCTGATCGCCATCAGCAACGTGGAAGATCGCGAGGCCGCGGTCAAAGAAATCGAGGGGCTGATCGACCTGGTGAACCGCACGTGGGAGCGGCGAGACGAGATCGAGCCGGATGGGGAGACCCACCAACGACCAACGGCCATGGCTGTGTATAAGCTCCTCCCGGCCTCGAACTGCAAACAGTGCGGCCAGCCGACGTGCTGGGGCTTTGCGCTCAAGCTGGTGGCGGCGCAGGTAACCCTGGATGCCTGCCCACCGCTGCGAGAGGCGCGCTGCGCCGGCCAACTGGCGCAATTGGCGACGCTGCTCGTCCCGATGCCCGCCATCGGCCACCGCTCGTCTGAAACAATCTGAGGATCATAGAGGTGCCCATGAAACCGTTCTTATTGACCCGCCGCTGCCCCGCCCAGAAGGACTTGTGCAAAGCGATTGTCGCCTGCGACAAAGGGGCAATATCCTACGTCGTGGATGAACAGGCGCCCCTGGGCGGCAAAATCGTGTTCGACTATGAAAAATGCGATGGCTGCGGCAAGTGCGCGATTGAGTGCTGTGGCAAGGCCATTGAGATGCGCTAACAAGTCTACTGCGAAACGCTGATCTCATCCAGCTGCCGACCGCAGACTACACCCATTCATACAACGTAACGGTCCCGAGTCGGAACAGCGTCAACCGATGTGGCTAGGTTCAGGAGGTCGCCATGTTGGAGATCAAGGTGCTGGGCACGGGTTGCGCGGGCTGCCTGATGACCGAGCAACTTGTCATCGAAAGCTTGCAGGAGTTGGGGATTCGAGATGCCAGCGTCGAACTGGTAACAGACGAGCGATTGATCGAGTATGGCTTGCTGGCCGACCGCGCGCCAGGTCTGCTCATCAACGGCCAACTGGCCTGGGCCGGGTCGGTCCCAGACAGGAAGCAGGTCAGGGAGTGGCTGCAGCAGCTAGTGACACCCAAAGTCGCCGCGTGATCGCTGCGGTCCGGTAAAGGAGCGGGGCGCCGCTCCTTTTGGTGGCGGGCCAGGTCAATCTGCCATCCGGCCCGGTTGGAGCGCGCGGCAAAAGACAGCGAGTCGCGATCGAACGGAGGAAAATCGCATGGACAGGATGCCACCTGGAAGCGGCGCATGTTGTCTCCCTCGGATCGGGGGATCACTTACTTGCAGATCGGGGCAGAGAAGGCGCTCATCGGGATGGTGGACTTGGAGACGGTCTTCCAGCAGTTGTATGCCTTGGGGCGCCGGCCGGAGAACGCCACAGATGCTGAACTGGTCCGCCTGGCCCGTCGGTCCAATTACATCCCAAGCCGCACGGCCATCGAGGCTGACTACGCGGCTGCGCTACGCCAGGCGTACACGGATTTCTTCTCACGGCAGGTGGCCACGCATGGGTGAGATGCGCACTAAATGCCTGGCGGTGATCGGCGCGCACTTCCGGCCGCATTCTGCTTGCACGCCTGAGCACAGCCGCGATACCGGCTGACCACGTGATCGTGTGCGACGCCGGTCTGATCCTTGCAGGCAGCAGCGGCGCAATCCGGCGTGTCCGCTAGAGCGCGGCGCGGCCCATGTCCATGCAGGCCCGCGAGCGCGGCTGCTGAAAGCAATAAGAGGCATAGAGGGAACAAGATGACAAACGACTAC
>Ga0209540_10001938_pt1 | contig 14986 bp, 10 predicted proteins | sample BarGraIncu01121A_FD_184501 | JGI IMG/M metagenome (GOLD analysis project Ga0209540, IMG submission 184501) | Arctic peat soil microbial communities from Barrow, Alaska - Barrow Graham LP Incubations 011-21A (SPAdes) (version 2) | ecosystem: Environmental > Terrestrial > Soil > Wetlands > Peat... | reverse complement strand
GGAGCCGCCACTGGGCGATCCCGTCCTGCCGACGGAGTTCCAGGAACTCGCCTCGGTCATCGAGACCCTGATCGGCAGCCTGGACGCACGACGCATCGAGCTGGAGAAGGCCGTCGCCGAGGCCGAGTACGCCGACGAGACCCTCGGTGTGGTGGTCAACGAATCCCCCGAGGTGAAGATCGTCCTGCAGAACGAGCGCGTGGTCATCGCCAACCCGGCCGCCGCAGCAGCGTTCCGCACCGAGCGAGGCGAACTCGTGGGTCACACGGCCACCCGCGCGATGTCGCAGATCGAGATCCGCACCGAGGGCGGCGACGAGCTCGCAGGCGCCGAGCTCGTCGAGCGGGCGCTGGTCGAGCGCGCGACGGTCTCGCTCACGGCTCCCGACGGCAGCCAGCGGTGGTACGCGGCCGACGCGGTTCGCCACGCCGATGCCCGACACGAACAGGTGCTGCTCACCGCGCGCGATGTGACCGAGGAGCGGCGTCTCTCCTCGATCCGCGCCGAGATCGTCTCGCTGGTGGGCCACGACCTGCGGTCCCCCCTGACCGTCGTCATCGGCTACCTGGACCTGCTTCAGCGGCCGATGACCGACGCGGAGCGGACGCGCGCGATCGACGCCGCGCGGCGCAACGCCGCCCGGATGGCCGATCTGCTCGAGGACCTGCTCTCAGCGACGCGCGCCGAGGAACTGCTGGCGCCGTCGGATCTCGTCCCGATGTCGCTCAGCGCCCTTGCCGAGGAGGTCGTTGGGTCGCTCGCCCCGACGCACGCCGAGCGGCCGCTCCTCCTGGAGCAGCAGTGCGAACCGATCGTTCTCGGAGAGGAGAAGCGGCTCCGCCAGTTGCTCGTCAACCTGGTCACGAACGCCTACAAGTACTCGCCCGAGCCCGAGCCGATCCTGGTGCGCATCAGGTGCGACGAACACAGCGCGCTGCTCGAGGTCGTCGACCACGGTCCCGGCATCCCCGCCGAGGAGCGCGACATGGTCTTCGAACGCTTCGCGCAGCTGCACGGCGGCGAGGGACGCTCGGGGATCGGGCTGGGCCTGTACATCGTCAGCATCATCGCCCACAACCACGGAGGGTCCGCGCGCGTGGAGGAGACTCCCGGCGGAGGCGCGACGTTCGTGGTCGAGCTTCCGCTCACGGGGACGATGATCGACGGAGAGTTCGTGCTGTGACGCCGACGCGGGCCTAGCCCCGCCGGTCCGCCCAGTCCTCGAACGCCAGCGCGACGAGCCGCTCGCACAGCTCGGGAAACGGTATGCCGGCCGCCGCGGCCGCATCGGGCAGCAGGCTCGTCTTTGTCATCCCCGGGATCGTGTTCGTCTCCAGCAGGAAGACGTCGCCCGAGGGCGTCACGATGGTGTCGGATCGCGACATGCCCGCACAGCCGAGCACGCGGTGGGCCTCGATGGCGAGCCGCTGGCACTCGAAGCGCGCGGCTTCGCTCACGCGGGCGGGGATGATATGGGTCGACATCCCCGGGACGTACTTGGATTCGTAGTCGTAGAAGTCGTTCTCGGGGACGATCTCGAGCGTGGGCAGCGCGATCGGCTCCTCGTTGCCGATGACGCCGATCGTCACCTCGACACCGTGCTCGAACCGCTCCACGAGGACCAGCGGATCGAACCCGAAAGCGCGCTCGATCGCGGCGCCGAGCAAGGCGGGATCGCTCACGATCGTCATTCCCACCGACGAGCCTTCGTCCGCCGGCTTGACGACCGTCTTCTCGCCCAGCACGTCCGTGATCCCGGCGACGTCGTAGGACGCGCCCCGCCTGAGGGCGACGTAGGCCGGCGTCGAGAGGTCCGCCATCGCGTAGAGGTGCTTGCTCATGACCTTGTTGATGGCCTGTGCGCTCGCGAGCACGCCGGAGCCGACATACGGGAGGTCGAGCAGTTCGAGAAGTCCCTGGATCGTGCCGTCCTCGCCGAAGCGGCCATGCAGGCAGATGAAGACCACATCCGCGCCCGCCGCCTCGATGGCGGTCACGAACCCGGGCAGACCCGTGTCGACCTTCACGACATCGAAGCCGCGCTCGGCAAGAGCCGCGGCCACCTGGGCGCCCGTGTTGAGAGAGACCTCCCGCTCGGCGGATCGGCCTCCCAACAGGACCGCGACGCGCTTCTGGTCGCTCACGTCGTCCACCTCGCGATCACGTGACGGTTCAGAGGATCACGTCGAGCGAGTGGAGGCTCAACACGATCATCGTGACGACCCACAGCACGACGCCCGTGGCGGTCCAGCCGACCGCCCGAAGCAGGATGGCGCGGCCGACGACACCGCGGTCGGGCAATGCGCATCGGGCGCGGGCGCGCGACCAGACGATCACGCCCGTGATGGCGCCCACGACCACCAGCGCGGCACCGCCGTAGACCAGGGCGCCGTACAACGGACTTCCCGTGAGGCCCGCCTTCGCGGTGGGCCACAGCAGGTAGGTGATCACTCCGGTGAACAGGACCCACGTCGCGCCGAGCAGCCAGAACGGGAGCCGGGTCCACATCTCGGACTCGACCGGGACTTCCTCGAACGCCTCGGACATCACGGCCGCGAGCGGATCGACCCGCTGGGCGACGACCGGCTCCGCGCTCGCCTGGGGATCGGTCGTCGCGGCGGACACGCCGGCCATCTCGGCGACGAGTTCGTCGAGGGTGAACTGCGCTTCCGCCACCGGCGGCGCCTGCTCGGGAGCGACCGGAACGTCGCCCTCGAGGGGATCCGTTCCGGCAACGTCCGTCGGCTTGGACTCGGGCTCAAGGGACGCAGGGTCGTCGAGCGCGCTCTCAGACTCGTCGGCGCCGGCCCCCCCGGGGATGATCAGCAGGCCACCATCCTCGCCGGCCGCCTCGTCAGCGGCCTCAGGCTGCTGGGGCAGTTCCGCGTCGTGGGGCAGTTCCGCGTCGCTCATTGGTCCCTCCCGTTTGATGATGACTGCGTCGAAGTCTACGCGAGCGCCGCCACAGCGACAAACGGAACTCGGCACTCCCTCACCGCGCCTCCCTGCCCGGCCCATCGCTTCTGCACACGCGTGACGCACACGATGGGTAGACTCACACCATCCGCTGACAGATGGAGTACGCAGTGAGTGACGAAACCGATAGCCACCTCCCGTCCGACGAGAACGTGGCCGAGACCCCTGATCCCTACCCGCTGATCTCCGCGGCGCCCGCCGAGCCGGACTCGGCCGCTTCGACACCCGCCAGGCCCGACCTGGAAGACGGAAACGCTCGCTACGCTGAGCCCGCTCGGGCGCCGATGATAGAGTCCGTTCCGGTCATACCGCGGCCGCGCGTGCCGATCATGCTCGTCGTGACCCTTCTGCTGGCCGCCGTGCTCACCGCCACCGTCGTCGGGGGCGTGGCCGGCGTTGCCGCGTCGCGCTGGTGCGACCAGTCGCGACCGAGCGTGACCGGGTCGGTGCTCTCCTCTGCGGACGAGCCTGTGGCAGCCGCCGCAGCCGTCGCCCTGCCCTCCGTGGTCAACATCGACGTGACGGGTTCGAGTGCCGCCAGCGGGCTGCCGGGAGGCCATCCCGATGTCCCGACCGGAGGCACGGGCTCCGGTGTCGCCTACAAGTCGACCAGTGACGGCGGCACCTACATCATCACGAACAACCACGTCGTCACCGATGCCTCATCCATCGTCGTGACACCGGCTGACGGGGCGCGCTACGATGCGACCCTCGTCGGCACCGACCCGGAGACCGACATCGCGGTCGTCCGCATCAGCAAGAAGCTGCCGCTCATCGGCCTGGGCGACTCGGAGAAGCTCGCCGTGGGGCAGATGGTCGTCGCGATCGGGTCGCCCTTCGGGTTGCAGCACTCCGTCTCGAGCGGCGTCGTCTCCGCGCTGCACAGGTCGATCACCAGCGACTACAGCCTGGACGCTTCATCCTCCGCATACCCGCTCGTCGATGTGATCCAGACCGACGCCGCCATCAACCCGGGGAACTCGGGCGGCGCGCTCGTGGACCGCAACGGACGCCTGGTCGGCATCGACTCCGCGATCTACACCGACTCCGGGTCCAGCGCGGGCGTCGGCTTCGCCATCCCCGCCAAGACCGCGCTCCGGATCGCCGACGAACTCATCGCCGGGAAGAAGGCCACGCACCCGTTCTTGGGCGTCGAGGGCGTCACCTTGGACTCTGCGGAAGCGAAGCGCCTCGGACTGACCCGGGCGGAGGGCGCGATGGTCAAGAGCGTCTTCCCCGATACGGGAGCGGCGAAGGCCGGTCTGAAGGCCGACGACGTGGTGCTGGCTGTGGGTGCCGAACCCGTCCGCTCGATGGACGACCTCATCCTGCAGGTCCGCCGGACCCAGGTCGGGGACCGCGTGAACCTGAAGGTGTGGCGCAATCGTGCGGAGATCACCATCGAGATGATCGTCGGGGACAAGCCGGCGTCGCTCTCGTAGGCTGGCCCGTGGGACCTCAGCGGCCGGACTCGGGCCCGCACGGGGGAGAATCGCGTCCCGACAAGGGCGCTCCAGACGCTCGATCCGAAACGGAAGGGGACCAAAGAGATGGTCAGCATGTATCGCTGCAAGGGATGTGGCTACCTGCACGTCGGCCCGGCACCTGAGACGTGCCCTGTGTGCGGGGCGCCGAAGGAGTTCTTCGTCGAGTATCAGGGGCCCGGCGACCTCAGCGGCTCGAAGACGCTCGGCAATCTCGCCGCGGCGTTCGCGGGCGAATCGCAGGCCAACCGCCGCTACACGCTGTGGTCGCGTATCGCCGAACTCGAGGGCGCACCCGCCGCGGTCGAGGCCTTCGACCATGCGGCAGCCGAGGAGACGGCGCACGCGCTCGGCCACCTCGCCTACATGGGAGGCGCGGGATCGACGGCCGAGAACCTGCGCGCCGCCGCCGAAGGCGAGGGCTACGAGTTCCGCGAGATGTACCCGGGATTCGCGGACGAGGCAGAGGCCGAGGGTTTCGCCGAGATCGCGTTCTACTTCCGGCGCGTCGGCTCCTTCGAAGGACTGCACAAGGCGGGCTACGAGGCGGCGCTGGCCGAGCTCGAGGGCTAGGTCCGGCCGGGAACCGCACCACACAGTACGCGAGGGGGGGCGCCGCACTTCGGGTGGCGCGCCCCCTCGTCTCTCCCGGTGCTAGAGTGGCGCCCGTGGACACCCGCATCGACATAGGCTCCCTCTCGCGCGACCAGATCGCCGAGGCCTTCGGCGCGCTCGGTCTGCCGCGTTTCAGGACGGGGCAAGTGGTGCGCTGGCTCTACGGACGCGGTGCGACCGGCTTCGACTCAATGTCGGATCTGCCCGAGTCGCTGCGCGAGAAGCTCTCCGCCCGCTACCGCCTCGGCGGTGCGAAGGTGACCGCTCGACAGATCTCCTCGGACGGCACGCGCAAGTACCTCGTGGCCTTCGACGACGGGACATCCGTCGAGACGGTCGGACTTCCCGACGGTGACCGGCTGACCGTGTGCTTCTCGACGCAGGCCGGATGCGCGATGGGCTGCACGTTCTGCGCGACGGGTCGCGCCGGCTTCGCGCGCGACCTCACCTGCGGCGAGATGGTCCGGCAGGCGCTGCTGGTGGCCGACGACTTCGGCCGCCGGGTCTCGAATGCGGTCGCGATGGGTCAGGGCGAGCCGTTCGCCAACTACGACGCGACCGTGGCGGCGCTGCGCTTCATGAACTCCGAGGACGGTCCGGGGATCGGCGCCCGGCACATCACCGTCTCGACCTGCGGAATCCTAGCCGGGATCCGTCGCTTCTCCGAGGAGCCCGAGCAGTTCACACTCGCCGTGTCGCTCCACTCGGCGGTCCAGGCGACACGCGACCGCCTCATGCCGGGAGTGCGCGGGGTGTCACTCGCGGCGCTTCGTGGGGTCCTTGTCGCATACGGCGAGCGCACGGGGCGTCGTCCCACGCTCGAGTACGCTCTCGCCGCGGGCGTCAACGACACGGACGCCGAACTCCGGGCGTTGGTGACGTTCGCCCGGGGGATGCTCGCACACGTGAACCTGATCCCCGTGAACCCCGTCACGGAAGCGGGACTCGAGCGCTCCGTGGCGGAGCGCGTGCGCCGGTTCCGGGACACGCTCCTTCGCGCCGGCGTGGAGACGTCGGTGCGCGTGGAGCGCGGGACCGACATCGACGCCGCCTGCGGCCAACTGCGGCAGCAGCACGAGGGCTAGGCCGATCAGTGGTCGCGGGACCTCTTCGATCCGGGGTGCACCACGGGACACAGGCCGCCTGAGACCGGACAGTCGGGGCAGACGCCCGCGTCGAATGACGCCAGCCGCCCGAATTCGCCCCTGCCCATGCGGGCGAAGGCCTCCTCGATGCGCGTCGCGATCCTTTCGCGATCGGCGGAGCCGAATGTGAACACGGTCTCCGCGCAGTCCGCTTCCACCCTGACGAACCGCACGGTCACCCCGGTGCAGCCTGCGACGAGCAACGCCAGCGCATAGATGTCCGCCTGCGGGGCATAGCGCGCTCCGTCCGAGTCCGCCGATGACCCGGTCTTGTAGTCGACGACGGTGCCGGCATCCCCCTCGCGTACGACCAGGTCCATGCTTCCCGCTACGATCCCGCCGGCCACGCGGACCGTGAAGGGCACTTCGGCCCTCCCCGACCCAAGCAGACCGCCGGCCGGCGAGGCGGTGAACGCGTCCACCGCAGCGCTCAGCCGCGCGATCCCCGCGTCGTCCAGCCCGTGGGTCGCTGCCAGGGCACGCAACCGGTCCTCGTCGACGACACGACCCTCGGCGAGTGTCTGCAGCGCTCCGTGCAGAGCGGAGCCGAACGCGCGGGGATCATCGCCCCCCACCGCGTCGACCGTGCCCACCCCAAGCATCCGCTCGGCGAAGAAGCGATAGGCGCACCTCTCGTAGAGTGCGAGCGCGGTGTACGACGTCTCGGTCGGCGCTGCTATCGGATCGGGATCGCGCAGCACCATCGCCGGCGCCGACGGTCCGGTCTCGCGGACGGGTCTCGGTACGGGATCAGGCTCGATGGTCTGGCCTGGCTCGACCTCGTCGCCCGCAGTGATCTCCGTGACCAGGAGCCCGGGCACACCGAATGGGCCCGCGCCATCGATCGCTGAGCGCAGGCGGTCGACATCGGTCGTTGTGCCGGGCGGTTTGTCCAAACGGGTCGAGCCGGTGAGGATCAGGGCCTGCTCCGCTCGCGTGCATGCTACGTAGAAGACCCGCTTCGACTCCTCGAGGTCGAGCCGTCCCTCTTCCTCTTCGCAGCGCTTCCAGGCGGACGCCTCGGGGGCCTTCTCCGGCACGGCCTTGCCGACATCGGCGGCGGCGATCAGGGACTCCCCGTCTCGGAAGACGGAGAGCGCGTCCGAGCTGCGACTCGCGCCGTGCCCCAGGTCCGCCATGACAACGACCGGGAACTCGAGCCCCTTGGCTGCGTGCACGCTCATGACGCGCACGGCCCCGGACCCTTCGATGGCGGATCCGACAGAGGACTCCTTGCGCACATAGGTCTCGCGGTCGGCGAGGTAGCGGAGGAACGCCGCCGGGTCGGCCGGCGTCGTGCGCTCGAACTCGGCCGCGAGACGCGCGGTCTTGCGCACGTTGCCACGCGCGCCGATGCGCCCCAGACATCCGCCTTCGGTGCCCAGCTCCGATACCGCATAGAGGATCGCGTCGGCCAGACGCATGCGCCCCAGCCTCTCGCGCAGCAATCCGATCGTGGTGCGCACGAGCGCCGCCCGCTTCGCATCGCGCTCGCTCAGCCCCAGCTCCCCCACCGCCCGCAGCGCTTGCCAGATGTCCGTGTGCGGTTCCGAGGCCGCGAGCAGGTAGAGAGCGTCGTCCGACAGGCCTCCGAGGCCGCCGGCGAGCAGACCGAGCACCCCTTCACCGTCCAGGGGGTTCGCGAGCACGCGCAGCAGGGAGCGGACGTCGGCCACCTCGGGCGCAGCGTAGAAGCCGCCTGCATCACCCACGTAGACCTCGAAACCTGCGGCACGCAGGGCGTCGATGTAGGCGCGTGCGGTCGTCATCGCGCGAGCGAGCACGACGACGTCACCGGGGGCCATGCGGTCCTGGTCGACCAGCGTACGCAGCCGGCGCGCGAGCGCCCGCGCCTCGACCTCGCGCCAGGAGATACCCTCCCACCCGGCCTTGTCAACGAGGATCGCCTCGGTGCGCGGCTCCCCCGCCGGCCACCTCACACCTGACGGTCGTTCCCCCCCGTCATCCAGATGGAGGTACTCCGTCCCGAAGAAGCCATCCCCTTCGAAGAGCGCGTTGAGCGTCGTCAGCAGTTCGGGATGGGACCGGTAGTTCACGGTGAGCCGACACGACTGAGCGTCCTCATCGGTCTCGGCCGTGCGTTTCTGGTCGATGAACAGTCCGACGTCGGCGTCCCTGAAGCGATAGATCGACTGCTGCACATCGCCGACCATGCACAGTCCGCGACCGGCAACGGGCCTGATCGCTTCGAACTGCAGTTCGTTGGTGTCCTGGAACTCGTCGATCATGACCTGTGCGAACTGCCGCGCGTAGCGCTCCGCGGCCCCGGGGCGCTCGAGCCACAGGCGGCGCGTCAGCAACTGCAGATCCTCGAAGTCGAGGACTCCGAGGGCGGCCTTCGCGTGCTCGTACGACCGCGCGTAGCCGTCCAGCAGCCCTAGCCAAGACTCCGCGGCAGCCGCCGCGAGCATGTCGACGCCCGCCCGGGAGGCGCGCTCGAGCGCAGCGTTCGCGGTCTCGGTCAGCTGCCTCATCTCTTCGCCGCCCTGCCTGCCTCCCTTGTATGACCGGTGGAGGTCCGCGGCCTCGAGTGCCGCCGATGCGACCTCCCCCGCCATCAGCCGCTCCACGGCCGCGATGGCGGTTGCGAACCTCTGGGTGTTGATGCCGATCGTGGCCGTGGGCTTGAGGTCTCCGTACGCGCCCACGGTGTCGCGCAGGACCGGTATGAGGGCGCGCAGGGCTCCGCCGAGGTCAGGAGCCGCACACGGTGCGACATCGGCGACGCCCGCGCCCATCGACCTGATGCGCCCGTATGCGGACTGGGTCATCGTCCGCAGCGCCGCGGGGCCGTGCAGCTCCACCAGGTGGGCGATCCCCGCGTCGGACAGGAGCTGCTTCGCCGATCGCTCGAATGCCTCCATGCGCACGACGCCGACCTGCGGATCGGCCAGGACACCGAATGCTGGATCGATGCCCAGTTCGAGCGCGTGGCGCCGTACGATACGCGCGCAGAAGCCGTGGATCGTCGAGATCCAGGCCCCGTCGACCTCGCGAGCGAGGTCGGGCCGGCCGCGCTCGAGGAAGACCCTGCGGACCCGCTCGACGAGCTCCCCCGCGGCCTTCTCGGTGAACGTGATGAGGAGTACGGCCCGGATCGGCGAACTCTCTCCGGCGACCTCGCCTGCAAGGACCGCGTCGGCGAAGCGCACGGCGAGCACGCGGGTCTTGCCCGATCCCGCTCCGGCGCTGACGACGATCCTGCGCGCCGTGCTATCGACAGCCGCCTGCTGCCCGACGTTGAGTTGTGCGGTGCTCACGAGCGCACTCCTTCAGGGCAGAACCCCAGTGCCGAGCAGTACGGGCACCGCTTCGGGTCGGGGGACGGCGCGATCGCTCCGCGCCTCATCCCGGCGACGGCCACGCGGGCGGTCTCGACCGCCTGTTCGAGCACAGCCGCGATCGCCGACGGCTCGCACACGTCGTTGCCGAAGAACGCGCCGACCACGGAGTCGGAGATGAAGCCGCGATCGGCGCCGGTGGAGAGGCTGCGGTAGACCCCGCCCGCGACGGGCAGGCCCAGGCGAAGGGATGCGGCGGCGGCATAGAGCTGGAGCTGGACCAGGCCCTCGCGCTCGATCTCGGCCAGGGACTTGGCCTTGCTGCGCTTGTAGTCGATGACCATGATCCCCTGTGGACCGATGTCGATGCGGTCGGCGCGCCCCTTGATCCTGACGCCCCCGAGATCGATCGGCTTGTCCCCCTCTTCGAGGCCGAACGACCACTCGAACCACGTGGGTGTGTAGCCGGGGAGGAAGAGCGCGTCACGTTCGACCAGTGCCAGAACCGCAGGCTCCACCGAGGCCAGCAGCCACTCCTCGTCGAGCGTCGCTGGTGCCGGAGACTCGGCGATCGCGCGATCGGTCGCGGCACGGGCGAGCGCGAGCGCCTCCGCCATGCGATCCGAGGTCACACGCGTGCGGATGCCGCCCGCCGTCCACTCCCGATAGAACGCGGCCAGCGCCTTGTGCGCCGCCAGACCCGCGACCATGACATCCACCTCGGTGTCAGGAGTACGAGGACGCAGCCTGCGCTCGATGAACCAGCGGTACGGGCACCCGGTGTATAGCTCCACCTCGCCGGGACTCACAGCGTCTATGGTCGCCAGGAGCGCCAGAGCGGCGGGATCCGCAAGCTCCCCCCGGGTCAGACAGGCGCCACCCGAACCGGCGTCCGATGGCGCCATCTTGTGCGTTGCGGGAAGTCCTTCGCACTCCTCGACCGCCAGCCCGGGCTCCCGGTAGAGGTCGAGGAACTCATCCCAGAAAACAGAGGGCCGCAGAGCGCGACCGTCATCGTCGGTCTCGCGACGCACGAGCGTGAGCGAACCGGTGGCCGCGGTCGCTGCCAGGTAGAAGGCGAGGCGCTCCAGGCGCGCCTGCTCTTCGGGGTCGGAGACGATCCCCAGCGCGCCCAGTGCGCCGCGTACCGCATCACCCTCGAGGCGGTCGTCGCTCCCCCGCCGCGGCGCCTCTCCTCCGGTGAGGCCACCCACGATGACAGCGTCGAAGGTGCGACCCCGCAGCCCGTCCATCGATGTCACCGTCACGCGCCCGGGCGCATCCTGCGACGCCGGGCTCACGGAGGCGGACTCGAACGCCGCCCACAGATCCGCGGCCGATATCGACCGGTCTGCGCTCTCGGCCACTGCCGCCAGCGCCTGGCAGAATGCCCGATGGACCGCTGCGTCCAGCGCCCCGTCCATTCCCGGCACCGGTGCATCGTGCCCATAGGCGTTCGCGAGCAGGCGGTCTGCCAATTGCTTCCAGTCCTTGGCGGTGGCGGCGTCGATCGAGCGGCGTGAGATCCGCGTGCAGAGGTTGACGAGCGGCCGCGCGCGGTCGGCACTTCCGACCAGGTCTCGCCCGGAGGTGCGATGCGAGCGCCAGCGCACGTCCGCGCGGTCGGCGATGTCGGCGTCGACCCCCGAGAAGGGCGAGCGCATGAACGCCGCCAGGTCCTCTCGGAGCATCGCCCCGGAGCAGAACGACCACAGCCGCATCATCGAGCGGCCCAGTGGCGTCTCAGGGACAGGAACACGCACATCCCAGGCCGCGTCGATACGTCCGTCGTCGAACGCGCGCCTGAGCCAGCCGACGTGGCGCCCGGGCTCGGCATACGCCACGGCGATGCGCTCACCGGGCACTCCGGAAGTGAGCAACTCGGTAACGCGCCCCGCGATCAGACGCTCCTCCGCCTCATCCCCTCTCGCGATACCGAGGTCGACCGCGCCCTGGGCGGGCTCCGTGACCGCACCGGAGAAGAGCTCGTGCGCGATCCGCGCGAGCTCATCGCAGCGGGCGTCGGGCGCCTGCGCCCACGCCACGATGGAAGCGCCGGCGCCCTGAAGCCGCTCCACCATGGGATCGAGAGGTTGTGTCGCCGCGCACCCTGCTTCCCAGGGCAGCGAGATCACCACGTCGCAGCCCGCGGCGGACCAGCCGAACAGCAACGCCTCGCGATCGGGCGTGAGTGAGACGAGGCCCTCGACCGCCACAAGGTCCGCCGGCGGCGCGGACCGGGCCAGCAGGCGGGTCGCCTCCGCTTCATCGACCAGTCCGGCTGAGGTGAGTGCCGCCAGATAGCCCCGCAGCGCGGCCAACAGCGTACCGCTCAGGCCCGCCGCCTCGGCGCACGTGTCAGCGCCCTGAGCACAGGCTCGTGTCGCGATCGTCCCGAGAAGAGCCACCGCGCCGCGACCCGGGTGCTCGCTGACGCCGGCAGAGATGAGCGAACGCGACAGCACGATCTCGCGATGCAGATCGTTGATGAGTCGACGGCCGTCGCCCTTCAGAGTCCATTCGGATGCGATAAGACCCTTGATTCCCGCGGCCCGAAGACCCACGGGCGCGCCATCGGCGATGACGTCACGCAGGCGGCCCGCATACCTCGCGGAAGGGACCAGCAGCAGAGCCGAGCGCCCGTCCGACGCGGCCGCAACGGCGGCATGCAAGGCACGCGCCGACGCGCCGGCTCCCGGAAGCCCAGCAATGATCCTCAAAGGCACGCTTCGCTCCCCCTTCGCTGCCCGTACGCGGGGGGAACGCTACCTGCCGGCTCTGACACGGGCTCTAGAGCGCCTGCGCCTGTGTATAGCGGTCCACCCCTTCGCGGATCTCGCGCACCTTGCGCCACGCGACCTCCTGCTCGCGACCCAGGTAGTGATCGACGCGCTCCCCGAGGACTTCCGCGGTCACTTCAGCGCGGTCGGCGACGTCGCGAGCGATGTCCGCGGCCTTGCGGGCCTGGACCCCAAGCCTGCGCCGCGTCTCCGCGCCGCTGCGGGGGGCCAACAGCAAACCTGCGACCACGCCGAGTGCGATGCCTGCGAAGCAACCTATGGCAAAATATTCCATTCTGCGTGTCATCTCACGCCTCCTTCGCCTCTGGCGATCCCTCGCTCAGGAGCCTGTAGATGCGCTCCAGCTCCTCTTCCCCCTGAAAATCGATCTCGATCTTCCCCTTGTCCGCGGTCTGACGGACACGCACGTTCGTCCCCAGCAGTCGGCGCATCTTCCGAGCGACGATCTTGTAGGACTTCGGAGACACCGGACGCGAGGAGTGCGACCCCATCTGGCCGGCCGCGAACAGCCGGGCCATCGTCTCGGCCTCGCGGACGGACAGCCCTTCGTCAACGATCTTGTGCGCAAGTTTGAGTCGGCGATCCTCGTCGGGGATGGAGAGGACGGCGCGGGCGTGGCCGGCTGTCAGCTTCTCCTCCGAGAGCATGTCCTGGACCTCGTCGGGGAGATCCAGCAGCCTCAGCGCGTTCGCGATGGCAGACCGGGACTTGGAGACCTTTGCAGCCATCTCCGCCTGGGTCAGCTGATGGTCGTTGAGGAGTCGGCGATAACCCCGCGCCTCTTCCATCGCGTTCAGGTCCTGGCGCTGAAGGTTCTCGATCAGAGCGATCTCGAGTGACTCGACCTCGGTCATGCTCATGATGCGAACCGGCACGCGCTCGAGGCCGGCGGCCTTGGCCGCCCGCCAGCGGCGTTCGCCGGCGATGATCTGATAGCCGCCGCCGTGGGGACGGACGATGATCGGCTGTAGCACACCGACCTTGCTGATGGAGTCGGCCAATTCGTCGATGGCATCCTGGGCGATGACCGTCCGAGGCTGATCGGGATTCGGGGTGATCGCCGCTATCGGGAGATCGTTGGGTTCATCAGCTCCGACGCTGCCACCACCGGGGATCAACGAGGCCAGACCACGGCCGAGACCACGTCGCTGCTCAGACACGCTCCAGCACCTCCTTGGCGAGTGCGCGGTACGCCTCGGCGCCGCGACCGGACGGATCGTAGAGAGTGATCGGCTTTCCGTGGCTCGGCGCCTCGGAAAGGCGCACCGAGCGCGGGATCAGTGTGTCGAACGTCTTCTCGCCGAAGAAGTCCCGGACTTCATCGACGACCTGTTGCGAGAGGCGAGTTCGCGCGTCGTACATCGTCATCACGGCACCGAAGATGTCGAGCGCGGGATTCAGGTGGGTCCTGACCAGCCGGACGCTGTCGAGCAGCTTGCTCAGACCCTCCAACGCGTAGTACTCGCACTGGACGGGAACAAGCAGGCCGTTGGCGGCGCTCAGTGCGTTGATGGTCAGCAGTCCCAGCGATGGGGGACAGTCGATGATGAGGAAGTCGAAGTCCCCCAAGACAGGCTCCAGGATCGCTCGCAGGCGGCCTTCGCGGCTCATCGCAGAGACGAGCTCGATCTCGGCTCCCGCGAGTTGGATCGTCGCCGGGGCGACGAAGACATTCTCTACCTGCGTGGGCTCGATGATCTGCTCGATCGGCGTGTCGCCGAGAAGAGCGTCATAGATGCACAGCTCCCGGCGGTTCCTGTTCAGCCCGAAGCCCGAGGTGGCATTCCCCTGCGGATCGAGGTCCACAAGGAGGATCTTCTCCCCGAGGTCCCCCAGCGCCGCGGCCAGATTGACCGACGTCGTGCTCTTGCCGACGCCACCCTTCTGATTCACCACTGCGAGAACGCGCTTCGGGCGCGCTCGTTCTCCGGCCATCCCGACCTCCCCGTTCTTAGAACTGCACATGCGGCCCACCGGGCAAGAACGCCGGGACCTACGCCAAAGGCTGCCTCTGCGCCATCCCGTTGCGGCGGGGGAGTGAGATCCCGACCCGTCCTGTCCGACGATACACCACGATGGTGCGCCGCGCATCCACTCCCGGCACCTCGACCACCGTGGTCCCGAGCGCCTTCATGCCGCAGCGCCGCGCAGCGGCCTCCCCGCGCAGCAGCTCAGCCGCATCGGGCTCGCCCTTGAGGCAGATGAGCAGCCCGTCGTCGATCAGCAGCGGGCTCGCCAGTTCGACCAGCGAAGGCAGGGCCGAAAGGGCTCTCGCGGTGACTGCGGCGTAGTGTCCCGGACGGTCTTGCGCCAACTCCTCCGCCCTGACTCCTCGCACCGACGCTTCCAGGCGGAGCTCCGCTACGACGCGCTCCAGGAAGGCGGCCTTCTTCTTGACCGACTCGACCAGCGTCACCGGACGTCGGCCGAGGAGCGCCAGTGGTATCCCCGGGAACCCCGCGCCGCTGCCGAGATCTGCGAACTCGCCCTCCGGAGCCTCCGAGAGAGTCGCCAGGGCAGACGCCGAGTCGAGAACGTGCAGCGCGACCGAATCCGCCTGAGGGATGGTCGTGAGATTGAACTGCACATTCGCCTCGGCCACCAACTCGAGATGGCGGGCGATCGATGCGACATCCAGCGCTCCATGGGTGATACCCATTGCG
>Ga0209540_10001937_pt1 | contig 14992 bp, 14 predicted proteins | sample BarGraIncu01121A_FD_184501 | JGI IMG/M metagenome (GOLD analysis project Ga0209540, IMG submission 184501) | Arctic peat soil microbial communities from Barrow, Alaska - Barrow Graham LP Incubations 011-21A (SPAdes) (version 2) | ecosystem: Environmental > Terrestrial > Soil > Wetlands > Peat... | reverse complement strand
CACTATTTGGTGTACACCTGTACAAGAAAATAACTACACAAAATACAGCTATCACGGCTACGCCATCAGCGACCTGTACAAAGTCGATCCCCGTTTCGGCTCAAACGATGAATATAAAAACTTTGTAGCCGCTTCGCATGACAAAGGACTGAAAGTGATTATGGATATGGTGTCAAACCACGGTGGAATTGATGCATGGTGGATGAAAGACTTACCGATGGAAGACTGGATTCATCAATGGCCGACCTATACTCAAACTAATCACAAAGCAGCTACTATTAAAGATATTCATGCAGCCAATGTAGACAAAAAAGCAATGGTAGATGGGTGGTTCGACACCACAATGCCGGATATGAACCAACAGAATCCCTATTTCTGGACGTATTATATTCAAAACTCCATTTGGTGGATTGAATACGCCAACCTCGACGGTATCCGCATGGACACTTACCCCTACAACGACCGCGATGCGATGGCACAATGGGCAAAAGCAATCACCGACGAATATCCAAACTTCAATATTGTAGGTGAAACATGGCTCAGCAACACGCAAGATATAGCATTCTGGCAAAAAGATGCGGTAAATTCTTTGAACTACAATTCGCAACTACCTACTGTAATGGACTTCATGACAGAAAGATCGTTGGAAACCTGCTTTAATGAACATGGAAAATCGTGGGAAGATAAGGGTATGAATCGACTCTACAATGCCATTGCCAATGATTATTTGTATGCCAACACAAATAATTTGTTGATATTTGCAGAAAATCATGATACACAGCGATTCAACCATCAGGTAAATGAAAGCCTAGCGAAATTTAAAATGGCGATGTCATTTTTGATGACAACCCGCGGCATACCACAACTATATTATGGTTCGGAAATAGGTATGACTGGCAACAAAGACAAAGGTGATGGTGATATCCGGCGTGACTTCCCCGGCGGATGGGCCGGCGATTCGATTAATGCTTTTACAGCAAAAGGACGCACCGCATCTCAAAACGAACGATTCGATTATCTGTCGAAACTACTCAACTGGCGCAAAAATAAACCGGTTATTCACACGGGACAACTAACACATTACGTACCGGAAAACGACATCTACGTTTATTTCCGCTACAATGAAAAAGACAACATTATGGTGATAGTAAATAACAACGAGACCGATCAGACATTGAAAACCGCGCGTTATGCAGAAAGCCTGAAAGATAAAACAGTGGGGACAGATGTAATGACCGGAAATAAATACGATCTGACTACCGCCCTGGTAGTACCGAAACAAACAGTACTTATTCTCGAATTACAATAAAGCCAGAAAGTCATAAACTCATTTTAGACTCTATTCAGATTAATTTGTTACGAAACTAAAGACAAAAATACTAACACTAAGGCACAAAGAACACAGAGCTACACTAAGTTTAAAATTTTCAATATTCCCTGTGGCTAAAAAAGGTAAAGAAGAACACGAAAAATAAAAACATCCATGTTTAACTTGTCAGCTATTTTGAGAATCATTGATTTAAAATACAAAAGCAAGTATCCTTACCTTAGAATCCTCTATTTTCAGGACACTTTTAGTGATTCTTTGTGCACTTAGTGCCTTAGTGGTCGGTCTTCTTTTTTAATTCCGAACTCAATAACATTTTATTCGACATAAACTCTATCGCATAAAAACAAAAACAGATAGCTTCAGTTGGAACTATCTGTTTTTATTTTATATCAATCGTCAATTCGGGCTATCGGTTTATGCCTGTAATAATACCTCAGCTTTTTACCCAGCTGTACATACCGGTAAATACCTATCACCAGGATAATAACACTCAGCGAAATGGTTACAAAGGCCATCCATTTAATGTTATCAAAACCCTGCAGCTGCAAAAATGCAATTCCACCCAACAACATATAAAGTGATGTTCGAAGGAATGAAAAAAAAGTCCTCTCATTGGCCAGCTTAGTACGCTCCAACGCCAGATAATCCTGAAGATTGATCTCTTTTATGTCGGCAGAGCTTTCCGATTCTTTCATTGCTATAGATGTATTAGAAATTAGCGGTTAAATTGAGATCTGACCTAGTTATGCTTCTCCGCCACCAAAAGCCATTGGAACCGGCGGAACAAAACCATTATCAGTAACTTTTATCTTTCCGTTTTGTTGTTCAAACTTAGTAATATTTTCCTGAAGGGCAAACAGCAAACGTTTAGTATGTTCGGGCGTAAGAATGATGCGCGACTTTACATTTGCTTTAGGAGTTCCGGGCATGATGCGAATAAAGTCGACTACAAACTCGGATGTAGAATGCGAAATAATGGCGAGATTTGAATAAATACCTTCAGCTATTTCTGCCGAAAGTTCAATGTTGAGTTGATTTTCCTGGTTTTCCATGTTGTTTTTTCTTGTTTGCTATGACAATACGCTGTTTGTCATTATTTATTTTGTAAATTATAATTGCCAAAGAGAATTGCAAAGATAAGATTTTTTGTTGAATGAAACGGATTTACTCTTATTCAACAATTTGTTTTTGCAGAAGAATCCGGACATTATTTTACAATCGCACGGATGGCAAAAAAGAAAATTCCGATTACCAAAAGAGATAATCAGGAATCAAAAAAAGAGATTACCAACGCAATGCAATTTTGCAAGAAAAGCTATTTTCGCACAGAGAGTAAAGGGGAATTATCGGATACGACTGTATTAAAATTGATATCAGCTTCCATGGCATAATGATCGGAAAGGTTTGAGGGCTTTGCTCCTACCCTGGCATAAAAAGGTTGTACTTTCCGTTCGATATGCCCAATCCACTGATCGTTGCGGACCAGAATATAGTCAATCACCCGCTTTTTTCCCGATGCATTTTGCATTAAGGTATTGTCAATTTCGTCGTATGTAAATTTGAGGTCTCCGCTTATGGCACCGTTATTAGCTTCGAGTGTGTGAAGCATTAATTGATAGTTGACATCATCGTCCATATCGATATTGAAATCGCCACAAATGAGCTGAGGTATTGCGGGATCGAAATACGGATTCAACAAATGTTCTTTAATCTCACGGCACTGCTTGTCGCGCACCGGTTGCGAATTATCGGCCTGTAGGTGTGTGGCAAGCAATTGAAACTTTGCGCCATCAAAATTGCCCTGAAAAAGCACAGCTCCTTTACGCGCTATGATATCAAATCCTTCACTGAGACTAAATTTAATTTTTGCCAACTGGACAAGGGGCATTTTACTGACAATCCACAGTCCGCTACTGGTGCGAAACGGCCAGAAACCACTGTTGGCCGGACCGTACTGATACGGATAATCTTTTGCCAATCGTTTAGCCAAAATGTGCCGGCACTTGATACTAAACGCTTCCTGAAAAACAATAATCTGATAATCGGAGTGAGATAGCTCACCGGCAATTGCCTTAGCTCGTCTTGCATTATGATTAAACAAGCTCAAATAAGGCAACATGTAAATATTCCAACTCAGAATTTTAAGTGACTTTGCGTCCATACTTGATTTTTGCGTTAATTGCGATGGTTGACTCGCAGCACAGGGAGTAACAAACATCATCAATAGAAAAAAGAGACACAGGCTTTTGTTCATAATAGTTTGCATTTATAATTTATACAAACTAACAACAAGCATTTTACAACCCGATTAAAACCAAATGACTATACGATGAAAGAAAAAATCCCGACAATCGTAAGATTATCGGGACTCTTTCGTGCGGCTGAAGGGACTCGAACCCCCACGCCTCTCGGCACCAGATCCTAAGTCTGGCGCGGCTACCAATTACGCCACAACCGCAAGTGTGTAATGCGGGTGCAAAGATACATCCTTTTTTGGTTTTGACAAACTTTGACCCCACTTTTTGAAACTAAATTGTAAGCGGCCATCACAAACAACAAAGCTTCAAGAGTTTTGCACTCATTTTTTTCGAAGGAGCTGTTATTGTCTCATGGTTTTGGTTACCCGGAAGTCGGTACTCACCAGTACTTCGTCAATTAAATCGGCACGAGACGCCCGAATCGGGTTGATGTCAATACCACCACGACGTGTGTACATAGCCGCCACCATAAGCTCAGAAGGTTGAAAAGCATCCCAAAAACGTTTATAAATCATCTCCACCACTTCTTCATGAAAATGATTTTCTTTTCGGAACGAAACAAGATATTCCATCACCGATGCCAGATCAATATCGTGACGCGACGTGATACGGACGAACAAATCGCCCCAGTCGGGTTGATTGGTGACACGACAATTGGACCGCAGCAGATCGGAATGAAAAGCATATTGACGATCGGAATCTACAGAAATGCTTCGAAGTAATTCCGGCGACTCCACAAAGCGCGAAAACACAATGGATTCTTGCTTCTGAACCGGCACCAGCGTATTCAGATTAAGTTGTTGCAAGGAAGAAAAAGCCTGTTTCTCTTCACTTCGACTGTCGAACAGAACGACCGACACCTGCGTCTCCAGAAGCGTACTTAAATCGGATTGAATAATACCGGCAACCCGCTTTTCGGCTTCGGTAACCGTTGGCCCGAACCGATCCATATTGAAGGCATTGAGATATAATTTCAGCGATTTGGATTCGACCAAAAACCGACTATCGGCAGCATAAATCAGTTTCAATACGCGCGACACAGGCAAGCCGTTGTCGGTAAGAAACGAAAGCTCGTAACAATTCCACACATCGTAGCCCACAAAAGGTAGTTGTGCATCATCGAGTCCGTAATGCAGCCTATTTTCGGAACGCGGAATGCGAAACAGAATATCAGCGCTGTATTGATCGGGGGTTTCTGTTTTTTTTCCGAGTAAAGAGTCCTTTATATTAAAATCCATAATTGATAAAATGACGAAATAGTTGACTTATCGAAACGACCGACTATCTCAGTTTAGCACATTTACGACTCAACCAATCGCGCTCATCTTCGTTGAGCAGCGGCGAAATCTTATCGTACACTTTCTGATGGTAATTGTTTATCCAGTCAATTTCAGCGGGAGTCATAATTTCCAAATCGATGAGTTCCTGATCAATCGGGCAAAGCGTGAGTGTTTCGAATTTGAGGAATTGCCCGAATTCAGTGGTCATAGCCGGCACAATCACCATCATGTTTTCGGTACGCACCCCGTGTTGATTGGTACGATATAAGCCCGGTTCGTTGGACATTACCATACCTAGCTCCAAAACCACGGAGTTTTCTTCGGCACGGATGCTTTGCGGCCCTTCGTGTACATTCAGGAAATGGCCCACCCCATGACCGGTTCCGTGTCCGTAGTTAAGACCTAAGTCCCACATGGCTTTACGCGCCAGAATGTCAATCTGCGAACCACGTGTATTAACAGGGAAAATGGCTGTGTCCAGTGCAATATTTCCTTTTAGCACCAGGGTAAAATCCATTTTTTGTTGCACAGTAGGTGTTCCCAGCGCAATGGTACGGGTAATATCGGTAGTTCCGTCGAGGTACTGACCGCCGGAATCAATGAGCAGGATATTTTCAGCCTTCAGGGTAGAAGCCGATTCGGAAGTGGCGCTGTAATGCACTACCGCGCCGTGTGGACCATACCCAACGATAGATCCGAAGCTTTCGCCCATAAAGTTTTTACCCATGCTACGATATTCGCACAACTGCTTGTCGATAGACAATTCGGTATGATCTCCGGTATGTACATTTTCTTCGAGCCACATGTAGAAACGCGTAAGTGCCACGCCGTCTTCCACCATTGCCCGACGATAGCCTTCTATTTCCACAGCGTTTTTGATGCTTTTCATTTTATTTACCGGCGACAAACGGTTGCATATTCCGCAACCGGAAGGAATGGCTTCGAACAAAGACTGATTGAGCTTGGCACCATCCAACAATACCAATGCGGAAGCCGGAATAGCTTTCAAGGCTTTGTAAATGTCGGCATAAGGAGCAACGGAAACGCCTTCGGATTGCAGAAAAGCCTCAGCTTCGGGAGTCACCTTTTCGGGCACAACAAACAGAGTGGCTTTGTCTTCGTTGACAAGTGCATAAGAGATAACCACCGGATTGTAGCTTACATCGTTGCCACGAATGTTGAATAGCCACACAATTTCGTCGAGAGCCGAAAGCACAAATACTCCGGCATGTTCTTTTTTCATTTGTCCGCGGAGCGACTGAAGTTTTTCGGCAACAGATTTTCCGGCATATTGGGAGTCGAAAACAAAAAACGGATCGGAAGGCAATGCCGGACGGTCGGTCCACACCTGAGCAAGCAAGTCGATAGAGACCAATTCCACCCCGGCAGCTTTCAGCTCGGCTTTCATGGCTGCATACGCATTTACCGAAAACATCTGAGCGTTCACTCCCACCCGTTCGCCGGCTTTTAGTTCGGAAGAGAGCCAGCTAATAATATCGGGCGTTCCGGGTTGAGCCAGTTTCATCAAATCGATGCCGGTGCCGGCGAGCTGCTCTGCACCTTGCAAAAAGTAACGCGAGTCGGTCCACAGTCCGGCTTTTTCAAGCCCCACTACAGCAGTTCCGGCCGAGCCTGTAAAACCTGAAATCCACACACGTTCTTTCCAATAGTCGGCTATATATTCGCTGGCATGCGGATCAGTACCGGGAATTATACAAGCCGAAACGCCGGCATTTTTCATCGCATCGCGAAGTAATTCAAGGCGTTTTTTTATTTGTTCCATTCTATATGTTGTTTATTATTATGCTGTATTTTTGCAAATGCAAAGATAAAAATTATAAATGATTATATGCCGATTATGCCGGTAGAACTGAACTAAAAAAACGACAGAATACATGCCGGCATTCATTTTCCGAAAAGCAAACTACGAGATGTACATAACAGGCTACACTAGTTACAAAGCCGATTCTACAAGTTACAAAGTTAACTTTACAAATTACATTATTAAATCAACAAACTACATAGCCTGCTCAACAAACTACATTGTTAACTTTACATCTTACATAACCCGCTCGACAAACTACATTGTTAACTTTGAAAGTTACAAAGCCTGCTCTGCAAATTACATTATGGAATTTGCAGATTACAAAGCCAACTTTGCAAGTTACATTATTCGCTCGACAAATTACATTGGAAGCTCAACAAATTACATAACCCGCACAACAGATTAAGGAACTGTATTGAAAAAATGAACTGGGAAATAAACCGGATCACCAACGAAAACAAACCGAAACAATGCTTGCTGTGGACATTACACAATGGAGTCGGATAACTACATATATAATTATCGCTCTATCATTTAAAACAATATCGATAGATATTGTCTTTTGTGAGCTTCAAGAACTATTTCACCACAAAAGCCACAAAAGATACACAAAAGAGGATAAAGAAAAATTCAAGTTATAAGCACCCTGAATTTTCAAGTAAACAAAAGCAAAGTTTTTATTTCATAAAAACTTTTGTAGTCCTTTTGTGGCTTTTGTGGTATTTCCTTTTCAGTAGAAAAAAAGATTAATCACACAGCATATCTATATAGACTAATGCATTTTGCGTTATGAATCTTGCTAAAATATTTTAAAATGAATTCACTGTAGCCCGCTACACAATTATTTTAGATAAAAATATCTAAAAGCACACTTTTACTCATTTTTGATTTAAAAAATATTTTATAGATTTGCATTAACTTTTTATCAAACAAAAAAAATTACAATCATGAATGACTATCAAAATGCAAAACATGCTTCTTACAAACTGATGGTAATAGAAGCACAAAATTATCCAAAAGAAGTAGCTACGATACCTGCATTTGCCACAGGCATGGCTCGACTGGAGACAATCAACAAGCTGACTGAAGAACTTGGAATTCAGCAAGCCAAAGATCTGACCGGCATCACCGAAGACAAAAACGCGGTTGCAAACACGGTCATCGATTATCTGTTGGATGTATCGGGAGCAGTGCACTCGTATGCCGTTTCGCAAAAAGACAAAACACTGCAGGCACGGGTTAACTACAAAGTAACAACTGTAGACCGGATGTCGATACCCTTCCTCCTCAAAGCAGCTGCCATTGTGATTGAAGAAGCCAACAAGCTCACGCCGGAACAGTTGACAGAGCAAGGAATAACAGTAGCCGAAATGACTGAATTTAAAGCCGGTTATACCGAGCTAAACGCCAAAAATTCAGACAAACGCACTGCCGAGATAGATCGCTCAGGTTACACGCAACAAATAGCCGATCTGTTTGCCGAAGCTGGAGACTTAAAAAAGAATGTACTAGACCGCCTGGCTACTCAGTTTCAACGTAAGGCCCCCGAGTTTTATCACAAATATAAAGCCGCCTCAATAGTTATTTACAAGCGAAAATCCAAAACTTCGAAAACAAACGAGGCAAAATAAAAACCAACAAACTATACGGGTGCTGCGATAAAGACAGCACCCGTTTTTTGTTTTATCGGGTTTTACGAAATGTATTTTGCAAAATAATTAGCTGAAACAACACAAAGCATTTATCTTTGGAACTCCAAATCATAATAACGCAACATTAATCTTTATCATTAATCGCAATCTTAGTTTAATACAATTCTCCATCAACCACCCCATGAAAAAAATAAGCATTCTAATTGTACTATCCATATTGAGTCTGTTATCGGCAAAAAGCTTTTCGCAAACCGAGTCCGGACTTTATGAAGTCGCAAGCTGGCAGGGATTTCGACAAGCGGCCATCAGCTACACCTTCGACGACAATTGCTCAAATCAACTGACTGTGGCAATACCGTTGTTTAATGAATACGGATTCCGGACGACGATGTTTGTTCCCTCGTCGTGGGTAAAAGACTGGAGCGGACTGCAAGCCGCAGCCGACCGGGGACACGAAATTGCCAGTCACACCGTGACGCACACCAACCTGGGAAGTTTAACCGCCGATCAGCAAACAGCAGAATTCAAAAACTCGCAGGACATGATCAATGCCCACATCAAAGGCCACACGTGCCGTACCATAGCTTATCCGTATTGCGCCCCTGGCAACGATTCGATCTGCGCAAGTTATTACATAGCCGCAAGACATTGTCAGGGATATGTTGAATCAAAAACACCCTCCGATTTTATGAAGATAAGCTCCGTAACCACCGGAAGCGTATCGTCAGTGCAAACTGTTGGCGATTTCAACCGCAAAGTGGAAAAAGCAGACTCCATAAACGGCTGGTGCGTATTTTTGATACACAGCATCGACAACGATGGCGGCTACTCGCCCACTCAGTCGGCAGTTCTCCGGTCGCATCTCGATTATATCAGGCAACACAGCGATCGGTTTTGGGTTGCTCCGTTTGGCGATGTTGTCCGCTACATCAGAGAACGAGATGCGGCAATTATTCGCGAAACAGCCCAAAGCAAAACAAGCATAACCTTACAAGTATCGGACAAGCTGGAAAATTCCATTTACAACTACCCCATAACGATCAGACGAGTGCTTCCTAAAACCTGGAAGTCGGCCGTCATTACACAAAACGGGCAAAAAATAAAAGCGGCAGTCTTGAAAAAAGACGGATTGAACTCCATTATGTTTGACGTAGTGCCCGATCAGGGAGATATCATTATTGCAAAGAAATAAGATCTGAATTATCCTGAAAACAGAACTTTACACAAAACAGAAACAAACACTATTTCAGGCTGCTATCAACGACAGATGCAAATTTAAAGTTATTTTTTGCCACTCAAAATATAAATTTGAGTATTTTTGCCGATGATTTCCGGTTTATGCTACTCATCCGCAAGGCACGGTATGAGTGACATCCGAATTATAAAGAAAAATTTTTACGAATGAAAAAGATAATCTCTTATCCACTCTCATTAGTAGCTTGTTTTCTGTTCTTTTGTGCCATCTGTGTGTTTCATCCTATTCAGTACATTTGCTTAAATGTATTTGGATATCAGGCGCACAAAAGAAGTGTAGACCTACTAAACCTTGTTTTACTGCGTGTGTTACTTGCCTTTTTATCAACGGCAGAAGTAGAAAACAAAACCGATCTGCCCGAAGGCAAACCACTTATATTTGTAGCGAATCATCAGGGCTTGTTCGACATTATCGGCATCGGCTGGTTTTTGCGTAAGTATCACCCCAAGTTTGTAAGTAAAATAGAATTGGGGAAAGGTATTCCCAGCGTGTCGTACAATTTAAGACATGGCGGATCGGTATTGATCGACCGGAAAGATCCCAGACAGGCACTCCCCGCTTTGAAGCAAATGGGCGAATATATTGAAGCTACAAACCGCTCGGCAGTAATCTTCCCCGAAGGAACGCGCTCCAGAACCGGAGAGCCCGGAAACTTTGCTTCCAACGGATTAAAGATCTTGTGCAAATTTGCTCCGAATGCACTGGTTGTCCCCGTCACCATCAACAATTCATGGAAAGTATTTCGTTATGGTAAGTTCCCAATGGGCATTGGTAACCGGCTAAAGTTCACTATTCATCCAGCCATGGCTGTAAACGAATGCGATTTCAACACCCTGTTTGAAAAAACAGAAAAAGCCATTGTGGGCGACATCGTTTAATGAACCTGGCTATAACAATGATCTGAGCAGATAGACAAACCAACTAATAATAAATTCAGTATGATCTACCAAGAGTTTCAACCCGACTTATTATTAGACGATTTTGTAAAAAGTTATTGGTGGTTCGATAACTCCACCCCCGGACAGCTTGACTTTACAATTCTGCCCGACGGCTGTTTTGATCTTATCATTTCGTTCAATAATTACAAACAAAATGAAATATCGCTAACGGGTCTCTGGACCAAACAGGTGGAAGTGTCTATCGAACCCAACACACAACTTTTTGGGATCCGCTTTAAACTGTTGGCGGTTGATTATGTCTTGCAACAAAACATCGCTTCCTTTTGCGACAGTGAACAAGTGAAATCAAATGACTTCTGGCAAATAGACACTATCCCATTCGACGATTTAAATAAGGCGACCGAAGAACTGAATAAAATAATACTATCTGCTTTAGGCAGTAAACAGGGAATTGACGGTCGGAAACAGAAACTTTTCAATTTGCTGTACCAAACAAATGGCGAACAAACCGTTGAACAATATTCACAACAGGTGTGTTGGACAAGCAGGCAAATAAACCGGTATTTTAAAGAGCGATTCGGGCTTCCGCTAAAAGCCTATTGTAAGATTTTACGGTGTCATGCTTCGTACAAACACATTAAAGACGGAAAACTGTATCCCGAACTTAATTATTTTGATCAGTCGCATTTCATCAAAGATCTGAAAAAGCACACCGGAAATAACCCTACGGAATTATTCGAGAATAAAAACGACCGATTTTTACAATTGGCAACTATGAAGAAAAAGTAGTTTTGCAGTATTAATCATAAAAAAAACAGCGAAATGAAATTTAGCAACATCAGACTTTTAGTGAACGACTTCGACAAGTGTTTCACTTTTTACAACGACATTCTTGGTTTAGAATGTACCTGGGGTAAACCCGGCGACAATTTTGCCAGCTTCAACATCGGCATTCCTTCAGGGCTCAATCTTTTTAAAGCGGAACTCATGGACATTGCCATCCATAACACAGGCACTAGAGAAAATGAATTTGTGCAAGATAAAATGGCAATCATTGTGCAGGTTGACAACCTTAACGAGACTTACAACTCGTTGCAAAGCAAAGGAGTGAATTTTCTGACCGAGCCGAAAGACATGACAGCATGGGGAATCCGGGTTGCACACTTCAGAGATCCCGAAAACAATCTGATAGAACTGTATTCGGAGTTACCTAAAGAAAAATGGGACGAAGATCTGATTGAAGATGAAAAGAATTTTCAAAAAGACAAATGACAAAACAGCAAACCATTAAAGAACTCACAATCATTCCGGGGATCGGCAAGTCGTTGGCTACCGATCTTTGGAATATTGGCATAACTTCTATTGCCGACTTAAAAGGAAAAGATCCCGACATGCTGTATGATCTTTCTAACGCTTTCGCCGAAACTGTTCAGGACCGATGTGTGTTGTATGCATTTAAATGTGCGGTATATTATGCCAACACTCCGGCTGATGAGTACGAATCCGAGAAACTAAAATGGTGGAATTGGAAGGATGAAAAATAGTTACAAGGAAATAGTTACGAGTTACGAGGACAAAGTTACAAGAGCAGACTATTAGATAGTATTGCTTAATCAAACCAATTACAATTACTGAGAAGATCATCAGACCAAGAACTACAGAATCATTAAATTTACAGAACAACAAAAGATTTTGAATTATGAAACAACTTGAAAAACTGGCAGAAAACACGTCTTTCACTGCGGTAAACATGGGTAATTTAGCTGACATAATGGATTATTCGCTGATTCATCCGGTAAATAAAAAAGTGCTGGAAGGTAAAGTCTTTTTAAAAGATGCCACTCAGGCAACAGGAACGGAAATCTCATTTAATTCGCTTCATCCACATTCGGAACAACCCTATTTTCATATACACCGGAAAAACGAAGAAACGTATATCATATTAAAAGGCTTCGGATTCTTTCAGGTAGACGAAGATTGCTTCAACATAAAAGAAGGAAGTGTTATACGGGTAGCTCCACAGGGAAACCGCGGCATCTGTAATTCATCGGACGAAACGATGATTTATATGGTCATTCAATCCAAAGAAAACTCGTTGGAAGAACATACCACTGCCGATGGAGAAAGAATTTCATGCGAACCCAAATGGAGATAAAAAATTAATTTCGCGGGTAAATCCGTTTATAACAAACCACTGACCGGAAGAAAAATATCCTGTAGTGACGGTGTTCAACCGTCACTACATTTCACAAAACATCCGAACTAATTCCCTTGCCAACTCGTTTTGTAATTCGTATCTTTGCGGGTTCAATTTTCATTTGAGCACAAATCACACAAACACCTGCGAGTCCCACTGAACAATAAGAGCTTTTTGCTGAACCAAGAAGTTCTTAAAGTCTGATTTTGTGTTGAGTTCACAGCATTTGTATAATTTGCAATCCTTACTTTAAACAAAACTGTTTTGGCTAAAAATTCCGACATACAACCCATCGAAGCTTCAGAAAGAGTAGAAGTGATCGGCGCCCGGGTTCACAACTTAAAAAATATCGATGTTTCCATTCCGCGTGATGCTTTGACGGTGATTACCGGACTCAGCGGCAGCGGAAAATCGTCACTGGCTTTCGATACGATCTTCGCCGAAGGCCAACGTCGTTACATTGAAACATTCTCGGCTTACGCACGGAGTTTTCTCGGCAATATGGAACGCCCCGATGTGGATAAAATCACAGGATTGAGTCCCGTCATTTCCATTGAGCAAAAAACAACCAACAAAAACCCGCGGTCAACAGTAGGTACTACCACCGAGATTTACGACTTTCTGCGTTTGCTGTTTGCACGTGCCAGCGAAGCGTTTTCGTATGTTACGGGCGAAAAAATGGTAAAGTATTCCGAAGATCAGATTGTAGATCTGATTCTGAAAGATTACGAAGGAAAGAAAACATTCCTGCTTGCTCCACTGGTTCGCGGTCGTAAAGGACATTACAAAGAGCTGTTCGAACAAATCCGCAAAAAAGGATATCTGCATGTCCGGATCGACGGTGAAATACGTGAAGCCACTCATGGCCTGAAGCTGGATCGTTATAAGAACCACGACATCGAAGTGGTGATCGACAAACTATTGGTAAGCGAAAAAGACCGTCAACGCCTGAAACAATCGATGCAAAAAGCCATGCAACAAGGCAACGGCATCGTGATGTTACTGGAAAAAGACGAAGAAAACATTCGCTATTTCAGTAAGATGTTGATGTGCCCCACCAGTGGTATTTCGTACGACGAACCTGCACCGCACAACTTCTCATTCAACTCACCTCACGGAGCTTGTCCACGCTGTAAAGGCCTTGGTTTTGTGAACGAAATTGACATGGATAAAATTGTACCCGATAAAAAACTCAGCATTTACAATGGTGCCATTGCTCCACTCGGGAAACACAAAAACTCCACGATCTTCTGGCAGATAGAGGCTATACTCGAAAAATACGATTGCACGCTCAAAACACCGGTAACGGATATTCCCGACGAGGCCATGGACGAAATAATGAATGGTACCGATGAGCGACTGCACATCAAAAATCAGGCTATCGGAACCAATTACTTTCTGAGCTATGACGGTATTCTGAAATACATCGAAATGCAGGCCGAAGCCGGGGCTTCGGCTACCGAACAAAAGTGGGCAAACCAATATTCCAAATCGGTAGTTTGCCCCGAATGCGACGGAGCCAAACTGCGTAAAGAATCCTTATATTTCCGGATTCACGATAAAAACATTGCACAACTGGCAGCTATGGATATAGCCCAATTGTCGGAATGGCTGGCAAAAGTAGAACCTTTTTTGTCGGACAAACAAAAAGCCATTGCAGTAGAAATTCTGAAAGAAATCCGCACCCGACTCCAGTTTTTGCTGGATGTGGGACTCAATTATCTTTCATTGAACCGCAGCTCTCAATCCCTGTCGGGCGGTGAGAGTCAACGGATCCGGTTGGCTACGCAGATCGGATCACAGTTGGTAAACGTGCTTTATATTCTCGATGAGCCGAGTATCGGTTTACATCAACGGGATAACGAACGTCTGATCCGGTCATTGAAACAATTGCGCGACACAGGAAACTCGGTCATTGTGGTGGAACACGACAAAGATATGATGATGGCTGCCGATTACGTTGTCGACATGGGTCCGCATGCCGGACGGCTGGGTGGTGAAGTGGTATTCGCAGGAACTCCTCAGGAAATGTTGAAAGCCGATACCCTGACATCAGCTTATCTGAACGGTAAAAAACGGATAGAGATACCGAAAGAAATTCGTCCCGGAAACGGACATGCCATTACGATTAAAGGAGCACGGGGTAATAATCTGAAAAATGTAAATGTCACTTTCCCGTTGGGAAAAATGATTTGCATCACCGGAGTTTCGGGGAGCGGTAAATCGACCCTGATAAACGAAACGCTGCAACCCATCCTGAGTCAGAGCTTTTATCATTCATTGCAAGACCCATTGC
>Ga0209540_10001936_pt1 | contig 15005 bp, 12 predicted proteins | sample BarGraIncu01121A_FD_184501 | JGI IMG/M metagenome (GOLD analysis project Ga0209540, IMG submission 184501) | Arctic peat soil microbial communities from Barrow, Alaska - Barrow Graham LP Incubations 011-21A (SPAdes) (version 2) | ecosystem: Environmental > Terrestrial > Soil > Wetlands > Peat... | reverse complement strand
GGTCGCGACGATCTTGATGCCGGGGAATGCCTTGATGCCCTCGTTGAAGCCCTTGCTGCGTTCCTGGGCGACGCTCGTGCCCATGATTCCCTGGATCTCAACGATCTTGCCTTTGCCGCCCAGTGCCTCGCCGAGGGCCTTGGCGCCGTTCTTGCCAGCCTGGATGGCGTCATAGCCGATGAATGCCTTGAGGTCGCCACCGGTCGGCATGCGGTCGAAAGCAACGACAGGCACACCACCGGTGTTTGCCAGCGTGACGATCGAGCCACCGGACGCGCTCGAGACAGGGTCGATGATGAGCACGGACGGCTTCTTGTTCAGAGCTGCGGAGGCCATGTCGAGCGATGCCTGATCAGCGTTGTTCGCGTTCTGGACATCGATGGTCATGCCCAAGGTCTTCGCCTTGGCTTTGGCGCCATCAGCTACGGAGACGAAGAAGGGGTTGTTGAGCGTGCTGATCACCAGCGTGGCGGACTTGGCGGACTTGGCGCCACTGGCGCCACTGGTCGCCGTGCCCGATGGGCTTGTCCGGTTGCAGGCCGCAAGTGACAGCGCCATGGCCGTGACTACAGCCATGGTGGCAAAGGTGTTCTTACGCATGGTTCATGCCTTTCAGAAGAGGTCGAGATACAGGTCGAGAGTCCTCGGGGAGCAGGAGATCATCGGGGATCGGCAAGGTCACCGTGTGGGAGCTGACTCCTTCCCAAGTGACGACGCTCCAGGCACGACGCGTTTGAGCGACTGGACGATAATGCGGATCGGACCGGCGTTGCGGTCGATGAAGACCGCGAAGAGGATCACCACGCCTTTGACGACGTCCTGCAGGAATGGTGAGACGTCGAGCAGATTCAGACCGTTGTCGATAGTGCCGAGCAGGAGCGCTCCGATCACCGTTCCCACGACTGCGCCCCGGCCGCCCAAGAGGCTGGTTCCGCCGATGATCACTGCGGCGATGGCAGTCAGCTCAAGGCCCTTGCCGGCCGACGGCTGGGCAGTCCCGAGTCGCGCCGCGAGGATGAACCCGGCGATACCCGCGAGGACTCCGGAAATCACGAACGCCGCCACCTTCACCCGCGTGACTGGCATTCCGGACAGGTGCGCGGCCTCGAAATTGTCTCCTGTCGCGTAGACCTGACGCCCGAAGCGGCTGCGCGCCAGGAGGATTCCGAAGACGACCGCGCAGACCAGAAGGATCCAGATCGGCACGGGCACCCCGAGGATGTGGCCCGTTCCGATGAGCCGAAACGCGTCCGAGCTGATGCCGACCGGATTGCCCTTGGTGAAGTAGAGCGTGAGGCCGGACAGGATGGACAGCGAGGCGAGCGTCGCGATGAACGAAGGCATGTTGACCTTCGTGACCAGGAGCCCGTTGATCAGTCCGGCGGCCGCGCCGGCTCCCAGCCCGGCAAGCAGACCCATGGCGAGACCAGCGTGCGGGAGCACCATCGCCGTGATGACCGCGGTGAAGCCGAGCATCGCTCCGACGGACAGGTCGATCTCGCCAAGGATGATCACGAACGTCTCGCCGATCGCGAGCAGAGCCGTAATAGATGCTGTCAGGGCGATCGCCATGAAGTTGGACGAGGTCAAGAAGTACGGCGTCGCAATGAAGAGGATGAGGGCGACACCCAGGAGCATCCACACGGCGCGAAGCTGCAGGGCAAGGGCTGACAGACGGTTCATGACGCTGCACTCTCCAGAGCATGGTGAAGGACGGACTCCTGGCTGATTTCGTTGCCTGCGAGCTCAGCAACGACACGACCCTCGCGCATGACTATCACCTGGTCGCTCATCTCGACGAGCTCGGGAAGATCGGAGGAGACCAGGATGATGGCGACCCCGCGGGACGTCTGTTCGTTGATGACCCGGTAGATCTCGGCCTTGGCGCCAACGTCGACCCCGCGGGTCGGCTCCTCCATCAACAGCACCTTGGGGTCGGCCATCAGCCAACGTCCGAGCAGGACCTTCTGCTGGTTACCGCCAGACAGCGCTGACACGGCGGTGTTCACCGAACGGGCCTTGATGTCCAGGGCGGACCGCATCTTCTCCCCGCGGGCCTCTTCAGCCTTCGCGTTGACCATCCCCGCGGACGTGACGGCATCGAGGGTGGCCATCGAGACGTTGCGGGCGATCGACTGCTGCAACGCCAGACCCTCGTTCTGGCGGTCGGGTGTCAGATAGCAGAGCCCTGAGGCGATGGCCGCCCGGGGGGTGGTTGGCCGAAATGCGACATCCTCAAGCAGGACCTCGCCGCCGGTGACCGGCAGCAACCCATAGAGGCTGCGCAGCAGGCTGCCCTTGCCACACCCCTGAACACCGCCGATCCCCAGAACCTCGCCGGCATGAACCTGCAGGTCGATGTCGGAGAAATGACCGGCGCTGCTCAGTCCCCTCAGCTGCAGCACTGTGTGGTCGGTGGCGTGTTGCTCCTTTGGGTAGAAGTTCTCCACGGCCCGGCCTACCATCGCCGCCACAACTTTGCGCTCGCTGCTCTCGTCCGGGGTTGTCTCCAGCGCGACGACGCCGTCCCGCAGCACCACCAGCCGGTCCACCAGGCCGAACACCTCGGTGAGCCGATGCGAGATGTAGATGATGGCCACACCCTCGTCGCGCAGGCGACGCACCTGTGCGAACAAGGCCTCCACCTCCGCCTGGTCGAGCGCAGCTGTCGGTTCGTCGAAGATGACCATGCTCGCGTCCTCACCGATCGCCTTGGCGATCGCCAGCATCTGCTGCTGTGGGACCGAGAGATCACGAACGAGGACGCTGGGACTCATCGCCATCCCGATGCTCTTGAGAAGCTCGTCGGCGTCTTTCTGCATCCGTACCCGGTTGCTCCACAGTCGGCCGTGACGGCCCGACCTGTCGCCGGCATACAGGTTCTCGGCGACGGTGAGCTGCGGGAAGAGGTTGTGTCTGAACTCCTGGTAGATGACCTGGATTCCAGCCTTCATCGCGTCCTGTGGCTTGCGGAAGGCAACCAGGGACCCGTCGATCTCCACGGTGCCCCCGTTGGCCTGGTAGGCACCGGAGATGACCCGGGTCAGTGTGGACTTGCCGGCTCCGTTCTCGCCGAGCAGGGCCACGACCTCACCACCGTTGACGGTGAGGTCGATCCCCTTCAGGACCTCGTTCTCACCGAACTGCTTGCGGATCCCCCGCAACTTAAGCTGCATGGACATCGCTCCTAGTACACGACACCGCACGTCAGAATGACGTTGGCGTAGGGGGTGAACTCACCGGACCGGACGGCAGCGCGAGCATCGCCGCTGCGTTTCTTGAACTCCACGTGCGGCACCAGGGTCAGCTCGACACCGAGGCGATCAAGACGCTCACGTATTGCGGCGAGCATCTCCGGGCTGTGCTGCTCGATCTCGGCGGGGGCTACGGCACCCTCGATGGCAATCTCCGCGAGCGTCTGGTCCAGCACCTGCAGGAAGCTCGGGATCCCTTCTGCCAAGGCGAGATCGACACGTTCGACCTGCCGCGGGATGGGCAGTCCGGCATCGGTGACGACCACCTGGTCGGTGTGTCCCAGCTCGGAGAAGATCCGCGACAGCTGCGAGTTCAAAGTGCCTGAGTTCCTACGCATGGCTGGCCTCCCGGTCATGGTTCACAGCGCCAATGAAGGAATCGACGGCGTCGGCAGTCGGCAGGCTCGTGCTGGCACCTGCCACGGTCACGGCCAGCGCTCCCGCGTGAATTCCGCGGGTCACTGACTCGTCCCAGGTAAGCCCGTTCGCGAGCCCTGCGCCCAGGTTGCCCGCGAAGGCGTCACCTGCCGCCGTCGTATCGACGACATCCACCGTTGGCGCGGATCGGCTGTGTACTCCCGTCTCATTGACCTCTACGACCCCCTTCTCGCCCAGGGTGATGAGAGCCGCATGAACACCCCGATCCAGGAACCACTGACCCACGACTGCCGCGGTGGCGTCGTCGGAGACGGTGATCCCGGTCAGCACTGCTGCCTCGGACTCGTTGGGCGTGACGACGTCCACGAACGACCAGATCTCGTCCGGGAGGCTCGCCGCCGGAGCGGGATCAAGGACCACGATCATCCCCAGCTCACGGCCGACGACTGCCGCTCGGAACGCGGTCTCCAGCGGGATCTCCAGCTGCAGCAGCAGCACATCGCCGCTCCTAGCCACCTCGCGCAGCTGCCGCTCCGCAAGATCTGGAGTCAGCGAGGAGTTCGCGAGAGGGACGATGACGATGTCGTTCTGGCCGGTGTCGATATCCACCCGGATGTGTGCCACACCAGTCGGGCCGGCCACCGTCGTGACCGCGCTCGTATCGACCCCGCCATCGCGCAGGCCGCCAAGAACGGTGTCGCGGAAGAGGTCGTCACCGACGCAGCCGATCATCGTCGAGGAGCCGCCGGCTCGAGCCGCGGCCAGCGCCTGGTTGGCACCCTTGCCGCCGAGCACGAGGGTGAACGACTCACCGATGACGGTCTCACCTGGCACGGGAAGTCGACGGCCGAACGCAGTGACGTCAGCGGTAATGCTGCCGACGACAACGACCTTGGAGGCAACTGTTGTCACGATGATTCCCAACTCCTGTGGACGTGGTTCAAGGACCCGCGAGTGCGCGGCTGGATCGAGCTTCAACCGGCGCTCGCACCTGGTGATGGCTTGCGTGGACGGCGTCCGCCGGTCTGCGCGGTGGTTGACCCGCGGACGACCAGCCGGACCGGAAGAGTCAGGTGCTGCTGTTGCCGATCAGGTGTGGCCAGTCGAGCGCGGAGCAGCTCTGCCGCGTTCAACCCGAGAGCGAACGTCGCCCGGTCAATGACAGTCAGCGGCGGGTTCAGCAACTCGCTGAGATCGAGGTCGTCGAACCCGACGACGGACATCTCGTCCGGGATGGCGACTCCGCGATCCCTGAGAAGTCGCAATGCGCCGATGGAGATCAGGTTGTTGGCGCAGAAGACCGCTGTCGGCGGGATCTGCTCGTCGAGGAGGCTGGCCATGGACTTGTAGCCGCCTTCGACGCGGAAGTCCGACAGACGCACGTGCTCGGGCCGTGCCGGCTGGCCGTGGTCGGAGAGGGTCCGCAGGAAGGCTTCATGCCGCTCACGTCCTGGAAAGCTGGACAGGGGACCGCTGATGACGGCGATCTCGACGTGCCCCAACGAGATCAGGTGTTCCGCCGCGAGCTGGGCCCCATAGCGGTTGTCCACAACCACGAAGTCGACGTCGGGGCCGGTGCTCAGCACCCGGTCCACCAGGACCACGGGGATCCCTACCAGCGCAAGCTGGTCCAGCACAGGATCGGTTTCGATCGGCGGGATCAGGATGAGTCCGTCAGTCCTGGATGCGAGGTCGGCGACCAGGGCGGCCTCATGGACCGGGTCCTCTTTGCTGTTGGCCAGCAGGACCCGGATGTTGTCGGCGGCGAACACCGACTCGATGCCATCCACCAGTGCGGCAAACAGAGGATTGGTGATGTCCGGGACGATCACGCCGACGCAGCTGTGCCGTCCGGAGCGAAGTCCTCGAGCGAGCTGATTGGGCCGGTAGTTCAGGTCCCTGATGGCCGCATCGATGCGTTCCGCCCCGCCGACCTTGCCACCGGACATGTGCCGCGAGACAGAGGCGGGAGACACACCTGCCCGCTTCGCAACATCACTGATCCTGGCCATCGGATACCCTTCACATCTTTGTGAAATCGATTTCAGAAATCGATTTCACCACTATGCAGACAGATGACGGGCCTGTCAAGTTCGAGGCGGGAGGGTGTCGGAGTCCGATGGCTGTCGCCCACGCCTCCCGGGCCCGGGTCCTGGTTCGGGACCCCGATGGCCGGACCCGCGCGATGGGGCGCACGCGTGGGAGCAAGACCTCCGCGAAGCGCACGCTCAAAGAGGCGGGGGCGAAAGGCTGTTCGCCGACGTGCGCTCTTTGCCGCAGATCGTGACACGCTCAGGCGGATGCCTGCGCCCTCACTCCTGGAATTCTCGCTCGTGGACTTCTCGCTCCTCGCCCTCGCGGCGTCGCTGGTGGGCCTGAGCAAGACCGCAATGCCCGGCGCCGGCACCATCGCCGTCGCTGTCTTCGCAGCCGTGCTGCCCGCGAAGGAGTCAACGGGCGCACTGCTGGTCCTGCTGATCCTCGGGGACCTCTTCGCTGTATGGACCTACCACGCGCACGCCGATTGGGCGACGCTACGGCGGCTGGTGCCACCGGTGCTTGCAGGCGTCCTGTTCGGCACGTTCTTCCTGGCGGCCGCCGACGACGGCACCGTCCGCCGGGTCATCGGTGTGATCCTCCTCGGGCTCGTCGCGGTAACGCTCGTGCGGCGGGCCACCGCGACGAGGGGCCCGAACCGATCCGGGTTGCAGGCTGCCCGCGGGACGGCGACGACGGACGTCGCCGGACACACAGGCCACTCGACCGGGCGTCGTCGGCGCCGGCTGGCGACCGGCGGCTACGGCGTCCTCGCTGGAATCACCACGATGGTCGCCAACGCCGGCGGGCCCGTCATGTCCATATACTTCCTTGCGACGCGATACTCGATGAACCGGTTCCTCGGCACGGCGGCGTGGTTCTTCTTCGTCGTCAACCTCGCCAAGACCCCGTTCTCGGTCTCGCTCGGCCTCATCAGCCTCGCGTCCCTACGGCTCGACCTGCTCCTGGCGCCCGCGGTCGTCATGGGGGCACTGGTCGGCCGCAGTGTCGCCCGTCGGATCAATCAGAAGCTCTTCGACCGGCTCGTCCTGGGTCTGACGACCGTCTCAGCCACGTATCTGCTCGTGAGCTAGCGCACCCGGTCCCGATCGGGGGTACGGCACGGCGAGGAACCTCAGGGTTGCGGTCCTCGATGGGTCGCCGAGGCGAGAGCAACCTGTGGATAGGGCCGGCGCTCAGCAACCGGTCTCTCGGAGGTTATGCGCTCTGAGGCTTGTCAATCAGGTCGCAGTTTGACGCAGCCCCGACGATCGCGTTCAATGTGAGAAATCGGTTTCCGAGGCAGAGTCGCCTCAATGACTGGAGACGCACATGGCAGTGCTCGAGGCAGGTGCCCCGCCAGCGCGCATCGGCGCCCCACGCGGACCGCGACGACGGCGGAGAGACCGGTGGACCCCGTACGCGCTGATCGCCCCAACAGTGGTGGCCCTGGGCGTGTTTCTGATCTACCCGATCGGGAACGTCGTCTACTTCAGCCTGTACCACTACAACGTCACCAAACCTTGGACCAACGGCTTCGCGGGGCTGGACAACTACCGTCAGATGTCTGCCGACCCGTTGTTCTGGAACTCGTTGGTCTTCACGTCGAAGTGGGTCGTCGTCGAGGTGGTCCTGCAGCTCATCTTCGGCCTCGCTCTCGCGATCGTGATCAATGAGAGCTTTGTCGGCCGCGCGCTCGCGCGTGCGCTCGTCTTCTCTCCGTGGGCGGTCTCTGGCGTCCTGACGACGACCATCTGGTTGTTGATCTACAACCCGACGACCGGTTTCGGGCGCTACCTCGCCGACTTTGGCATCGGTAGCTACGGGACGAGCCCCCTCATCGCCAGCAACTCAGCGTTCTGGGCGGCCGTTCTGGCGGAGCTTTGGCGGGGCGTGCCGTTCTTTGCGATCCTCATCCTTGCGGACCTTCAGTCGATCTCCGGCGATCTCTATGAGTCCGCGGAGGTGGACGGCGCCGGACGGATCCGGAAGTTCTGGTCGATCACACTGCCACATCTTCGTAACGCGATCATCCTCTCGACCCTCCTGCGCGCGGTCTGGGAGTTCAACAACGTCGACCTGCTCTACACCCTCACCGGCGGCGGGCCCGGCCACGCCACGATGACGCTGCCGCTATACGTCGCCCGAATGGCCGTGGACGCCAAGGAGTTCGGCTACGGGTCGGCTCTCACGATGTCCGCCTTCGTGATTCTCGCGGTCTTCTCCATCACCTACCTCTGGGTCTCGCGAATGGGGCAGGAGGACAAGCCATGAACAATGCCACCTCCGTCACGACGCCCAGCACCGCGCGCGCGGTGGGCACCCAGGGCGGTTCCGACTCCGGTTCCCGGGGCAAGGGCCGGCATGGTCTCGCGCGCGCGCCGCAGCCACCGCTGGGCCATCTACCTCCCGCTCGGCCTGTATCTGCTTTTCACCTTGATCCCGTTCTACTGGATGTTGCTCTTCGCTTTCCGGAAGACAGGATCCACGGCGCTGTTCCCCTGGCCGGTGACCCTCGAGCACTTCGCGACGGTCTGGAACGGCGCGGGGTTCGCTGTCTTCTTCAAGAACTCCGTCATCATCGCCGTGCTCACCCTCGTGCTCTCGACCCTGTTCTCCTTGCTTGGCGGGTACGCCATCGCCCGATTCACGTTCCGGGGCAAGGGCGCTTTCCTGGTGATGATGCTCTGCACGCAGTTCGTCCCTGGCGCCATGATGCTGATCCCGCTCTTCGACGTCTTCCGCGCAACAGGCCTGATCAACAGCCTCTGGAGCATCGTCGTCGCCGACACGGTATTCCATCTGCCGCTCTCGCTGATCCTGATGGCGGGCTTCATCCGCAACATTCCCATCGAGCTGGAGGAGGCATCCTGGATCGACGGGTACTCACGCCTCCGGGGATTCATGGCCATCGGCCTGCCGCTGCTCAAGCCCGGCATCGTCGCGATCAGCTCCTTCGCGTTCATCGCCTCGTGGAACAACTTCCTGTTCGCGCTCATGTTCCTGAACTCGCAGGATCAGTTCACCGTCCCGGTGGGCCTGAGCTACATGCTCGGTGAGTACAGCGTCGACTTCGGTGCCCTCGCGGCCGGCGGCGTCGTCGCCGTCGTTCCGGTGGTCCTGGTCTTCGCCTTCGTGCAGAAGTTCCTCGTGCAAGGCCTCGCGGCCGGCGCCGTCAAGGGCTGAGTGGGGCACGCCCGATAGCCGGTATCAACGCGGTCTCCTTCGGCGGGTTCACCGCTGGGAACCTGCCCACCACACCCTGGTGAACCTGAGCAGCAGCAACGTGCCAGTCAACGGGGTCAAGCTGCTCACCGGCGGGTCAACAACGCCAAGATCTTCAGCAACGCGGCCGACATCGTGCATGTCGTGCACGACGGCCCGGCTCCCCCGCGCTGGCGTGCCGTGCAGCCTGTGTCCGGGGTAGTGATGGCGGGTGCGAAGGCGCCGATGCCGCAGCGGAGAGGCTGCGGCATCGGCGTGGTGGGCGCCCTTCAGCGTGACGCTACTTCTTCGCTTGGGCCTTGTATTCGACGAGGGCCTTTTCGAAGAGGGCGGCATACTTCGAGGTGAAGTCCTGAGCCGACATCTTCCCCTGGAGGACGGTCTGGAGATCCGGCTCCATCTGCGTCTTGGTGATCGGTCCCCAGTCCGGTAGGAAGACGGGGAGCTGTACGTACTGCGTCTTGGGGTTCTTGGCGGCCTCGACGATCACCTTGAGCGGCTGTGAGCTCTCGACCCACGGCGCCTTGGCGGCTTCGAGGTTGGCCGGAAGCTGGCCGACGGCTTCTGCCCATGGCGAGTTGCCGGTCGTGCTCATGAACTTGGCGAACTCCCACGCGGCGGCTTTGTGCTTGCTGGCCTGGAAGAGCGCGAGCCCGGACATGGCCGGGCGGGTCGCCGTGATCACTCCCGTGGAGCTGGGGAACGGCTGGACTCCGACGACGTTGTCCGCCCCAAGCGCCTTGATGTGATCCTGATACGACCCGAGGTTGTGATGCATGGCCCAGGCCGAGCCACCGTCGAACTCCGCAACGATCTTCGGGTAGTCGTTGGTCAGGTCGCCCTGGGCGCTCACGGTCTTGTACAGCGAGAGGTACCGCTCCATCGCATTGACGTTTGCCGGGTTGTTCAGCGTGCACTTACCGTCCTTGGTGAAGAACTCACCGACGCCGGACATCCCGAAGGTCATCGCCATCAGTGGGGGGATGGATCCCTTACCGCCTCGGAACGCGAAGCCGAACCGGTTCTTGGACTTGTCGGTGACCAGCTTGGCGTCTTCGAAGAACTGGTCGTACGACGTCGGCGGCTTGATCCCCTTCTGGGCGAGCCAGTCAGTGCGATACCAGATCACGTCTGAGAGCGCGGTCAGGGGGGCTGAGTAGAGCTGACCGTCCGGCGCGTTCGCGCGCACGCCGGTGACCATGTTCGGGTCCATCACCTTGGCTAGATCCGCTTTGTAGGCCTTGTCAAGCGGCTCCATGGCCTTCTGGGCGACGAAACCGGCGAGGTCGTTACCGACGAGCATCACGTCCGGGACCTGGCCGGTCGCCAATGCATTGTCGACCTTCTGGAGGTAGGAAGAGTTCGGCAGGCCCACGTACTTGACCTTGATAGCGGGGTACTTCGCCTCGAACTGGGTGATCAGCTCCGCCCACTTCTTGGAGAGCACAGGGTTGGCGTTGGTGTCCCAGAACTCGATCGTCCCGGACGCCTTTCCCCAGTCTGCCGTCTGGCCCGAACCGGTTGGGGCGGTCGTTCCGCCACTGTTCGGCCCTGCACAGGCCGTCAGAGCCAATGTGGCGACGATCGCGCCGGCCAGGGGGAGCCGGCTATGTCGAAGTATTTGGTGCATGGGTCTTCCCTCTCTCATCGTTGAGCTGGGAGCGCCCGGGGCTACGCGCGAACTCCCTGGAAACCGATTGCTGAGAAAAACTGTACCATCACAGCAACCGGTTTCCCATCCGGTACATTGGTGGCTAAGACGCGACGAAAGGAGGAGGGCGATGACGCAGTTCACCAACCCCATCTTGGATGCGGACTGGCCCGACCCGGACGCCATCCGCGTCGGTGACGACTACTACCTGGTCGCCTCGAGCTTCAACCGCGCCCCGGGGCTGCCGGTCCTTCACTCGACGGATCTCGTGAGCTGGGAGATCGTCACGAACGCGTTGCGCGCGATCCCCCCCGTCGAGCACTATGCGGTTCCTCGTCACGGATGCGGCGTGTGGGCGCCAAGCCTTCGCTTCCACAACGGGACGTACTTCATCGTCTATCCGGATCCCGATCACGGCATCCATGTGCTGACTGCGCCGGACCCACGAGGGGAATGGTCGTTGCCGCATCTCCTCATGCCCGGCACGGGACTGATCGATCCTTGCCCGCTGTGGGATGACGACGGGCGAACCTATCTCGTTCACGCTGGGGCGACGAGTCGGAGCGGACCGAAGAACCGTCTCACCGTCGTGGAGGTCAGCGAAGACCTACGCCGCGTGGTCGGCGCCCCGCGAACTGTCGTCGACGGCGACGAGCTGTCCGGGTACCACACACTGGAGGGACCCAAGTTCTACAAGCACGACGGGTGGTACTGGATCTTCGCGCCCGCCGGTGGCGTGGCCACGGGTTGGCAGTCTGTATTCCGGTCTCGCTCCCCATATGGACCGTATGAGGGTCGCATCGTCCTTGAGCAAGGCGACACGCTGGTGAACGGCCCCCATCAGGGGGCTTGGGTCGACACGCCGACCGGAGAGCACTGGTTCCTGCATTTCCAGGACCGAGGCGTCTTTGGTCGTGTGGTTCATCTCCAGCCCATGACCTGGGGCGAGGATGGATGGCCCCGGATCGGGGCGCAACGTACCAATGGGCGGGGCGAGCCCATGCTGACCTTGCCGGTCCCCACTGCCATGACATCAAGCTCAGCCACCCAAGGTCAGCGAGAGCCGAACCGAGATGATGATTTTGTAGGGACGGCCCTTGGCCCTCAGTGGCACTGGCAGGCGAACCCGCGCTCGGAGTGGGCGCACTTGCCCGGCGACGGAACCCTCCACCTCGCCGTCCCAGCCGTGGACGGTGGCAACGTGCGCGACATACCCTGCGTCCTCAGTCAGCAGCTGCCCGGCAGGCCAAGCGAGGTCACGACGAGTTTGAGACTCGAATCGGACGTGACCGGCGCGCGGGCCGGGCTCGTTGTGCTTGGCATCGACTACGCGTGGATCGGTCTGGTGCAGAGCCGCGCCGGTGTGAACCTTGTCTGCCGCCGGATGGCGACGGCACAGGCGGAAGACACCATGGCTCAACACACATTGCCGCATCAACTCGATTCAACCCCCCACGGCTGCCCCACCGTCTCGGTACGTGCGGCGACAGATGGGATGGGACTCGTGAGATTCTCCTGGAGCCTCGACGACCGCGGGACGTGGCACCGGGTTGCCCTGCCCTTCCAGGCGGTGCCGGGGCAGTGGATTGGCGCGGAGATCGGCTTGTTCGCCTGTGCACCCATCCGAGCGGGCGGCGCGCGCAGTGAGGATACTCAAGGCAGCGCGGTGTTCGGCGCCGTGGAGTTCGCCATCAAACCAGTTTCTGACGAAGGGACCTCCTGATGGCCAGAGCACCCAGGGGCAGCGTCACGATCGGTGAGGTCGCCACGGCAGCAGGAGTATCCAGGGCGACGGTCTCTCGCGTGATGAACCACCTTTCAACCGTCGAACCCGCAATGGCACGGCGGGTTCGCGCTGCCGCAGAAGAGCTGCAGTATCGGCCCAGCAGCGTGGCTCGCAGCCTGTCACTGGGGCGTACCAACAGCGTGGCCTTCGTTGTTCCTGACCTGAGCAACCCGATGTTCCAGCAGATACTGCGCGGCACCATGGCTGCCGCAGCACCGCACGGCTTCCGAATGCTCGTCGCAGAGAGTCCCGAGAATCCAGACGACGAGGCTGAGAGCGCCCTGGAGGCGCGGCTGCGCTGCGACGCGCTGGTCCTGGTATCGCCGCGGATGACAGACGACGCGCTGCGCGATCTGCTTCCCCAAATCCGGCCCGCCGTGCTAGTGAACCGTTCCATCGACGAGTCAAGCACGCCCGCGCTCCTGGTCGACTACGCAAGCGGCATCGCCGAGATCATCGCCCACCTCGTGGCACTCGGACACCGAGACCTTGTCTACCTGGCCGGCCCGTCGCACAGCACCTCCAACACGACACGCATCGATGCGTTGCGCACCGCGGCTCATCGGCATCCGGAGATCGTCGTGCGCACGCTTCGCGGGGGGGCAACGGTCGACGCCGGATACTCAGCGGCAGACGCGGTACTCGCTAGCCGCGCGACGGCGGTCGTTGCGTTCAACGACCTCGTCGCGTTCGGGCTGCTGGCACGGCTCAACGAGTCCGGCGTCGCAGTCCCCGGAGATATCTCCATCGTGGGCTTCGACGACATCGAACTGGCCCGCTATGCCACGCCATCATTGACCACTGCAACGGTGCCGCACGTAGAGCTCGGCGGGCGAGCCTGGGAACTGCTCCGGGAGGTCATCAACGGGGACTCCACCGGTCACCAACGCATGCACTTCAAGCCCCGTCTCGAGATCCGCGCCAGCACGGGCCCGGTGCCTCCCGCGCGTCGAGCGAAGCTCCCTTCGACCAGCACCGCCGGCCTCGAGCATCTCCCGCCGGACGCCGCCGCGCCTGCACTCTCGTGGCGTCTCGAAGAATCCGCGGCAGTTCTCGAAGGCCCAGACGTGGCGCTCGCTCGCTACGAGCCGGGTGATCGAATGCCCCAGGTACATGCGCCCCGGCCTCACCTCCACCCGGTCCGCACGCTCAGGGGGATCGCACTGACCGAGACGAGCCCACGAGATCACCGGCACCACTATGGTCTCTCGATCGCCGTCGCCGACGTCAACGGAACCTCTCACTGGGGTGGACGAACCTTCATTCGGGATGAAGGACCGACCCTCTTGCAGAACCATGGACGCCAGGTTGGCGACGGGATGCACGTTGCCAACGTCAACGCCACCGACCTCAACGAGAGGGGTTCCTGGCTCGTCGGAGACGTGAAGTGGTACGACCATCACGGAGCAGCGCAACTTCACGAGAACCGCATGATCGGCGGCGTCCTGCTCCCGGATGCCGACGCCTGGGCGCTCCACTGGCACAGTCTCCTGCACGCCGATCACGGCGCCCTCAGGTTCGACAGTCCGGCCACCAACGGCCGGCCGGGCGCGGGCTACGGCGGTCTGTTCTGGCGGCTTCCGATGGCCGAAAAGACGATCGTCCTCACGGATAGTGGTACGGGCGAGGACAACGCACACGGATCGTCATCGCCGTGGCTCGCGTTCGCACAGCGTCGCGCGAACGTCTGGACGACCTTGGTCCTCGCACAGGCGACGGACACTGCTCGCCCCTGGTTCATCCGCGCAACGGAGTACGTGGGGGCAGGGCCGGCCCTGGCTTGGGATCAGCCCCTGACGGTGGCCGCCGGTGACACCCTCGAGCTCGACCTCACGGCCGTGCTCGTCGACCGTCAGCTGGACCAGCGTGACGCCGCAGACCTCGCCCACCTCGCTCGCTCTCGCACCGTTGTCCCCTCTTCTTCCCGCGTACTCGGCTAGCCCCGATCCGACCTGTCCCAAGGAGACTCATGCCGTCGATCCTCGACTCAAGCGCGGGGGCGACCCCTGCACGTGGCACGCAGGCTTCGCTCCCACACGACACCTCCCGTCGACCGACGAGAATCGCTCTGGTGGGAGCTCATGGCCATGGCGCATCGCACTTGCGCCGCATCGCCGATCTCGTCGGCCAGGGCGTCGCCGAGCTGTGTGCTGTGGCCGATCCGCGACCTGCGGACGCCCTGAACGCGGTATCGCCGCTCGCCCCCTGGTACTCCTCACTCGAAGAGCTGCTCGCGAGGCAGGACAAGATGCCCGACGTCGTCGTGCTCAGCACGCCGCTTCCCACCCACCTTCCGCTGGCGGAGACGGCTCTTCGGGCGGGCTGTGATGTCCTGCTGGAGAAGCCGACGACCGTGTCACTCGCAGAGTATGAGAGCCTCGTCGCCATCGTCGAAGAAACCGGGGGCAGGTGCCAGGTCGGCTTCCAGTCCTTCGGTTCGCACGTGTTTGCCGAGATCGACCGCATCGTGGCGAGCGGTGAGATCGGTGAGGTCACCGGCATCGGAGCGGTCGGGACCTGGGTGCGCACTGCCGGCTACTGGGCGCGCGCGCCGTGGGCTGGGCGACGCCGACTGGATGGCGCCGACGTCGTCGACGGCGTGCTGACCAACCCTCTTGCGCACGCGGTGGCCACCGCACTGCGCGTCGGCGTTGCGCGGTGAGCCTGCTCAAGG
>Ga0209540_10001934_pt1 | contig 15010 bp, 12 predicted proteins | sample BarGraIncu01121A_FD_184501 | JGI IMG/M metagenome (GOLD analysis project Ga0209540, IMG submission 184501) | Arctic peat soil microbial communities from Barrow, Alaska - Barrow Graham LP Incubations 011-21A (SPAdes) (version 2) | ecosystem: Environmental > Terrestrial > Soil > Wetlands > Peat... | reverse complement strand
GAGCGACTACCGCGGGCAGCGGGTAGTGCTGTATTTCTACCCGAAAGACATGACCAGCGGCTGCACCACGCAGGCCTGCGGATTCCGCGACCACTACATCGAGATTACGGAGCACAACGCCGTGGTACTTGGCGTCAGTCCCGATCCCGTGCACAGCCATGTAGAGTTCAAGTCAAAATACAATCTGCCCTTTCGGCTGCTGGCCGACGAGGACCACAAGGTGGCCGAACTCTACGGCGTGTGGGGTGAGAAGAACAACTACGGCAAGACGTATTGGGGCATCGTGCGCTCGCACTTTCTGATCGACGAGGAGGGCAAGATCGCCGATGTACAATACGGCGTGAGTCCTGAGGACAGCGTAAAGAACGCGCTGGCAACGCTGCGCGTGAAGTGATGTCGGGGGAGAAGTCTTTTCTGAATTCCTGGCGGGCAGGGCCCGTGCTGCTGCCCGCCGAAGCCCCATGCTCCGCGTCCTCAGCCTTTCGTGCCGATGAACAGGAACGAGTAGGCCAGGTTGAAGGGTACGAGGGGTGCGACCAGGAGGTTGAGCAGCTTGCGCGGGTAGCGCCTGTACCATTGCCAGTCAGCGACGCTGCGTGGGAAACAGAAGTTGTAGGCGTAGGTCCGCTCGACCCTGATGCCTCCTGCTGTGAGCAGATCCCTCCACTCGCCTGCCGTGGCGAATTTCTCCATTAGCTGCTTGTGCGACGGCCCGTAGCCTTTTCGCAGCACCCACCAGACGATATCGGCCAGGTAATAGCCGTTGGGCAGCAGGATTGCTGCCCTGCCACCCGGCCTGAGCACGCGCGCCATCTCGTTAACGCCCTGCACGATATCGCCATAATGCTCCAGGCTGCCCAGGTTAGTAATGTAGTCGAAGCTGCCTGAGGTAAATGGCAGAGCCAGGGCGTCACAACGCACGAGGCGTACCTCGGGTGCCTCATTCCATGCCAGCTTCAGGGCGGCTGTTGAGATGTCAATTCCCCATGCCTGTATACCCCTACGGCGCGCTGCCGCACTCAACATGAGGCCCGCGCCACAGGAAACGTCAAGAAGGCTTGCCGCGGGCTCCGGATCGAGGCAGCGAAGCACCCACCGATAAAAGCGCGGGCTCTCCTGGAGTTCGCCGCGCTCGAATTTCTCATCATAAGATCGGGAGATTTCCGTCAGGGTCGGCTGGTGATTGGCCATCGCTGTTCAGCGGATCCACTTGGGCTCGCGGTTCCAGGATGAATCTCGCGTAAGCTGGAAAAGCTGCGTATTTCCTGTGACCGGCATCACGAAGATATTCCAGCCCCCGCCACGGCTGCTGGAGAAGATGATCCATTGGCCATCTGGAGACCACGATGGCGTGATATCTCCGATCACGTTGTTGGTTAGCTGCCTCGGCGTGCCCCCCGTGCGGAGAATTACGTAGATTTCGTCTGGGTCGATCAGATCGGTGTTTTCCTTGCTCGCCTGATAGACGATCTGAGTGCCGTCTGGCGACCACACGGGCCTGTCGTGCGGATGGGCGCCAAACGTGAGGGGTGAAGCGACATTGGAGTCGAGTGAAAGCAGGTAGATCTCGCTCCACCCCCCCGACCGATCCGATACGAACACGATCTCATTACGCACCGGCGACATCTGTCCTGCCCAGCCTGTCCCCCCCGTTTCCACCGCCGCCTGGTCAGAGCCGTCCAGCTTCATAGAGTAAAGGTGCATCTGGTTGCCGTCGCGATTCGAGGCAAAGAGTAGATGCGAACCGTCAGGATACCATGCTGGGCCCCAGTCGATGCTCGGGTCATTCGTCAGTCGATGTATGTCGCTACCGTCAGCGTTCACCAGGTAAACATCGTAGTTGCCCTCGCGGTTGGAAGTGAAGGCGATCTGCTTCCCGTCGGGCGACCAGGCCGGGTCAGTATCATTGCCCGGCCCATTGCTGACTTGACGCACGTCGCTGCCGTCGGCATTCATGGAGTAAATGCGGAACTCACCAGATACATCGGAATGGTAGACGATCCGCCCCTGCGCGCCCGGATTGCCCAGCGCGACAGGAGCCGGTGGTATAGCCAGTGCCTCCCCAGTCGGCGTAGGCCCGCTAGGAGCTGCCGGCAACGGTCCGACGCCAGCGGTGGGCAGAGGCGATATGACGACCCCAATGGGCAGAGGGGAGCTTGTGAAGAGGTCCGGCACGGGATTTGGAGCGGTGCAGGCTGCCGTTAGGAAAAGACACCCGGCAACGGCCAGTAGCAGTGATTTCGGGAGAGGCAATGGGTACAGCAATCGCAGCATGGACCGGAAACGTCCTTCTTCCTTAATCGAATCGGGATTGCCTGGTCTGACAAAACTGGCCGGATCCTTGACCGTTGCGGATCAGGATCCGGCCAACTTTGGTCAGGAGGCTAGACGAGAGGCCTAGTTGTGGAACATGTTGTAGGTGCGCTCGTTGTCGCCGGTGTTCGGCGCTCGGAAGTTGGTGATGCCGATCAACTTGCCGTTGCCAGACGTCACGGTCGCCACTGCGCCGCCATTGAAGTTGCTGCCCAGCGTATCGCCACGGTTGTCACCGAGGAAGTACGCCAGCGGGGCACCGGCAGGGATGTTGTGCGTAATCGTCGCCGACGGCACGGTACCCGCGGCCGTGTTGCTGTTGGTGAAGACAATCTGCACGGTCACAGCCTCAGGCCCGGTGTTGTATAACATGTAGCCGGTCTCGTAGTTGTAGAAGTGGCGGTTGACCTGCGGCATGTAGAGCGTCGTGGCGGCCTCCGTTGTCGGCACCAGGTTGTAGGCCGACGCTGGTCCGGCCGGGTTGCTCACGTTCGCAATGCCGAGCACCGGCAGCGTAGAGTGAATCGTGGCTGAGCCGATGAAGTTCGTCGGCATGCCCGTCACGTTCTTCGCCAGGAAGCCGGCCACCGAATTGGCCGGGATGATGAAGCTCTTGGTAGCTGCCACACTAGTCGACCCGGCCGCGTAGAACTTGACCGTGACGTTCGCATCACTGCCGTTCGGGTTCTGGATGCTCAGGCCCGAGTCGTAGTTGTAAAATGTGGCATCTATCTGCGGCGCGATCAAATCAGTGGCCCCGGTCTTGACCGCGTTCCAACTGCGCAGCATGGAGCCGGTCGGGTTGGTGTCATTGATTGCAGCGGCCAGCGGTTGAGCATTGCTGGGCGTGTAGACCTTAACGCCACCAAAGAAGCCGTTAGGCAATGCCGGGCTAGGACCGAGATCCGTCTTGTAGGGCGCGTCATTCATGTCGAGGTACACGGCCGCACCCGGCTTTACGCCCGGGAACGTGTAGGTCTTGTACAAGGAGCTCTGGCCGCTTTGATAGAACTCCACCACGATATCAGAGGCAGCACCCCCGCTGTTCTGCACGGTGAACATGCTGTTGTAGCCGCCATAATACTGGGCCGTGATCCAGGGCAGGAAGAGGGGGGAGCCAGCGTCGGTGTCGCTGAAGCCGTTGTACGAGCCCATTACAAAGGGCGATGAGCCGCTCGCCGTGTTCAGATTCACGATCGAGAACAGCGATTCACTCGACAAGACGACCGCCGAGTAGCGGCCATCGGGCAGGCCCTGAACGTTGGGCACGAAATAGGCTTTGGTCCCGCCCTTGATGATTGTGTCGGGCACACTCTGCACCACGGTGCCGTTAGTGTCGTAGTAACCGATCACAATGGACGCGTCGTTGGCCGTAGAGCGGTTCTGAAGCATGAAGCCAGCGACCAGTGGCGGGAGTGGGGTCCCGGCAGCGCTCGCAGTAGCGGCGAGACCGGCGGTGAGTATGGAAACGATCACGAGAATGAAGAGAACCTTGCGCATCTAGCTCCTCCCGTTGAGAATGTAGAAATTCCGAGAGCCTCTCGACTTTGCCCATCATATCAGGCAGGGGTGGAAAATCAATACCACTTATGGGTTATCCTGGGATAATCGGCCGCGCGTCCGGAGAAAAAGCATGGCAAAGGCGAATCCGAGTAGATCAACAGCGATTGTCCACAACCGCGAGGCAAGGGCAATCAGAGTCGCTGCTTCCAACGGCATGAAAACCTGCAGCAGGAGCACCAGCAGACCTTCCTTGACCCCCAGCCCGTACGGTGCGATCAGCACGAACAGCCCGACGGTCGCTGCGAACGACCAGAGCCCCGCGACTACCAACCAGAACCGCCCATCGACTGCCACGAAGGAGCGAATGAACAGGAAAAACGCCGAGCCTACCAGGATATGCGAGCCGATGGCTGCTACCAGGTACAGGCCGAGATCGCGCCAGCGGAATTCGGAGGCTCCGTCGACCCCGGGCCTGCGTCCTATGAAACGCAGGAGGCGCGCCGCGCGTCGAAAAACGGGCGGCAGCAGCAACACCAGGCAGAGCAGCGCCGCGGCGGCGAGTACCTGAAGTGCGCCGTGGGGTAGGGGCGCCGGGTAAGCAGTGGCTACGGCGGTCGTTAGCACCAGACTGCCGACGGCTGTGATGCCAATCTCCCATACCGTGCTAATGCCGACGTGTATCCCGTTCACGCCCTCGCCCAGGTAGGCGCGGCTCGCGTAAACCCAGACCGAACCGGGTATGTATTTGGCCAAGTTCGAGACGAGGTACACGTAGACGCCCTGGCGCAGCCCCACACGCGCCCCGGCCTTCACGACCATGCACCGCCACACGGCCGCCCAGCCCACGGTAGCCAGCAAACCGAGCGCCAGCGACGCGACTAAGGGTGCCGATCGGCACTTTTGTGCCAGTGCCGCAATCTGCGGCCATCGGCCGGCCGTCATGCGTCCCAGGAACCAGAAGGCCATCCCGAGGAAAAGAACCTGCGCGCCTAGCCACAGACTTCCACGCTGCCGGATGACGCTCATAGGGGCAGCACCTTACGATAAGCAGCCAGCTGCTTTTCCGCCGCCGCGCTCCACGAGAACTCGGCAGCGCGCTTTAAGCCCCTGGCTATGCATTCCGCTCGCAGCCCCGCATCACACAGGAGCCGTTGCAGGGCATCTGTCAGGCCGGCCGCGTCGAGTGGGTCGCCGTAGACCAGGGCCGCGCCGTCGGTGACTTCGGGCAGAGCACCAGCGGCGGACACAACGACCGGAGTGCCGCACGCCATCGCTTCGAGACAGGGGATCCCAAATCCCTCGTGCAACGAAGGCAGAACGTACGCGTCGGCAAGAGCATAGAACGACGGAAGATCTTGATCCGGCGCCTGGCCTACAAACCGCACCTTGCCGGTCAGCCCGAGTTGGGGAGCCAGCACGCGCGACACGTGGTCTTCACTTTGAGGATATTGGCGGCCAACCACAACAAGATCGGGCGCATCGGGCAACCGCTGGCGCAAGGCTGCGAGGCTGTGCAGCAGCGTAGGCAGATTCTTCTTTTTCGCGAGGATGCCCAGGAACAGGATGTAATGCTCCGGCAGGTCGTAACGGCGGCGGAACTCGACGAGGCAGGCCGGGTCGCGGCCCGGCATGAAGGCCGGCAGCGGTGCCCAAGGGATTACCGTGGTGCGGTCGGCGGGCACCCCGTAAAATGCGGCCACGTCGCGCGCCGTGTCGTGTGACACGGCTACCACCGTGGCCGCACGACGCACGGCGACCGGCTCAATCCATTTCCAGTACGCGACGTCCAGCGGCGAGTGCAGCCTCGGCAGCCGCAGGATCGTCAGATCGTGGACTGTAACCAGGTATGGACAGGTCAGTCCAAAGACGGTCAGGTTTTTCGTGAAATGCACGAGGTCAACTCGCGCGCGTCTTACCAGCCCGGGCATAGTGGCCTGCAGGTACAGCCGCACCGCGAAACGGTTCAGCCGAGGGACCGCGATCTGCTCCACATTTGGGAAACGTTCGAAGGTCGTCTCACGCTCGCTGAGCCACACCAGGTAGCGCGTCTCGCTGTCTTGCCAGAAGACGTGCTGCAGCAGGTTGAGGATCGCGGTGCGCCCACCCCCAGCTCGATTGATGCCCAGGGCCTCGATCAGAATCGTATGCATGGCGTTAGGGCCTACCTCACTTAACCAGGATCCAGTTGAAGTTGGGGACACCACAGGCCAGCGGGGCCAACAACCATTCAGGCAAGGCAGCCGACCAGCCGGGTGCGCCGCTGCCGGGAAAACGCGCCAACTCGGTAAGCAGTGTCGGCCAGTAGTCGTGCAGATGGTAGTCGGCCCACAGCCGCCGCGCCTGCCAGTAATGATACAGTGTGACGGCCGGCAGGTCGCCCCGACCGAGCAGGCGCAGCACGGCGCGCGTCCAGGGGGCCGGCAGCCAGTGGATGAACCAGGTTCCGTAATGCCATTCGTAGGGCCACAGCCGGTTTGGCCCACTGAAGAAACAGGTGCCCCCCGGCCGCAGCACCCGGCCTATCTCCCCGGCCAAGGCCTGAGCGTTCTCGATGTGCTCGTAAACCTGGGCACACACGACCACATCGAAGCTGCTGTCGGCAAAAGGCAGTCTTACGCCACTACCCTGCACGCGCTGCGCGGTGCCCTCACCCTGTTTCAGCAGTGCCCACTCGATCTCCAGGCCGGCAGCCCAGGCGCCCGCCTGCGCCAGCATTTCCGTGACCATGCCGATGCCACACCCAACATCCAGGCAACGGGTTTGTCCCAGGCTGCCGCCCAGCGCATCCGCCAGGATGGTTTCAATCTTCTGGGCCTTCGTTCTTCGCGAGGCGACGTCCGTGTCAAAAACCTGTAGGCTCATAGATCACCAAATAGGGCCGTGAAGCAACGCGCCACCTCACGCCAGTTGAACCTCTGCTCTACCGCAGCCCGAGCCGCGCGGCCCAGTCGCGCCCGCTCGCCAGGGTCGTCTAGCACGCAGTTAATGGCTTGGGCCAGCGGAGCGGGTGCGCCTGCCTCGCACAGCAAGCCGTTGTGGCCGTGCTCGATGACAAGGGGCATGCCCGCCAGCCGCGTTGCTACCACGGTCCTGCCCGCCGCCATGGCTTCGAGCAACACTGTCGGCAGTCCGTCCAGGTTGCCCGCCGCGTCGCGCACCGAGGGCACTACGAACACATCCGCAAGAGTGAGGAAGGCAGCCACATCCTGCCAAGGGATCGCTCCAGGCAGATGCAAGTGCTCGGCCACGCCCAGTCTTTCCGCCAGCGCCGCCAGTTCCGCCTGCTGCTGCCCCATCCCGCCGATCACCAGGTGGGCGGCCGGGTGCTTTTTCAGAATGCCCGGCAAGGCCTGTATCAGCACGGCAAAGCCCTTCTTTGGCACCAGTCGTCCCAGCGCCGCGATCACCGGGCCATCCTCAGGGATGCCGACTGCGCGGCGCCCGAGCGGCGGCACTGCCGGGTGGAAACGCGTAGGGTCAGCCCCCCAGGGCACGAGATGCACGCGTGCTGGATCCGCGCCCAGCCGCACCGCAGCCGCCTGCAACTCAGGGCTGCAGGCCGTGATCACGGCAGCCCGGCGCAGTACGTAGCCCGCAACCCGACCAAAGGGCCGGTAGCGCATTGCCACGAACATGTCCGAGCCGTGCAGGCTGAGCGCCAGCGGCACCCCGAGCCGCTGCGCCACCTGCGCCCCCACAAGCCCATTAGGCAGCGCCCAGTGTGCATGTATGACCTCAGCGCGCTGGCGCCGCGCGACTGCCAGGGTCGCCCGATATTCCGCCAGCAGGAAAGCCGGCAAGAGCAGGAAACTGCCCGGCCGCAGTCGCGTATCACCGGCCAACGCCTTGGCATGGCCCATAATGTGCCACTTCTCGACAGGGGCGTAGCGGAAGCGCAGCACCGGGATACTGGCCTGTGGATCGGGCCGCACCGCCGGATCGTAGGGCGCCACCACGGAAACGTCATGACCCAGCTCGGCCAGCCCTTCGCAGATCGACTGCACAAAAGGTGCCGTCCCATCGCCCGGGTACCTGGGGTAAGAGCTGGCCAGTACCGTCACTCGTGTCATCGGATGGAACTTCTATCCGTCATTGTCATTCTCTGGCAGGCGAGCGGACGCGGAGCGCTCCATCTCTGACGCACGCTCGAACTCTTGCCGCCGCACCCGGTATAGCGCCTCCTCTAGCATCTTACGGTTCATGCGCACCAGTTCAGCGATCAGGCCAATCAGGCAGACCTGAAAGCCGACGATGATGAGGATGGCCGTCAGGATGAGCGACTGCATGTGGCCGGCCGCTCCTTGCTCGCTCAGATAGAAGTAAAGAAAGCGCAGCCCAAGCAAGCAGCCGATCGCGACCAGGCTGGCGCCGATGGTCATGAAGACCCGCAGCGGCCGATACATGGTGTAGAACCGCAGGATGGTCACCGCGGATACTGAGAGGAAAGATGGCACGTTGCGAATCAAGTGCGACTTGCGAGTCTGAGGATTCGTATGTATCGGGACGAACACGACAGCCATGCGTCGCGCGCCGGCCTGGATCAGGGTTTCGAGGGTATAAGTGTAGTCGCTGAGCACAGTCAGGTGCAGGGCCGCCTCGCGCGAGAAGGCCCGGAACCCGCTGGTAGCATCCGGCACCGGGATCCCGGCCGTCCGCTGGACGACCCAACTTCCGAACCGCTGCAGCCCGCGTTTGAGCGCCGAAAAGTGCTGCAGATCGGCCACGCCGCGGTCGCCGATCACGATATCCGCGCGCCCGTCGAGGATAGGCTGGACCAGGCTCGCGACGTCCTCGCCGCAATACTGATTGTCGGCGTCGGTATTGACGATGATATCGGCGCCCGCGGCCAGCGCTGCATCCAGCCCAGACACGAATGCTGCTGCCAGGCCCCTGTTCTGCGCGTGACGGACAATATGCTGCACGCCGAAAGTCTGCGCCACCTGCACGGTACGATCCGCGCAGCCATCGTCGACGACGAGGTACTCGATGTCGTCAATCCCAGGTAGACCCCGCGGCAAATCGAGCAACGTGGCAGGCAACGTAGATTCCTCGTTGTAACAAGGGATTTGGATGATGAGTTTCACTTCTCAGCTCCGAAGCCGGATTATAACCTACATCGTGCTCCAGAGCAAAGCCGTACGCGACGCGCCGGGCGCGGCTTAGACAGTTGCGCTGATCCATGCTATCATCCGGTATTGACTATGGATCTATCGATTGTCATCCCCTGCTACAATGAAAAAGACTCGATCGTCGCGCTGGAACAGGCTCTCTTTCCCGTCGTAGACTCGCTGAGACGCACGAGCTCGGTCGAGGTCATACTGGTAGATGATGACAGCCAGGACGGGACCGGGGATCTCCTGCGCGCTTTGGCCCTACGTCATGCGGGAGTGGTGCTCCTGAGCCACGAGCGCAACCAAGGCCTCGGCATGGCAACCCGGACCGGCTTCGCGCGCGCCCGGGGCGACGCGGTCGTGGTGACGGACGGCGACGGTACGTATCCGTTCACGGAAATCCCCAAGATCCTGGCGTTGCTCCGCGGACCGGTTGACATCGTCAGCGCGTCACCTTGCCATCCGCAGGGTGGCATAGAAGGCGTGCCGGGTTATCGCATCTTTCTGAGCCAGGGAGCGTCTCTGCTCTACCGCATCTTGCTCAAGAGAGACATCCACACCTACACGGCGATGTTCCGCGCTTACCGGCGCAAAGTGGTGCGAGAAGTGCCATCCGCAGCCGACGGGTTCCTGATGCCGGCCGAATTGCTGTCCAATGCCATCCTGCTCGGCTATCGGGTGGCGGAATACCCCAGCGCCCTGCACGTGCGTCGCTATGGCCAATCCAAGGCCAAGTTATGGCGCATCGTGCGTGCGTACCTGGGTTTTCAGCTCGACCTGCTCTGGCGGCGCCTGTCCGGCTCCCGGCCGGCCGGCGCTGAAGGATCCCTGCGTGGCTAAGGTGATCACTATCCTCGGCATCCGCCCCGAGATCATCAAGCTCTCACCGATCGTCCCCCTCCTTGCGCAGCACTGCCAACACATTCTCATCCACACCGGGCAGCATTACAGCACCGAGATGGACGCAATCTTTTTCGACGAACTGGATCTGCCGTGTCCGGACTATGCCCTCGAGATCGGCTCAGGACCGCATGGCCCACAGACGGGCCGCATGCTTGAGCGCATTGAGCGGGTGCTCTCGGTCGAGGCGCCTGACGCCGTGATCGTGCAGGGAGATACGAACTCCACGCTGGCAGGAGCGTTGGCCGCCAGCAAGCTGCGGCTCTGGACGGTGCATATCGAGGCGGGCTGCCGTTCCTTCAATCGAGACATGCCGGAGGAGCTGAATCGCATAGTAGCCGATCATCTGGCCGATTGCCTTCTGGCGCCCAACGACCAGGCGCGTGACAATCTCCTATGTGAGGGCATCGATCCCCGGCGCATATATGTCGCCGGCTCAACTAGCATCGACGCTTGCCTGCGCAGTTACGAGTACGCGCGGGAACTGGGGCTGGCCGGCGAGTTGGGACTCGTGCCCGGCCAGTACGTGGCCCTGACGATCCACCGGACTGAGAACGCTTCGCCCGAGGCATTGCCGGGCATTGTGGCGGCAATCAATGAATTGGCTGCCAGCTGGCCGTTTGTCTTTCCCATGCATCCACGCACCCGCGCCGCGCTGGGCGGGAAACACCCGTTCTCGGCCAACGTGCGCGTGCTGGAACCACTCGGACATCTGGAGACGCTGAGCTTGCTGTCGCAGGCCCGGGCGGTCATCACCGACTCGGGCGGGCTGCAGGAAGAAGCGGCGACACTGGGAGTACCGCTGCTCATCGCCCGCTGGGAAACCGAGTGGGCATACCTGGTGAACGGCGGAGCCGCATTCCTGATCGGCAACACCAGGGATTCCATCGTCGCCCGAGCGACGCCCTTGCTAAGGGCCAGAAGAAACGCTTTCCGGCCCGTTGACGTCTCGGGTCAGCGAGGGGCCGCCCAACGCATCACCGGCATTATACTCGACCACGCATCGCGTGCCTGACTCAGTTTTTGCTGGAGGCCCATACGAAACGCATTCTCATCGGCATGGGACTGAGCCTGGCTTTATGCGCGCTCATGGCGCTCAGCATCCAGGCGAGTTCGACGCGGGAGGAAGCCTTACCCGCCGGGCAACTTCAACTTCAGGCGACTGCTGCTCCGGCCGGCCAGTTGGCCCAGGCTGGGGTGCCGGTGTCGGCCTCAGGGCCCAGCCTTGACGAACGGGCTCACATCGAGCCGGCCCTGCTCAAGGCATTGCTGGCGGCCGCGCCCGGTGCCCGTGTGCCCGTGATCGTGACGATGCGCAACCCAAACCAGGTCGCGCTGAACCAGGCCCCGGTCCAGCCCGACCGCGCCGCCTTTGTCCACACGCTGCAGGACACGGCGCAGGCCGGCCAGGCGAACGTGCGCGCGTTCCTGGATCAGGAGGCAGCGGCGGGCCGGGTGACAGGGGTGCGCGCCTTCTGGATTTTCAACGGGCTGGCGCTGAGCACTAGCCCGCAGACCGCCTTTGCCTTGGCCGCCCGCTCCGACGTGGCGTTGCTGCAACTCGACAATTATCGCCAATGGCTGCCGGAGAGCCCTATCTCGGGCTCGACCTGGCTTACCGGCGCCAAAATCTCTCCGCTCAGGAGCAACGGGCCGCAAGCGCTCGAATGGGGCGTGCGGCAGATACGTGCCGACCAGGTCTGGGCCGCCTTCAACATCACAGGCACCGGCGTGGTGGTGGCCAACCTGGACACCGGGGTAGACTTCCAACATCCAGCGCTGAACGGCAACTACCGCGGCAATTCTGGGAAGGCGCTCTACCAACATGCGGGCAACTGGTTTGACGCGACCGACGCCGGCGCCATCTACCCAAGCGACGGCAACGGTCACGGCACACACACGATGGGCACGCTGGCCGGCCAGGGGGGCATCGGCGTCGCGCCCGGCGCGCGCTGGATCGCCGCGCGCGTGTTGGACAGCGGAGGCTACGGATACGATAGCTGGATTCATGCCGGCTTTCAATGGCTGCTCGCGCCCAACGGCGATGCGCGCCTGGCGCCCGACGTAGACAACAACTCCTGGGGCAGCGCGAACTCGGCCGCGACCACCTTTGGCCAAGATATTGCTCGCCTGCAGCAGGCAGGCATCGTGGTCGTGTTTGCGGCCGGCAATAACGGCCCAGAGGCCGGCAGCCTGGGTTCGCCCGCCTCGCTGCCGGGCGTCTTCGCCGTCGGCGCGACCGACGACCGTGACCAGGTGGCGAGTTTCTCCAGCCGAGGGCCGTCGCCGTGGGGGGAACTCAAGCCGCAGATTGCGGCGCCGGGCGTAAACGTTCTTTCGTCTGTGCCGGGGGGCGCCTAGGCCCTGGCCAGCGGCACTTCCATGGCGGCCCCACACGTGGCGGGCATCGCCGCGCTTCTGCGGGCTGCAAGCCCAGGCTTGAGCATAGCCGCGACGCAATATGCTATCACCAGCACTGCCGTGCCTCTTGGTCACGTGGTACCCAACAACGACAGCGGCTGGGGGCGCGTCGATGCCTACCGGGCCGTGCAGGCCGCAACCGGGGCAGGCACACTGGCCGGCGCAGTAGCGGACGCGACCAGCCACCTGCCGCTGCCGGGCGCGCAGGTCGCGGCGTACAACACCACCACCGGCATCACGTTCAGCGTCGAGGCCGATACCGGCGGTCGCTACCTGGCCAGCCTGACCGCGGGCCATTACCGGGTCACCGCGGACGCCTTCGGCTACGCGCCGGATATCGCGCCGCTCGTGACAGTCATCACCGGTCAGGCCACGCTGCGCGACTTTTTGCCCGTCCCGTTACCGATCGGTATTGTACGCGGCGCCCTGACCGACACCGTCACCGGCAAGCCGGTAAGTGTCACCGTCGCGGCTCTGGGTACCCCCGCCACGCATGACGCCTACGGTACGAACCAATTAGCGCTGCCCGCCGGCGATTATGTGATCGAGGCACGCGGCCTGGGTTACCGCGTAGTTACGGCCACCGTCAGTATCAAGGCCGACCAGATCACCGGCCAAAGTTTCGGGCTGACCCCCGCACCCCGCACGCTGCTGGTCAACTCGGGCGCCTGGTATGGCCGCGACTATACCGCGTATTACCGGGCGGTGCTCGACAGGTTTCACTACAGTTATGACCGGCGGGATATTCGTACCGTTCCCGATGACACGCCCACGCTCTCAGACCTGCTCAAGTACGATCTGGTCATCTGGTCATCCCCAGAGAATTCCCCAGGCTATATCGCCACCGACGGAGCGCTTCAACAGTACCTGAGCCGCGGCCGGACGCTGATCCTCTCCGGCCAGGACGTGGCCCTGTGGGACGGCGGGGGCACGGGGTATTTCCTGGCCCCCTACCTGCGCAATTATCTCAAGACGCTGTACGTGAAGGACGATTCCGGATCCCAGTCGCTGTCGGGCGTCCCCGTGATATCATGGCCGGACTCAGCCTGAATATCGCCGGAAGTGACGGCGCAAACAACCAGAACTCCCCCGACGAGATCGCCGTCGGCGATTCAGACTACGCCGCCAAGATCCTGACCTATGAAGATGGCGGCTCGGGCGCGAATAAGGTTGGGCTGTGCCTGCCCTATCGCGCGGTCTTTATGGGCTTTGGCTATGAGGCAATCAGCACTGCAAGCAAGCGGCTGGATGTCATGCAACGCTCGCTGGACTTCCTGTCGGGCCCGCGGCAGTCAGAGGGATTCAGCCTCAACGTCACTTCCCCGGCAATCCGGGTCGAAGCACCCGGAAGCGTGGTGACCTTCACGGCACGCGTGCGCAATACTGGGGAGACTGGAACGCCCAGGCTCTTCAAGGCCACCTTATCGGGCTCGCCCTGGACGGCCAGGATCGTGCCCGGGCAGTTTGTGCTCAACCCGTGCGGTTCGACCCCTCTCACCATAACTGTGACTATCCCCGCCGGATTGCCGCAAAATGCACGTGCCGGCCTGACTCTGACCGTCCAGCCGGTGACGGGCACATTGCCTGCGCAGTCGGTTAGCTTAACGGCCAAAACGCCCTCAGCCCTGCTCCTGGTAGCCCACGACCGGTTCTATCACCTGGAGAGTTCCTATACCAGCTTGCTCGACCAGCTCGGCATCAGCTACGACATCTGGACGCTGCCCCACACCTCGCCGCCCTTCGACGGACCGTCGGAAAAGCAACTCAGTTGGTATCGATTGGTGCTCTGGTACACCGGTTATGACTGGTATCTGCCGGTGACGCCCAAAGACGAGACGCAACTCTCGACTTACCTGGGCAACGGTGGCCGCCTTCTCTTGTCATCGCCGTTCTATCTAGCCGGGCAGAGCAACACCGATTTCGCCCGCAACCGCCTGGGCATCCTGAACTTCAGCTACGACATGACGGCAAGTGTGGCTTACGGTTCGCCCGGCCATCCCCTTGGGGCGGGGTATGCCCCTGCCGCGCTGAACAACCCACTTCCGGGAGCCGGCTTCACAGTTCTCGACGCCGCATTGGTCCCCTCCAGCTTATCGAGCACCACGTGGCGCGCCGACCATAACCGCGCCCTGGCGATCGCCAGCGACCGGCCCGGCAATCGCCTGGTCTTCTGGGACGTGTCTCTCGAAGCGCTGCCCACCGCCGTCCGCCAGAGCGTCCTGCAACGGACGTTGGGTTGGCTCGGCCCGCTGGGCGACTCGACGGCGCGCCTGCAGCCCCCGGCGCCGCTCCCCGGCCAACCGGTGACGCTGACAATCGAGGTGCGCAACAACCTCACGGCTACGACGGCAGCCGTGACCGCGACCTTACCGGGCGCCTTTGTGCCCGATTCGCTCACGCCCCTCGGGGGCCTGGTCTATGATCCCGCCACCAAGCCATTCGTATGGAGCGGTCCGCTGGGAGCCGGCGCCAGGCGTGCCTCCACCCTTACAGGCACGGCTCAAGCCGCCTCCGCGGCATCCTCGAACGGCAGGGTAGTCTACCGCGATCAGACACTGGGATTGGATTATGACCAGCCACTGCGCCTGGCGCCGGGTGGACCGGACCTGAGCAGCAGCAGCTCCGGCGTATCGCGGGCAGGGTCGGCATGGCCACCTACCCTGGCCATGGTGATCCGTAACACGGGCCCTGCCATTGCGCCATCGGCGGTAGTAACGGGCTTGCTGCCCATGGGATACCGGGTGATCCCGAATTCCCTCCGG
>Ga0209540_10001933_pt1 | contig 15016 bp, 10 predicted proteins | sample BarGraIncu01121A_FD_184501 | JGI IMG/M metagenome (GOLD analysis project Ga0209540, IMG submission 184501) | Arctic peat soil microbial communities from Barrow, Alaska - Barrow Graham LP Incubations 011-21A (SPAdes) (version 2) | ecosystem: Environmental > Terrestrial > Soil > Wetlands > Peat... | reverse complement strand
ATTATTTCCAGTAACGCCGGCATTGAAATATCGAAGCTTTCGGTTGGCGCCGAGATAGCAGTCCCCAGAAAGGATTTTATGACCGACAGACAGGAATTTGCGGTACAGGAACCTAATTACCTCTTCCATAAGGTTGTAAAAGGAGAATCGCTTTCTTCCATTGCCAGACAGTATGGGCTCACTGTCAGAGAAATCAGAAAACTGAACAGTAATATACGTTTCCCACAGGTAGGAGAGTATATCAGAGTGCCTGCCCCGAAAGTTGTTGAGGCGGCTCCTGTTTCCATAATACCGGAAAAGGATAGTGCAAAGGTTGTGGCAGAACAGCCGGTAATTACAATCACGAGGCCGGCAGGTTATACTCCTGTCAAAAGCCTTAAAGGTTCGTTTGATATAGCAGTTCTTCTTCCGTTTTATCTGAAGGAGAATGCTATAAGGAATGAAATCGATTCTTCGGTGGTGAAAGGCCGGAAGATCTTCAAAGTAATAAACCGTCCGGATGAATTTATATACCCGGGAAGCTTTGGATTTGTTGAAATGTACGAAGGCATACTGATGGCATGCGACACACTTCGTTCCATTGGACTTGATATCACAGTTCGTACATTTGATATAAATAATGATACAATAGAACTGACCAGGCTTATCAGGAATGGTCAGCTTGATGGAATGGATCTGATAATAGGTCCGGTTTATTCATACAACCTGGCAAAGCTCACTGCATATGCAGGAAAGCTTGGAATTCCGATTGTCTCACCCGTCCAGCTAATTAATAATTCAGCACTGCTGAACAACCCTAATCTTTTTCTGGCGAATTCCACGCTTGAGGTTGCACAGAATACCATTTCAAAGAAAGTGGGAGAATATTTCGACAAAAACTTTGTCTTCATACATGGCGACACTGCAGGCATTGACCCTGATGTGAAGAATTTTAAAGGGAAAATTATTTCGGAACTGAGCAACAGGCTCCCTTTTGAAGAAATAAAATTCAAGGAATTTATATTTAACACCAATTCGGCATTTAACAATGATTCGATCAACAGGCTGGAACATGCTCTTTCAAATACTACCAACAATATCGTGATCATTGCTTCCGAGGAGGCTCCCGCTATCAGTGAAACACTTCAGAATCTTCAGAGCCTTTCGGAGAAATATGTGCTGAAAGTCTTTGGTTATCCTGTCATGCGAGGACTTAATAATCTTGAGCCCCGTTATTTATTTGATCTTGACATATTGGTGTATTCGCCTTTCTGGATTGATTACTCCTCAAAGGAAGTGAAACAGTTTAATGCAGATTTCAGAGAGAAATTTCTAACCGAACCTAATGAGATGAGCTATGCCTGGCTTGGCTATGATATCACATATTATTTTCTGAGCGGACTGGCAATTCATGGCAAAGACTTTCTTTCTCATCCGGAAATGCATAACCCTAAGCTACTTGAGACCGAATTTGATTTCAGAAGGAAGAGCATGAATGATGGCTTTGAGAATCAGAAATTGTACCCGGTAAGGTATTTTAAGGATTATGAAGTCAGGCTATCGCCTGAAGATGATCCGGGGCAATAAGCATTACGCGAAATAGTTTTCGTATCTCAATTGTTTTTATGTTAATAAAAATTAACAATCGCGGAATATTTAGATAATTGTTGTTGTCTATTAATTGAAAAAAGATGAAATCGTACAGGCAGACTGACGATAATGAGCTTATAAAGGCTTCAATAAACGGAGACAAATTAGCATTCGGCGAAATTGTTGACCGTTACCGGAAGCTGGTTGCAAGAACAGTCAAAGGGATGCTTGGAGATTCGGTTTTTGCGGAGGATATAGGGCAGGAGGTATTTATTAAACTATATTATTCACTGCCGGATTTCAGGGGAGAGGCGAAATTATCTACATATATTCAAAAGATAGCAGTAAACCTTACCCTGAACGAGATTAAAAGAAGAAAAAGGTTCTTTTCAATGTTTGCGCAGAAGGGTAACAACGAAATGTACGAGTTTGAAGTTGCCGATGTCGACAACCAGGAGAAGCGGGAAGCTGCTGAAATTGTAAACAGGGCACTGATGAGCCTGGAACCGAAGTTCAGGATCATAGTCTCAATGAGGATGCTTCAGGGTTACTCGACAAAAGAGACAGCTGAAATTATGGGACTCCCTCTCGGAACAGTACTTTCAAGGTTATCAAGAGCCCGGGAACAACTGAAGAATGTAATTGAAAAATTATAATTGAACATGAAAACAGAAGAGGTAAAGAAATTAATGATCAGGTCGCTTGAATCCGACGTATCGCCTCAAGAGATTGCAGATCAGCTTGAAAGTGCAGGAGTCTCTTATGATTTCAGCGATGGATTTGGCGATAAGGTGATCCGGAAAATCTTTTCCGCTTCGCTCTCTGTGAACCGCGAGGTTGAATTTGTAAGGAGCATGAACTACGTTTTCAACAGGATTGCCCTTACCGGAATAGCAGCCATCGTTATCCTGACGATATCTATTTTCGTGATGGAGGGATCATTTTCACTAAATTCAATATTGGGTCTGGGAAACAGCTATGATGAAAGTATTATATGCATGCTAACCGGTAAATAATAATCAGAAAGATGAAAGCAAAACCTGTATTACTTGTCATAATTACTCTAATTATCGGATTCGTTCTTGGAATGCTGGTATCAGCACAGGTACGGTTTCACAAACTGAAGCCCGTCCGTATGTACTTCTCAGAGGAGAGATTCAGGGAAGGTTTCTTTAATGCAATTCAGCCTGATGAAAAACAGAAAGCTGAGATAGTGGTGATTCTTGATAAATATGCAAAGCTTAACGGCAGCCTGCAGACTGACATGCGCAGGGAGCTTGATTCAAATATAAAGGAAATGCGCAAGGAGCTCGACTCCAAGCTTACCAAAGATCAGCTCGCAAGATTGAAGGAGATGGAGGAACAGCGTCAGGAGATGATCAGGCAAAACAGAAAAAACCGTAACGACTCAATTGATCATCATAACAGACCCGGAGGTCCCCAGGGTCATCCTTTTCAGGACGGAAGGCCGATGCCTCCTCCCGACAGACAATCGTTCCGGCCCGGTGATACTACCATGGTTAACCGGTAATGAAAAGCAGGTAGTCAAGCAGAATCGGCAAATCATCTTTGTTTACGCCTAACGAGAGCAGCAAATTGCGGTCTTCTGCGAATATTGCCATGAACTTCTCTCTAGTAATTTCAGCTGTAATAATACTCTGTCTGTAATATTCGATCGCTTCTTTCTTCCTGCCGCGGCATAGCGCCAGATGACCCATATTGATCAGGTCATGAGCATTCAGCTTTCCTGCCGACAACCGTTCGTAATATTTTTCAGACTCATCAAACCGGCCAAGAGAAAAGTAGCAATAAGCAATAGGCCTCAGTATCTTGATATTGCCAGGATCATTATATTCTATCCTGAAATAGTGCTTGAGGGCAAGTTCGTACTCTTTAAGGTCAAGATAGCAGTGACCTGTAATAATTGCAGTATGCATATTATCGGGTTCAATGTCCCCGGCCTGCAGGTAGTACTCAAGAGCATCTTCATTTCTTCCGAGCCTGCGCAGACAGAACCCTATTTTCTTTATTGTCCATAGCTTTCTGTCTATCAGTTCGGCCAGTTTGTAATATTTCAGCGCCTCTTCGAAATCGGACTTCTGCTGAAAACAGTATCCAATTTTCTCATATAACTGAGCGTCATCAGACTTCTCCTTAAGTTGCTTCAGATACAGATCCAGGGCATCGTCATAAAAATCTTTGCTGAAGAAGTAGTCTGCAAGACCTGCTTCAGCTTCAGCAGCATTGGTGGTGAGCCTGAAAAATTCCGAATTATATATGTCAAGCTTGCCGGTGAAAATATCTTCGAACTCTTTTCTGTAGGGTGAAAGCTTAAAGAACCTGTATATGTCCTGCAGATACTGGGTTACATTGGTCCTGAATTTTCTGTTGGGGTCTGCAACGGCATCATCTTCCCCAAGCTCCTGCAATCCTTCAAGTTCCATGCGGAATACCTTTAGCATCATGCTTTTTTGTGATGAAGGAAGATACTTAAGGTTCAGGATAAGGGAGTATTTATCCGAATTGCAGATAAAGGGTGTCTTGTACATGGCTTCCGCCATTTCATTTGTTCCGGGACCAAGGATCTCGTCCCTGAATATCTCGTCAACAACTTCATGGTCGGGATAAAATGGAATAAACCAATTCTGGAAATCCTTGAAAAAGTCAAAATGCTTCAGGTTGGCAAATGCCGACATGTATACATCAGCTCCTTCCATCTGAAGCCTGGTAAGTTCCTCCATTGTCTTGAAAATCTCTTCCGAATCGCTGAACATTTCGGACCAGTCTGGATTTTTTTCTTCATTTATATCCTTTGGAAGGATATTATCGAGGTCGAGCCTCTCCTCGATCCTGGGCTGAAGCTTTGCTACCTGCGGAAGAATCTCATCATGCAGCTTCCTGCTCAGATCCTCGGTTTCTCTCGACCTGATCGTCTGCAGTACAATTATCTTGCAATGCTCTTTAAATGCAGGCATTACACTCATTTTACTTATCCTTGAGCTTATCTCCGGATAGAGCATGAACCTGTCGTTATAGTAATGAAGATTAAGTATCAGTCCTGATAACGCTCTTTCCATTACCTGTTCCTCTCCGTATTCATATATAGCTATGAGATGAAGCAGCTTCTCAGGCTGCCAGATCCGGAATGAGCTCAGGGTTATCGCTGTTGTAAATATGCATGATTCGTACCACCTGAACTTGCCCGAGTGAAGAATAATATCTATGAGGCTCTCTTCTGCTTCTCCATAATAATCTGTCAGCCATAAATGATTAAAGATATTTCCGATCAGCTGTTTGTGCTTCTTTGCTATTTCTGATTCGGGATCGGAATTAATTTCACTGTTAAGGTTCAGCAGTTCATCGAGTTCAGTTTTGAAAATAAGATCATCGACAGTTTCAACCAATGTTTTCCCTGTAAGTTTTTGTTCCTTTTCAGCCTGCTGTTTAACCCAGTAAGTATTCCAGCCAGAGTAATGTGACAATATGTCCTGTCTTACCTTATCGGAGAGTTCCAGTATTGACTGGATCAGTTTAAGATACACCTTGCTTCTTTCAGGATCATTGATGCCTTCAATGGTATAAGTGAGCATATTCCTGTAGGTCATCACCAGGTCGTCGTACTCATCATGGAAGTCGCCGGAGGAGGCGTTTGTCATCATATCAGACAGTATATCAAGGCTTTGCTTGATCTTCCTCTCAGAAACCAGGTTGCAAAGCTTTTTGTGCTGCTGTATGGTTTTATTTATATCTGTCATTTGAAAAATCTAATAATACAAATGGTAAAATATTTTATTGAATTATACCATTCTTATACCAGCAACAATCAGGCCGTTAGGTGTAGAATGACAAATTTGTACTTTTGATTTCAGATGAATATTCTTCTTGTACCGCTCCGGTATTGATCTCTCAGAACTGAAATCCAATGCTGAAGTATCCTTTAATCTTACTGAAGTACCTTTCCTTTCCGTACAATCCATGCATCAGTCCGACTTTAACTGGTCCCAGTATCGACATATAGCCAAGGCCCACTCCATATCCGGCAAGAGATGAATACCCCGAAGTCCTGCCAGCTTCCCTGGCTTCAGCCACATTCGCTCCAAGAGTAAGATGAAGATCCTTCATTAATTTCCAATCCAGCTCCATTCCCAGACCTGCCATCTGCTTAACAGGTATTTCGTTGGTATGAAACCCGTACATCGCTATCGATCTGTTATTTACCGAAGTTATCCCTCCAAGCATGAAAAAGTTATTTTGAGATGGGACCGAATCGCATCTGCTTATGTAAAGAATATCTCCGCTCATAGAAAATGTAAGCCTTCCGGTTGAAGGGAAATAATGCTTCCAGTTTCCCCTTAAAGTATAAAACCTGCCAAATGAAAAGTCCCCGGGATTATCTTTGTCGTTTTTGGTCCTGTTTGGTCCAACTTTAGTGCTCCCGGATAAAAGGTCTGATACTCCGGCGGATATGTTAAGCAATGTGCCTTTTTCCGGGAAATGCCTGTTGTCAAGAGTATTTACCTGGTATTCGAAAGCGGAGGTAAGATAATTATATGTCAGATATTTTACGTCGATTTCAGAAACGTATCCGGGCATCAGGTAACGATTCTCATAATCAAATGAGAGACTCATCATCTGATTAAGTCCTAAAACATGATCAATGCTGACCCCTGTAGATAAATTCAAGCTCTCCCAGTCGCCTGTTTCGCCTCTCATGGTCAGAATTGGGATTAGAGTATTATCGGCATTGAAATCAAATGATAATCCCAGGTTCTGATTTCTATCAAAAAATTGAAGAAATGACATTCTTGCTCTGTAATACTGCCCGAGAAATATGTCCATGCTGAATTGAGATCCGTATGTCAGGAGATTTTTTATGGTAACAGACATGAGAATCCCGTGACCGATAGCGTTGTCATAATGGGTAGATCCATAAAACATTGTTGTAGGTTTATCAGTGCAGTCAATTACAAGGATGAGAGAATCATTGCGCGGCTCAATCCTGTACTTGACCTTATCGAACCAGTTCATGCCATAAATTAGCTCAATCTTGTCAAAGAGCTTTGACTTGTCAACTTTTTCACCTGTAGCAATATCAAGTACACCCAGCACCTGCCAGTCAGGTATATTGCTATTGCCGATTATTTCAATCCTGTCGAATGAATAATATTTTTTATCCAGGATATACGGCAAAGGTTCCTGTTTTCCCAGTTTATCAAGCGAATCAGCCAGTCTCCTGAAGTATTCTTTGTAAGGGAGTGCTGCTTTATACCCTATCTCAACAATAGAATCAACAGGATTGAAATCCATTGACGATATTTTTTTGACGACAGGTACAATCAGCTTGTCTATAAGCTTCTTTTGTTCATTAAAGTCATCAACGCTTCTCGAAAAACCTATCTGCATGACGATATGGGAGAGACTCTGAAGTTCATTTTCCTTGTAAGGATGAAATCCTACATATGAACCGATTAACAGATCAGCTCCCATATTTTTAGCTTCTTCTGCAGGGAAATTGCTTATAAGGCCTCCATCACTGAGCAAAGCAGTATCAATCTTTATAGGGGCAAAAACTGTCGGAATGGCTGAACTTGCTCTCAAGGCGTCGGGCAGATAACCAGATTTCATGTCCACCTTTTTGTAAGTCAGCAGATCGGCACTGACGCACATAAATGGAATGGGAAGTTTTGAGAACTCTTTTATATCTGCGGCAGGCCATGCATAAAAGCTAAGAGAATTCTCAAACTGCTGCCCTGAAATTAACCCCGACGGAAGCTTGACTTTCTTCGAAGCCAGTGGCAGCGACATAACGCTATTATAGAAATATCTCTTTTCAGAAAACTTTATTTTGTTCTGGGGAATTGTATTTGATAACAATAACTGCCAGTTCATCGATTTAAGAATCTTTTGAAGAGAGTCGGCGCTGTACCCCATCGCATAATATCCACCGATTATGCTGCCCATGCTTGTCCCGGTAATAATATCAGGCCTTAAACCAGCCTCCTCCATGACTTTTAGGACGCCGATGTGTGCAATCCCGTGGGAACCGCCTCCGCTCAGTACAAGCCCGACCTTAGGTCTCTTCTGGGAATTCTGAGCATCGGCAAACTGACCTATGAATAAAAGGCAGGACACTGCCAGCAAGGATTTAAATGACAGACTTATAAGAGCGTCTGTAAAATTCATTTCCGGTTTGTGTAGTAATGCCATATTGATACGTCTGAGACGTCAGCAAGATAGTTATTTTCAGTATTTTTATGAAATGAAAACGGAGTCAGGAATAGCAGGAGGGTTCCTTCCATCTTCAAAAAAAGAGGTTGAAGATCTTGGCTGGGATCAGCCTGATGTAATTATTTTCAGCGGAGATGCCTATGTCGACCATCCTTCATTCGGCCCGGCAGTAATAGGAAGAGTAATTGAGAATGAGGGATTCCGTGTGGCGATTGTTCCGCAGCCAAACTGGAGGGACGATCTGAGGGATTTCAGGAAGCTCGGCAGTCCAAAATATTTCTTTGGCATCACAGCCGGCAATATGGATTCGATGGTGAATCATTACACTGCTGCACGACGGCTTCGTTCCGATGATGCATACACACCGGGGGGAATGGCAGGATTCCGTCCCGATTACCCGACTATTGTTTACACTAAGATACTTAAGCAGTTGTTCCCTGATGTTCCGGTAGTAATAGGCGGAATAGAAGCGTCGATGCGGCGGCTTACTCATTACGATTACTGGAAAGATACTCTTGAGCCGTCGATGCTCATCAGCAGCGGTGCCGATATGCTGATTTACGGAATGGGAGAGCAGCCGATAAGGGAAGTTATGCGCCTTCTTGCCAAAGGAGTTCCGTTTTCTTCTCTTAAAACTGTGCCCCAGACCGCTATAGCCATAAGCAAGGATAACCCATTGCCTCTTCAGAGATCCTGGAAGGACCAGGTCCTGAATTCGTATGAAAAGTGTCTTGCTGACAAGAAGCTATTTACGGTCAATTTTGTTGTTTTTGAAAAGGAGTCAAACAAGATAGAAGCTGCCAGGCTCATCGAGCCTTCGGGGAACTCTCTTGTTATCATTAACCCGCCATTTCCGCCGATGGATGAGAAGGAGGCAGACAGGACTTATGATCTTCCATATATGTACATGCCTCACCCCAGGTATAATAAAAAGGGACCTGTCCCTGCCTATGAGATGATAAAGTTCTCTGTCAACATTCATCGGGGGTGCTTTGGAGGATGCAGCTTTTGCGCTATCGCAGCGCACCAGGGAAAGCAGATTGTAAGCCGGTCGGAAAGATCTATCCTGAGCGAAATAGAAAAAATATCCCATCTGCCCGGCTTTAAAGGTTACCTGTCTGACCTTGGAGGCCCTTCGGCAAACATGTTCAGGATGAAGGGTAAGAATATGGATACGTGTCGTAAATGCTCAAGACCATCCTGCATCTGGCCGGGTGTATGCCCGAACCTTGAAACAAGCCACCAGGAACTGACGAGCCTCTATAAAAAAGTTAACAGGATTGATGGCATTAAAAAAGCTTTTATCGGCAGCGGCGTCAGGTACGACCTGCTTTTCCCTGACTGGAACAAAAACGCAGGCAGAGCTGAAAGCGAATATCTCGATGAGCTTATTAAAGGCCATGTTTCAGGCAGGCTCAAGGTTGCACCCGAGCATACTAATCATTTAGTGCTTAGCCTGATGAGGAAGCCGCCTTTTGAGCTTTTCAGGAAGCTTAAATCAAGGTTCGATGCAATTACAAAGCGTGAAGGATTGAATTATGAGATTATTCCATATTTTATATCATCCCATCCGGGCTGCACTGATAAGGATATGCAAGAGCTTGCAAATGAGGTGAAGAGCATGGGTATAAAGCCTGAGCAGGTTCAGGATTTTACTCCGACACCTATGACATTATCTACGCTGATTTATTATACGGGCTTTGATCCTTACACGGGGAAGAAGGTATATGTGGCAAGAAAACCGGATGAAAAGAAACGTCAGAAAGAGTACTTTTTCTGGTATAAGACCGGCGACCGGCGACTAGTGACCGGCGACAGGAAGAGGAGGGAAGGCAAAAGAAAGACCGGAACTCAAAAGCCCCGGTCTTTCTAAACCTAAAAACCTATTTTTGAAAAACTCTATTAGTATTCTTTTATTATATTTCTTACATCATCCGGTGCAACACGACCGTAAGTCTTGTCGCCTACCAGTACCACGGGTGCAAGTCCGCAGGCTCCGACACACCTAAGGCTCGACAAAGAAAACTTGTTGTCCTTTGTAACCTGACCAACATTTAATCCAAGTTCTTTTTTGAATTCCTCAAGGACTTTCTCAGCACCACGAACATAACATGCAGTTCCCAGGCAGATGCTGATCGGATGCTTTCCCTTTGGAGTCATTGTAAAGAAGGAATAAAACGTTACAACTCCGTAGATTTTTGCTACGGGAACTACCAGCTCACCTGATATAACCTCCTGCACCTCGGCAGGAAGATAACCAAAATGTTCCTGGCAACTATGTAATACATTAATGAGTTCCTGGGGATCATTATTAAACGATGTGCAAATCTCTTTAATCTTTGCAACATCTTCGTTTCTCAATTCTATTTTAATACTTGACATAGCCTTGAATTTTATTTTTGACCAACCGGTACATTATTATTGCTTTACTATTATTTTCTTCTTTTTATCAAAATATTTAGTGTGAAGCAGATGATGAGCTTTTTCACTGTTGGGTTTGTCGAGGAACTCCTTATAAAGCTTGATTATGAAAGGATTCTCATGCGACTTTCTAAGTGGTTTGCTCTTGTCTTCAGCATAAATTGCTGCTGCTCTTGCCTTAATTATTTCGGAGTTTCCGTGGTGCAGCGGCTGTCCGCCACCACCAATGCAACCTCCCGGGCAAGCCATAACCTCTATTGCATGGAACTGTGATTTTCCAGCCCTGACATCATCAAGCAGCTTCCTGGCATTACCAAGACCGTGAGCAATTCCGATGTTAATCGGTAGTCCGTCAAAATCTATTGTTGCTGAGCGGACACCCTCTAAACCTCTTAGTTCAGTAAAATCAATCCTCTCCAGCTTCTTGCCTGTCTGGAGCTCATAAGCCGTACGAACAGCTGCTTCGATTACTCCACCGGTTGTACCAAAGATCACGCCTGCACCGGTCGATTCTCCCATAGGAACATCAAATTCTCCCTCTTCAAGATTATTCAGGTCGATATTTGCCTGCTTTATGAATTCACCAAGTTCCCTGGTAGAAATCGAGAAATCAACATCCCTGTTCCCGTCGGTCGAAAACTCTTCCCTCTGGCACTCGTATTTCTTTGCAAGACATGGCATGATAGAAACAACCACCAGGTCTTTTCTGTCTACTTTTATCTTATCGGCAAAATATGTTTTTGCAATTGCTCCAAACATCTGCTGAGGCGATTTTGAAGTTGAGGGAACATCTTTCAGGTCGGGGAAATATTCCTCGAAAAAGTTTACCCATCCGGGGCAGCACGAGGTAAGAATAGGCATCCTTGCTGTTTTATCTCCCTTCAGATGCCTGTTAAGACGATCGAGAAATTCTGTGCCTTCTTCCATAATTGTAAGGTCGGCAGCAAAGTCGGTATCAAATATATAATTGAATCCGAGTGATCTGAGAGCGGTTACCATTTTGCCGGTCACGAGGGTTCCCGGTTTCATGCCGAACATTTCTCCGAGAGCTGCACGAACAGCAGGAGCTGTTTGAACGATTACAGTCTTTGAAGGATCAGCAAGAGCCCTCAGCACATTTGGAACGTGATTTACTTCTGTAAGAGCACCTGTCGGGCAAACAGCCACACACTGACCGCAATATGTACATGTTGAAAATTCAAGATTCTGTTCAAATGCAGGAGCTACGGCAGCCATGAACCCGCGGTTGACAGCAGATAATGCACCAACTGTCTGTACGGTGTTGCACATAGTCTCACAACGGCGGCACATGATGCATTTGTCCAGGTCCCTGATTATAGAAGGAGAAAAATCTTTGCGATAAGTCGACATTTCAGCATACTCCTGTCCTGGAATATCCCTTATTCCCAGCCGGTGAGCCATGCTTTGGAGCTCGCAGTTGCCCGATTTAGGACAAACAAGACAATCTTTTGGATGATCTGAAAGTATAAATTCCATCACCGTGCGGCGGGCATTCAGCACCCTGGGAGTGTGAGTCAATATAACCATTCCCTCTTCACAATTGGTAGAGCAGGAGGGAGCAAGATTGCGTCGCTTCTGCACTTCAACGACACAGAGACGGCAACCACCGGGTTTATTCTCGATGTTCATATCCTTCAATTCCATGTAGCATAATGTCGGGATATCAATTCCCAGCTTTTTTGCAGCCTTATTTATTGTCGTACCCTTGGGCACTTCAACTTCCTTATTATCTATAGTAAGCTTTATTGTTTCCATTATTTCCTTGATTATCTGATAAATATTGCATCAAACTTACATTTCTCCTTACATGCGCCGCATTTTATGCAGATGGTCGGATCAATATGATGAACTTCTTTTCTCTGGCCTGATATTGCGTTAACAGGACAAACCCTTGCGCATGCTGTACAGCCTACGCAATTTTCTTCATTAACAACATATTCCATCAGGTTCTTACACTCACCTGCCGGACATTTCTTGTCTTTCACGTGTGCCTCATACTCGTTCATGAAGTTATCGAGCGTTGAAAGCACAGGGTTAGGTGAGGATTGTCCAAGGCCGCAAAGTGCCGTGTCCTTAATAACCAGACTCATATTCCTGAGTCTGTCAAGGTCTTCCGGAATTCCTTTTCCGTCGCATATCCTGGACAGAAGTTCGTGCAGGCGCTTATTGCCGATACGGCATGGAGCACATTTCCCGCAAGATTCATCTACCGTAAAATCGAGGAAGAATTTTGCGACAGAAACCATACAGTTATCTTCATCCATCACTATCATGCCTCCTGATCCCATCATCGAACCTGCTGCGATAAGGTTATCAAAATCAATCGGCATATCCAGGTGTTTTTCTGTCAGACAGCCTCCTGATGGACCTCCCGTCTGCACAGCTTTGAATTTCTTTCCGTTTCTGATGCCGCCTCCTATCTGAAAAATTATTTCCCTCAAGGTTGTTCCCATCGGGACTTCGATAAGGCCTACATTATTTATTTTACCGGCAAGTGCAAAAACTTTTGTTCCCCTTGATTTCTCAGTCCCTATTTTGCTGAACCACTCTGCTCCTTTAAGGATTATCACAGGTATTGCAGCAAACGTTTCCACATTATTGACATTGGTAGGTTTACCAAGATATCCTGACTGTGCCGGGAATGGGGGTTTGATCGTAGGTTCGCCACGGAGGCCTTCCATCGAATGGATAAGAGCTGTCTCTTCTCCGCAGACGAATGCTCCGGCCCCATAGCGGAGTGTAATATCAAAGTTGAAACCTTTTCCGAAAATATCATTGCCCAGGAGGCCATATTCATGGGCCTGGTTTATAGCAATTTTCAACCTGCGTATAGCCATAGGATATTCGGCACGTACATATATAAGACCTTCTGATGCTCCGATACTGTAGCCGCAGATTGCCATTGCTTCGAGTACAGAATGCGGGTCGCCTTCAAGCACAGAACGGTCCATGAATGCTCCCGGGTCGCCCTCATCAGCATTGCAGACTACGTATTTCTGGTCTGCCTTGTTCTTGCTGGCGATGTCCCATTTTAGTCCTGTCGGGAAGCCTGCTCCGCCGCGCCCCCTCTGTCCGGAATCATTTACGACCTTGATGACCTGCTCGGGTGTCATTTCAGTCAATACTTTCCCGAGTGCCTGATATCCGTCCCTTGCTATATACTCATCAATATTCTCGGGATTTATAACACCGCAGTTGCGGAGAACAATCCTGAGTTGTTTCTTGAAGACACTCATATGTTTTGAGTCCCCTGCTATTTCGTTGGTTTTAGGATCGCGGTAAAGGAGTCTTTCTACTTTTCTGCCCTTTATAACATGTTCTTCAATAATTGTCTGGGTATCTTCAGGTTTTACCTGAACGTAAATAATGTTATCGGGCATTACTTTTACGATCGGGCCTTTACCACAAAATCCAAAGCAGCCTGTCGTAATAACCTGCACTTTATCGGAGAGTCCTTTTGCCTCTATTTCGTCCCTTAGATTACAGACAATGACATCGCTTTCGGCAGAGTTGCAGCTTGTACCACCGCAAACCATGAGTTGCATGGTATATTTTGACATAGTTTATCCTCCTACTCTTTAGAATCAATAGTTTCGTAATTCACGGGTATGATACCATCTACCAGTTCTCCGGTCTTGATATACTTTTCGATGATCTGATCGGCTCTTTTAAGATCAACAAACCCGTACACAACAGGGTCCTGACCCGGAAGCTTAACTTCAACAGTGGGTTCAGCGTAACAATACCCCATGCATCCTGTCTGGGTTACAACTGCCGGAATATTCCTTTTTTCAAGCTGTTCCATGAAAAACTCCATGATGGGCTTTGCGCCGGATGCAATTCCGCAAGTTGCCATTGCAACTTTAACCTGAACCTGATTTTTTGATTCAATTGCGTTGATAAGTCCTGTCTTTAACTCTTCTCGTTTCTTTTTAAGATCTGCGAGTGATTTGATTTGTGACATGATTTTTTACTTGTTAATTATTTTGCAGTTTATTATTATCTATTTGATAATCATTTATTTATTGTTTCATTATTAGTTATAAGAGCAAAATTGAATAGTGCCGCAATGCTTAACGGGCACAAAGATATAATATTTAGTGTGAAATAAATAACATTGTTAATAAAATAACACAAATTTAAAATATTTCTAAATAAGGGTTTAAATGGTAAAGGATATAACCATGCTGTTAAGTGAAAAACATTAGATTCTCAATTTCTAACTACAATTTACGAAATCATGTTTTAACGGGATAGATTTAAAAGAATATATTTTAAAATAGGACAGAAGAAAAGAGGTGCAATTTTGAACAACGGAAGATGACTCCTAAATATGGAAAAAGCTGTCGAGCTTATTCCCTTTTTTCATCCTGTAATGCACGTAAAAAAGTACCAACGCAATAGGCAATATTGAGACTGATGCAAGTAACGACCAGTGTACATCCACAAAGCCTCTCATATATTTATCAAGGATAATTTCAGTTAGTATGCAAAATCCTGCAGCAGAAAGAAATATGATCGCTAAGATATTGAAGCCTTTAAATCGCGCATACCGGTAAAGTATGACAGCCAGGCATACGAAAAAAGCTGCTGACAGCGTAATTGGCAGTCCGACAGGGATAAACCAGTTATCTTTTGCCGAGATAAGATCAAACATGAGCAGCATCAGCAAGGCAGTTGCAGATAGTCCGGTTATCAATATCCAGGCATTCCGGATTTTAAGCAGTATAAAGGTCAGGAATAACCATGCTGAAATTATGGATACATCAGCAAAGAG
>Ga0209540_10001932_pt1 | contig 15020 bp, 23 predicted proteins | sample BarGraIncu01121A_FD_184501 | JGI IMG/M metagenome (GOLD analysis project Ga0209540, IMG submission 184501) | Arctic peat soil microbial communities from Barrow, Alaska - Barrow Graham LP Incubations 011-21A (SPAdes) (version 2) | ecosystem: Environmental > Terrestrial > Soil > Wetlands > Peat... | reverse complement strand
AATGTGGGTATTGAAACTCCAATGACTCCTGAGTTTTTCGAAGCTTTTTTTAAGAAAAAGCAAGCGATCTTAGATACAAAACTCGATTTTATCAATTGTGCAGAATTGCATTTGAATGAAAATAATATAGACAATTATTATGGAGAAAATATGTATATTTCCAGACAAGGCTATATATCTCCAATCTGGAGCAGGGAATTAACTCTTAAATTCATGAAAATAGCCGATGAAGAAAAGTGGGATTTAGTAGTTCATGATTGCTCAAACTATACAAAATTCGCCAGAGATTTAAATTTGAGCAGCAAAGAGGGCAAGTGGTTCGGAGCCAGTAATTATGCCTGTGAGTTTTCCAGGATTCCATATGAAGTATTTTTACCAATACTGCGTGATGACAATTTCAAATTTTTAAGTGAAGAAGAATTGCCTGACGGGTATAAACCAGGAGAGATGTTTTTTTAGAGAGTCAAGCTGATGGTGACATTTATGAATGAGACAGAGATGGAATGTGATATAGAATACAATAATAATTAAAACGGCTGATTTGGAGTGAAAACTTTAAGTCAGCCGCTTTTTTTATAATTAAGTTAACTTTTGCCTATGCAGTGCAATATGGAAGATTTGAGAAACATTTAGAAATAAATAAAAATATATCTTGACTTGGAGTGGACTCTAGGTGATAAGCTGACAGGAAATATACAATAATATGCAGTTAAGAAGGGAGTAAACTTATGGCAAGCACGGAATTTTCCAAAAAATATCATGAGAAAATGTTTCCGGCATATGAATCCGAATTTTTAGAAACAGATCCGGAATTTATTGAACGATTTGACAATTTTGCTTTTGATGAAGTAGTAAATAGTGACGACTTGGGAGACCGCACACGCATGATAGCGATTCTGGCAACATTAGTTGGAACACAATGCTTGAATGAATACAAGGCGATGATGAATGCTGCAATAAACTTCGGAGTCACTCCGGTTGAGATAAAAGAGGTGATATATCAAGCGGTCGCATACCTTGGAATTGGAAGGGTGTTCGATTTCCTGCATGCTACCAATGATGTACTTACAGCACTTGGAATTCCTCTGCCTCTTGAACGACAGGCAACCACAACTTCAGAAAACCGTCTGGAAATGGGGATTAAGGCACAGGTGGATATTTTCGGGAAGCAGATGGAAGGATTTTATAAATCCGGGCCGGAGGAATCACGCCACATAAATTACTGGCTGGCGGATAATTGCTTCGGTGACTACTATACCCGTTCAGGCCTTGATTACAAAATGCGCGAGATGATTACTTTCTGCTTTCTGTCTGCGCAGGGCGGCTGCGAACCGCAGCTTACAAGTCACGCAGCAGCTAATATGAGGATAGGCAATGATAAAAAGTTTCTTATTAAAATCATATCCCAGTGCTTACCCTATATAGGATATCCAAGGAGCCTGAATGCTCTTCGATGTGTCAATGAAGCTGCAACAGCGGCAGAGGAAAACAAATAAAAAAATTTGGAGGTCAAAAACATGAGTGATCCAAAGGATTTAAGCAAAAGTGTTATTTTCCCATCGGCGACAAACTGCCGGAAATGTTCAGCAAGTATTTTATCGGTCAGGCGTACCTGAATATGTTGACAACTAAGGGAGTTCCAATTGGGAACGTCACTTTTGAGCCAGGATGCCGCAACAACTGGCATATTCATCATAAGGGCGGACAGATTCTGCTGGTAACAGGCGGCAGAGGTTACTACCAGGAATGGGGAAAAGAAGCAATAGAGCTACAACCGGGTGATGTGGTGAATATCCCGCCCGAAGTAAAACACTGGCATGGCGCAGCTAGTGACCGCTGGTTTTCACATCTAGCTGTGGAAGTGCCAGCAGAAGGTGGTTCCAACGAATAGTTGGAAGCAGTAACAAATGACGTATATGAAAAATTGAATGCTTCCTTATAAATTATGAAATAGGACTTTGGAATTTATTCAAGGTTCTATTTTATTCTTCAAATTGACAATACGTTCTTTATAATGTACAATTAAAAACAATAAAGAACAAATGTGCATTATAAAGCATGAAAAGCTTAAATTTGTCTAAATAAAGGAGAGGATAATTATGTCAAGAAAAGTTTATAATGTTAGCGGAGAGGCTGTGACCAAATTCCCTTTTTCGCATGCAGTCGAGTCTGAAGATTTACTTTTCCTTTCAGGACAGCCTCCTATGGAACTGGAAACGGGTAAGTTTATAGATGGGGATTTTGAGTCGCAATTGAAAAATTGCTTTAAAAATTTATTCGAAGTTGTGGCTGTTGCAGGTTTAACCGAAGAAGACGTTGTTAAATGTACAGTATTCCTAATAGATATGCGTGACTATCCATTAATGAATGAAGTTTATAAAAAGCAATTCAGCGCGCCGCTCCCTGCAAGATCATGCTTTGCTGTTAGCGGATTGCCTTTAGGTGCACGTGTCGAAGTCGAAATGATAGCTAGAAAAGGGAAAAAAGCATAAATGAATGATATTAAGAATATATTGGCTGAGAACCTTCAGAACATAAGAAACAAAAAAGGAATGTCTTTGCAGCAGCTTGCTGATGTAACGGGTGTGAGCAAGACTATGCTGGCTAACATTGAAAAGGGTGAAATTAATCCAACTATTATGACCCTGTGGAAGATTTCAACAGGGTTGAAAATGCCATTAAGTTGGTTAATCAACAGAGATCAAAAAGATGTAACTTTAGTGGCAAGTGAAGACAATGAGTGCACTTTAGAAGGAGAAAAAATTAAAATATACTCCATTTTTAATTTTGATCCAACAAAACGAATTGAAGTGTTTTTGAAAGTATTTGAAGAAAATGCTTTTTTAGATTCAGATGGGCATAGTCCAGGCGTAGAAGAATACGTGATGGTTTTTGAAGGTGCGATAGAAATAGAAGTAAATGAAAAAAAATATTCCCTTAAAACTGGAGATTCCATCAAGTTCATTGCTGATAGTCCGCATAAATATTGGAATGTCCACAAAGGAATTAGCAAAGCACATACTATATTTTATTATCCGGATAAAACTAGTTATTAAAGCTGTTAGCGACATAAAAAACTTATGTAATAAGTAGGGAGAAAGAAATATGACTCTTACGGAAAAAATCAAATTAAAAGCTCTTGAACTTGGATTTGTTAAAGTCGGAATAACAACGGCAGATGATTTCCATGATTATATTGATAAATTAATGTCACGAAAAAATTATGAATTTTTGATAGATAAAGGGGAAAAATCTTCAATAATAATGGGATCAAAGCCTAAAAGTGTTGCAAAGGAAGCCAAGTCAATTATTTCGATTATTTACAGTTACTCACACATTGATTTCCCTGAAAAGCTTATTGATAAAGTCGGTCGTGCTTATCAAGCAAGATGTTATATCCCAAAAGCTGATAATATAAATGGGGCCAGACTTCATTCGTGATTTTAAGTATTTCAAAAGAAATGCTGCGATTGCTATGGGAAATAGCAGGGATGAAAAATATCTACCAGCACTTAGGAGGGCTATGGAAAATGACGGAAGCTACGTAAAAGAGTATTTAGCGTGGGCCATTGGTAAAATTGGTGGCGCTGATGCGAAGAAAATACTTGAGGTAAGTTTGGATAGAGAAGATGATCCAAGAGTTGTAAATGAAATTGAAACTGCTCTTAAAAAATCTGCTAATATATTTGATACATATTGAAAAAAACGTTTATTGAATTATTAATTTTATTGTCTGATAATTATTAAATTACACAAATGAAGGAGATATATAATGCATATTAAACATGTGACCTTGATGGTCAAAAACTTGGAAGAATCCATTGAATTTTACGAGACAATTACAGAATTGACTATTTCCCGCCAATTCACTGCAGGACCTGGAGAGATTGCATTTCTTACAAATGGCAGAGGAGAAACTGAGATTGAACTTCTCTTCATGCCACAAGGACAGAAGTTTGAAGGTAAAGGTATGTTCATTTGTTTTGAAACGGATAAATTGGATGAAATGCATAAGATTGCGCAGGAAAGAGGTCTTGACCCTTCTGATATCCAGAACCCTGACGATCAAACCAGATATTTCTATGTTTATGATCCAAATGGTGTATCTGTTCAGTTGCGTGTTTTCCCAAAGTGATTTCCCTTGTCATGCAACACATGTCCCAATATATTATTCAGATAAAAAATAGAGGATTAGGAGTTGATTAATATGAGAAAACCAAAAATTATTGCAATAGTGGGATCACTTAGGAAAGACTCATACAACCGCCAGTTGGCTATGGCAGCGAATGAAATGGTACAAGATAGTGCTGAATTCGAATTGCTGGATTTTGCAGATGTCCCGTTAATGAATCAGGATATTGAATTTCCAGCCCCTGAGTCCGTCAAGCGTGTGCGTGAGAAAATTAAAGCAGCGGATGGTATCTGGTTTTTTACACCGGAACACAATCATTTTTTCCCTGGGGTGCTAAAAAATCTTATCGACTGGTTGTCCCGGCCTGTCAGTAAGGTCGAACCACAAGTTCTTGCTGGCAAACCAGCGGCAATAAGTGGTATTTCACCCGGAATGTCTGGGACTGTTCTCGCACAGGATCATCTTGTTACGCTAATTAGCTTACTTAATATGGACGTCATGAACTCGCCTAGGCTGACCATTCCAACTGCTGGACAGCAGTTGAATGAGGATGGCAAGTTGTTATTGACATCAAGTGCTCCATATTTAGAGAAGCAAGCCCAAGCATTCATAAATTATATTATGGATAGAAACTAAACGTGTAAATCAATGTGGTTGATAAGGGTAAAGCCTGAGTCAGCCTCTTTTTTTTGCAAACGAGTTTTCAACTTATCCAATACATTATCCGGGTCAGATAGAGTTCCGTTTTGTTGCCAGAGGCTTGCTGAATGATATCGACCATTTTACCTAAGGAAGCAATGGTATCGACGGCGGCTCAGACGTTGCAAACACTCAGATTATTTCACATTGGTTGGAATTAGCAGAGCGCCATGGCATGCCAATAAAGGCAGAAGGTTTTCATCTTTAAAATATCCTTCTACCTATCCACAGAATATTGCATGCAAGGCTGCCGAGATTGCAGACCCACTTATTTAAAAATGTACAAATCATGCAATTTGATCATCTCTTGTGAGAAAAATGCCTACACAAGAGCAGGTGCAGGACTGGATAATGCAAGCTTCTACTCTGCCAAAGGTCCTACATTATTAATATTGAAATTTAGCAGAACAGGGAACGTCAGTTGAGGAGAAATGCTCCTTGATTGGCGGTCTTTTTTATTTCATTGCATACAAATCATATTGACAACTTTCGATATTGTTGTTACAATTCAATCATAATATCGATAATGTTCGATGACATTGAAATATATAAATAAACAGGAGGCTATTTTCATGAATCAATCCTATGCTGATTATATTCCTATACTTAAGGCCATATCAGATGAAACAAGACTAAAGATTATAGATATGCTATCCTGCGGAGAGATGTGCGCCTGCGATATACTGGAAGAATTCAGCATATCACAATCAACTCTTAGCTATCATATGAAAATACTGGCTGAAAGTGGGTTGGTCAACGCTGATCGTGATGGCGCATGGATGAGATACACGCTTATTAAGGATAAGACGAATGAAGTTATATCTTTTTTCACCCAAATAACAAGTGATAAGGAAGATTGCATCTGCAAAAAAATGCTGAATAAAAATTGTAATATTTAATTCTAAGGAGGATTTTACTATGGAAAAAATCGAAATATTTGACCCTGCAATGTGCTGCTCTACTGGAGTTTGTGGACCATCTATTGATCCGGAGCTGATGAGAATGGCAACTGTTATTAATTCCCTTAAAGAAAAAGGAATTATAATCAAGAGACATGGCTTGTCCAATGAGCCTCAGGATTTTGTCGCAAATAAGGTTATAAGCGATATTCTCCAAAAGGAGGGAGCAGATGTCCTGCCTGTTACTCTTGCGGATGGTGAAGTAGTCAAAACAAAGGAATATCCTACAAATGAAGAACTTTCAAATTGGCTGGAAACAGAAATTAATTCCGAGCCAAAAAAGAAGAGCGGAGGATGTTGCTGCGGGCCAGAGGGGTGCTGTTAAAAATGGCAAATAAATATGAAACATTTGATTTAGAAAGAGTAAATCTAACCAAGTATTTGTTTTTTACAGGTAAAGGCGGTGTGGGTAAAACTTCGACCGCTTGTGCTGTTGCTGTAAATTTGGCTGACAGAGGGCAAAAGATCCTGCTTATAAGCACTGATCCCGCATCAAATCTGCAGGATGTCTTTAACACAGAGCTTGACGGCAAAGGTGTTCCAATTGAGGGAGTTCCTGGTCTTGTAGTTGCAAACCTTGACCCTGAGGAAGCTGCCAGGGAATATAGGGAATCGGTTGTTGCTCCCTACAGAGGAAAGTTGCCCGACAGTGTTATTGTCAACATGGAGGAACAGCTATCCGGCTCATGCACTGTTGAGATTGCAGCCTTTGACCAATTCTCAAACTTTATAACCGACAAAACAACTGAGGGTGAGTACGATCACATCATTTTCGATACTGCTCCGACTGGGCATACGCTTAGAATGCTCCAGCTGCCTTCAGCCTGGAGCAATTTTATCAGCGAAAGTACACATGGAGCATCTTGTTTGGGTCAACTCGCCGGACTTGAAGATAAAAAAGGCATGTATAAGGATGCCGTTTCAAATCTTGCCGACAAAGATAAAACGACACTGATACTGGTTTCAAGACCAGAGATAACTCCGTTGCTTGAAGCAGATCGTTCAAGTCTTGAACTAAGAGAGTTAGGAATAAATAACCAGATTTTAATAATCAATGGTGTGCTGAGTGAAGCAACAGATGAAGTGTCAAAGGAAATATTTGTTAAACAGCAAAATGCTATGGAAAATATGCCGCAGGATTTAAAGAAATTCAAAACCTTTACCATACCGCTCCGCTCATATAATATACTAGGCCTTGATAATATCAGATCGTTTTTCAACAGTGATCATTATATAAAAGCTAATGCAGCCAGCGAACCCTTGTATTTAAAGAGGCTTGATGTTCTCATCGAAGATATTTATTCTACGGGTAAAAAGGTTGTATTCACAATGGGCAAGGGCGGTGTAGGCAAGACAACTATTGCTGCAACAATTGCGCTGGCTCTTGCAAAAAAAGGTATCAAAGTACACCTGACATCTACAGACCCAGCCGATCATCTCCGGTATGTAGCTGAAGGCGCTGAAAATTTGACACTCAGCAAAATAGATGAAGATAAGGAACTTTTGAATTATCAAAATGAAGTGTTAAGCAAGGCTCGTGAAACAATGAGTGAAGAAGATATTTCTTATGTTGAGGAGGATTTGCGCTCACCGTGCACACAGGAAATAGCTGTATTCAGAGCTTTCGCGGAGATAGTCGAAAAGGCTGAAAACGAGGTAGTAATCATTGATACTGCTCCGACAGGACATACCCTTTTACTTCTAGACTCAACACAAAGCTATCATCGGGAGGTGCAAAGAACAAAAGGAGAAACTCCTATCTCTGTTCAGAGGCTGCTGCCGAGACTGAGGGATGAAAAACAAACCGAGGTGGTTATTGTAACACTGCCTGAAGCAACTCCTGTTTTTGAAGCACAGAGACTTCGTGAAGACTTAATAAGAGCTGGAATAAACAACAAATGGTGGGTCGTCAACAGGTGCCTCTCTATGATCGATACAAAAGATCCAATGCTTATGGCGCGTGCTGAAGCTGAGAAACAATGGCTAGAAAAAGTTAAGGAAATTAGCGCTGGAAATTTTATTGCTATACCATGGCTTCAAGACGCTTCAGTTGAAAATGTTGGAAAATCAGGAGTTTAGATTGTGATTGACTTCAAGCATAAAGCAGTATTTAAAAAACTGCTTTATGCTTGAACTAATTTATGAAAATTTGGCGAAATATGCTAATAATAAAGAAATGTAAAAACAGAGGAAGGTGCATAAAATGATAAATGAAAAAAAGGCAAAACTAACATTTTTAGATAGATTCTTAACCCTATGGATCTTTATCGCAATGGGCATTGGAATTTTAGGAGGATATTTATTCCCTGATATTGCAAAATCATTAAGTTCTTTAAGTACAGGCACTATATCCTGGCCAATTGCTATCGGACTTATCGTTATGATGTACCCTCCACTTACAAAGGTGAGGTATGAAGAGATCGGGAAAGTATTCCAACATAAAAAGGAATTCTCCTTCTCCTTATTGCTGAACTGGATAATAGCTCCTATTATTATGTTTATCTTGGCCATTTTAATGCTCGGAGATAAACCTGACTTTGCCATTGGGCTTATCATAATCGGCATCGCACCGTGCATAGCAATGGTAATTGTCTGGAACACTTTAGCCAAAGGAGACAATGAATATTGTGCTGCCCTAGTTGCTATCAACTCCATTTTTCAGATTCTGTTTTACACGGTGTACATATATTTCTTTGTAACGCTCGTGCCGAAGTGGTTAGGACTCTCATGGGGAGGCCAAGTTGTAGATGTTTCGATGTTGGATGTTGCCAAGAGTGTTTTGATTTATTTAGGGGTTCCTTTTGCAGCCGGAGTTTTGACTAGATTCAGTTTAATAAAGTTCAAATCCAAAGAGTGGTATGAAAAAGTATTTATTCCCAAAATTTCCCCATTAGCCTTATTGGCATTACTTTATACAATCATTATTATGTTCATTACTAAAGGGGAACAGATAGTTAACAATCCAAGCGATGTAATTAGGATTGCTATACCTATGTTATTCTATTTTGTAATTATGTTCTTTTTCAGCTTTTATGCGGCTTATCGGTTTGGATTCAAGTACGAGCAAACTGTAACTATAGCATTTACAGCTGGCAGCAATAATTTCGAATTGGCTATCGCGGTTGCTGTAGCAATATTTGGTATAGCATCAGATGTAGCTTTCACAGCTGTAATAGGGCCACTTATTGAAGTGCCGGTGATGATTACTTTGGTGAATTCTGCATTATTTTTCAAACGAAAATATTTTGATGAAAATGGATTTCCAAAGCGTAAATCCGTTAAAGGGGGCCAATAATGAGTGAAAAAATTAAGGTCGCATTTATCTGTGTCCATAACTCTTGCAGGTCACAAATGGCTGAAGCAATTTCAAAATTAATAGCATCTGATATGTTCGAAGCCTTTTCAGCAGGCACCGAAACGAAACCAGAGATTAATAAGGATGCAGTAGTTGTTATTAATGAACTTTACGGTGTGGATATGAAGGCAACCCAAAAATCAAAGCTGCTTCAAGAAATACCGCCGGTAGATATCGTGGTTACAATGGGATGCAATGTAGCTTGCCCGTATCTCCCATGTAAATATAGAGAGGATTGGGGCATTGAAGATCCGACAGGGAAAGGTAAAGAGGAGTTTATAAAAACAGCAAAGATAATTGAGGAAAAGGTTGAAAATTTAAAGGAACGAATAATAAACAAAAAATTATTTTGAAAATGAAATAAGCGCTTCCAGTATGAGAATAATTTACCCGGAAATAAACTGGTATCTTCATACTGGAAGCCCTCGTTTTTGTTGATAATTTCCAACTGTCGTAGCTTTTTACCAAATTAACGGAATCAACCTGTAACGTGTTTTTAAACAATACCCTTTGTATCCATTTAGGTCTCTCAGCAGCACTTCCTCCTCTCCTATTATCCTGATTACATTCATCGGTATATACAGAAGAGCAGGTATTATAGCCCAATAAGAGCCAAGCGCAAGAGGGGTGAACAAGATCATTAATAACAGCCCCAGGTACATTGGATGGCGGACTATAGCATAAGGACCGGTTGTTATGACTCGCTGTTCATTCTCGACTTGAATAACAGTGGAAGCATAACTGTTTTCTTTAAAAACTAAGATGATAAATAAATACCCTAAAAAAACAGTGGCGTTAGCTGCAACAACAAGCCAAACCGGAACAGCCGACCAATAAAACCGAAAATCAAGGCCTGGCACTACATAGCAGAGGAAGAATAAGTTTAAAAAGGCGGGCGGCTTTCGCGTGGTCACCTTTTCTCCATATTGCATTCTTCTCGACAAAAGTTCGGGGCTCTTTTTAGAAAAATAGATTGCAATAAAGAGCGTCAAGACAGAAAATCCTGACCAATAAATCCATGCCTCCCAAAACCGCAATGAACCTGCGGGCATGAATAAGACAGCGCCCAGCACAATCATAATTATTAGCGGTACGAGAAAGGCTTTTTGTCTTGATGATTTTTTATTATGTTCCATTAAAATTACCTCCCTATTTTTTAAAAGATTTCCTAGATATCTGGTTTGTCTGTTTCTGAAGCAAGATATTGTTGAAGAAGCTGTCCGTGCTTAACCTGGGCAGGTGAGAGGATGTTAGACAACAAGTCATTATATAAGCTGTCGGTAGGTTTTTTTATTCCAGCATGTTCGCCTAATAGCTTCATTAATTGAGGCATGCTTTTTATAAACTCGGCAGATTCACGGGCTAGAGCTTCAACCTCTGGATCATCTTCCGGCATTTGGGCAAGTCTGGCAAGGCGCACACCGTAATCTAAGGAAATCTGATATTCTTCGGGATGTTCCTTGAAAAAATCTGCCAAGGCACGAAAAGTTTCCTGGTAATCCTCGCCCCAATGGAAATCATCTAAGATGTTAAGAACTTTACGCTGTTGTTCAAAAAGTTCCGGACAAATCCGGGCATATTCTTTGATTTGATCCGGCCCGAGTATATCCGCTACCATTTGAAAAGAAGAAGATATGAAACTGTCATCGTATAGGAAAGACGAATTTTCGCTAAGCAATTTTTCGGTTTTCGATATTCTATCTTCAAGAGTTTTTTTCTCGGCTATAAGTTCGGCTTGCAGAGATTCCAAAACTTCCCGCAAAGTTTTGTGGTGTTCTATATCGCCTAAGATTTCTTTGATACGCTTTAGATCCAGTCCAAGTCCTTTTAAATGTTTTATCGTCTGCATACGAGATAACTCCGCAGGTCCATATAAGCGGTATCCTGCCATTGAGCGTTCTGGCTCTTGAAGCAAACCGATCTTATGGTAATAGATAACGGTTTTTAAAGTGCTTCCGGTCAGTTTAACAAAATCACTGATTTTAATTCGATTATTCATCAATATCTCTCCTTTTTATTTATTATAAACCCCACCCTAAGGGTCGAGTCAAATGTTATTTCAATTAATCGTGCGTAAGTACGTCAACTCTTCAAACATAACAAAAGAAAAATGAAAAATATTTCTAATATTTAGACAATTTATGTTATAATAAGTCTAATTAAATTCATTTGGACATTTTTAGCAAATTAAATATACGGGAGGAATTTATATGGCAGTAAAAGTCAAGTTTCAAAGCGAAACAGAAGTAAAAGAAGGAAAAAGCTTGTTAAAAGCCGCAAAGGATGCGAGCATCAAATTAAAGGATTCATGTGACGGAAAAGGAAAATGTGGCAAATGTAAAGTGAAAGTTATTTCCGGAAACCTTACGGAACCCACCGATAGGGAAATTAAAGAATTAGGTGCTGAGACTATTAAAGAAGGATTTAGACTTGCATGCCAGGCTGATGTTGTTGATGGAGAAGTGATTGTTGAAGTATTAAAATAACAGATGCAAGTTGCAATCTCAGATTAAATGAACGTATCCCCACTTATGCTGATGCATTCAAGTGGGGTTTTATGCTAAAACATCTTATTAATAGCAATGTTTAGGAATTTCAGCTGAAAGAAGCCGGCGCTATAGAGAATCAAAATTATGTTCTGTATGATTGCTTTTCTGAAGAACTCCGCCTTTCGTCATATGAAGAATAAATCGTAAGGTGGGAAATCGTTATGAAAGATTTACTTGAAAAAAACGGAAAAAACCGAAAAGTTGAAAATAAAAAAAATGCTGGAAAAAACATGAAATTCAACAACGAATTCATTGTTGAATTCCAGGGCCATCAGTTGACTGAAAAGCAGATCATTAAACTTTTCAAGAAAGAATGGAATAAAACTAGAAAATTGTCTGAAATTGAAAAATTGAAAATTTACTTAAAGGTTGAAGAGAATACAGCGTATTGTGTGATAAACAATGAAGAAACAATTGTCATTCCCTATATATTCAATGGCTCATCAGAGGGCTGATCTAACTTACTCGAAAACAAAGTTAATTTTTAGAAAGGGTTAAATTGAATCAGCTTTTAGAAGAAAATCAATGAAGATACATCAAACGAACCATGTGCATGATTAATAAAAAGAATTACTGTAAATTATATTTATCTAAAAGGAGTATTCATTATGAAAAATGAAAAAAGGGAGTTGTCACCAGAACAACTTGAAGAACTGCTCAGAGTATTGAAAACACGTTTTGAGAAAAACATGAACCGACATAAAGGTCTTGTATGGGCTAGAGTACAAGCAAAGCTGGAAGCCAATGCCGAAAAACTGTGGTCACTTAGTGAAATGGAAAGAACTGGCGGTGAACCGGATGTTATTGGTTATGACAAAGAGACAGGTGAATACATTTTTTGTGATTGCGCAGTGGAAAGTCCTAAAGGCCGCAGAAATGTCTCTTACGACCGTGAAGGGATGGACTCAAGGAAAGAAAATAAACCGGAGAATAGCGCCATTGATATGGCAGCTGCCATGGGCATTGAGATTTTAACGGAAGAACAATATCGGGAGTTGCAGAAAATCGGGAATTTCGATACTAAAACGTCGAGCTGGCTGAAAACGCCTTCTGAAATTAGAAAACTCGGCGGCGCTCTCTTTGCTGATCGCCGCTACGACAGTGTCTTCGTGTATCACAACAGTGCGCCTTCCTACTATGGAGTTAGAGGGTTCCGCGGTTCACTAAGGGTCTAAATTAGGTATATATCGTAGAAAGCAGGAGGTAATGTGATGTCAGATAAATTGGATTACAAAAAGGAATACAAGAATCTCTATCAGCCAAAGTCGTCTCCTATGATAGTCGATGTGCCAAAGATGAAATTCATCATGATCGATGGCAAGGGAAACCCCAATGATGAATCAGGGGAATACGTGAAAGCAATTGAATTGCTTTATGGATTATCCTACACCATTAAAATGAGCAATAAAAGCGAAAATTCCTTGCCGGATTTCTTTGAATATGTCGTTCCGCCACTTGAAGGCTTATGGTGGACAGAGGTTGACCGTCCCTTTGACACGAGCCAGAAGGATAAATTGATATGGGCTGCTATGATCCGACAGCCTGAATTTGTCACCGACGAAGTTTTCAATTGGGCTGTTGATGAATTGAAGAAAAGGAAGCCGCAACTTGATACTTCCAAGGCAAGGTTTGAGGAGTTCACGGAAGGACTTTGCGTACAGATGATGCATTTGGGTCCTTATGATACAGAAGGAATAACAGTTAAGGCTATCGATGACTTTGCCGCTTCTAAGGGGTATGTCAATGCAATTTCTGAAATAAGTCCAGAAGGCACTATCCGCAGGCACCATGAAATATATCTTAATGATCCGCGAAAAGTCGCTCCAGAAAAGATGAAGACGGTCGTCAGACACCCGATCAGGAAAAAGTAGGTTTTTGATATGAGTAATTACAAATGTATATATTAGTAATGAAGGGAAGTCATCCTGCCCATTGTAAAAATTGATAAAAAGATAAATTTAAGGAGGACAAATGTATGAATGAAAACAAGACAATCGACAACCTGATGGCAGCATTTGCTGGAGAATCTCAGGCAAACAGAAAGTATCTGGCTTATTCCAAGAAGGCTGAGAATGATGGAAAGTTAATGCCGCCAAACTTTTCAAAGTTGCCTCTGACGCCGAAACCCTGCATGCCTTAAAACATTTTGAAGTTGCAGGAAAAGTTGCTTCAACAGCGGATAACCTTATGGATGCAGTTGCTGGGGAGACCCATGAATATAAGGAAATGTATCCTGATTTTGTGAAAATTGCTGAAGAAGAGGGGAATAAAGCTGCTGTCACTTCATTTACTTTTGCCATGAAAGCTGAAGAAGTTCATGCGAAGCTTTATAAGGAAGCGCTAGAAAACCTTGATCATACTGAAGAAGTATTCTATTATCTGTGCCCTGTATGTGGTAATATTGAAAAAGCTCGTCCAGACAAATGCAGCATCTGTGGTGTCCCAGGAGATAAATTTATCAAATACTAATGCCAGATATAACTGAAAAGGATTAATACTAACACTAAGTCCTGGAGATATCCAGGACTTTCATTTTATGAAAAGGTATATAAGATGGCTTGCCTTGAATGGGCCAACAAAAAAACTTTGATATTTGAGTAGCTTGATATCGACGAAGTCCAATTAATGCTGTTATAATATTAATAATTAAAGGATGGTGAATTGAATGGAAATCGACGCAAAGTGCTCATGCTGCTCAAAGGGATGCAACCTGAAAATCAATGAGGAAAGTTTAGTTGTGTTTGGGAATAGTTGTCCAAGAGGAGCTGAATACGGGGTTAACGAGGTGGCATATCGTCGAAAAAGGCCAGAAACTTCAGAGGATTCGGTGCGGGAATGCCAGGAAAATGACTGACTGAAATTTAAGCTTTTTTCAATTACGAGGAGGAGTTTAAATGGAAGAAAAGAAAATAGCTGGAATAAAAGCAGCTGAATACATAAAAGATAATATGGTATTGGGTCTGGGCACTGGTTCTACAGCTTACTATATGATTGAAAAAGTAGGGGAACTTGTCGGCCAAGGCTTTAATATTAAAGCCGTTGCAACTTCTCAAAGCACAGCAGATCTTGCCAACATATTCAAGATCCCATTGTTGTCTATTGACGAAGTTGAAAGAATCGATTTAGCCATAGATGGCGTCGATGAAATCGATGGGCAGTTTATGCTTTTGATAAACTCAGCTGATTCACGCGCTAGAGCTTCAACCTCGGGATCATCTTCCGGTAGCTGGGCAAGTCTGCCAAGGCGAACACCGTAATCTAAGGAGATCTGATATTCTTCGGGATGTTCCTTGAAAAAATCTGCCAAGGAACGAAAGGCTTCCTGA
>Ga0209540_10001930_pt1 | contig 15025 bp, 12 predicted proteins | sample BarGraIncu01121A_FD_184501 | JGI IMG/M metagenome (GOLD analysis project Ga0209540, IMG submission 184501) | Arctic peat soil microbial communities from Barrow, Alaska - Barrow Graham LP Incubations 011-21A (SPAdes) (version 2) | ecosystem: Environmental > Terrestrial > Soil > Wetlands > Peat... | reverse complement strand
AAAGACAGCTTTTCAGGTCGACACTTACTGACATTCAGAAAAAAAAGATCAGAATGATGGCAATGAACAAAATGCGACTGAAAAGAGCTTTTTGACACTCTGCAGGCGCCTGTAAAAAAGTTTTTTACGTTTGAAAATTCAGCTCATTCCCCGATCTTTGAAGAGCCTGAAAAATTTGAAAGAACTTTAAAGGAAATTCTTTTGGAACAACAAAAGGATGGAAACTAATAATGTCTAAATTTGCAAACAATTAAAATTATTGTTTCATGGACCAGCTCAGCAACCATCCTCTATATCGAAGACACAATATTGACAGTGCAATGAACTCCCTGTGGGAGTTTTATAAAAAGAAATTTCTCACTTTATTCTTTGTATCACTTGTCATGTCGCTGGTGATTCAATATGCTTCTACAATGGTAAATATGAAGGAACTGTCTTCTATTACCGATCCAATGGTATTGCTTGAAAAAATTAAAGGATTTCTGCTGCCCATTCTTGTTATCTCGCTTATAAATCTGCTGTTTACTACTATCCTTCAATATTATATAATATTCAATCCGGTAGACAACGGAAATACTATTTTTGTCTCAATAGTGAAATCCCTGAAATATTTTATCCCATATCTGATTATTATGGTGCTTCTTGCATTCGCAGGATCTATAGCTATTGTTTTGGGAATATTTGTATTAATTGTAGGAGCTTTCTTTGCTATGCTCTATGTGGTAACAATTTATCTTTTCGTATTACCTGTAATGATGGTTGAGGGAACTAATATTGGCACTACCATTACAAGAACGATCAAGCTTGCTCACAGAAATTTCTGGTCGAATATTGGCTGGGTATCTGTTTTTATTATTATCATGTTAGTGGTATCGGTAATCTTCTCCGGTATCATTCTTCTTCCTTTTACAGGGAGTTTTATTAAGACTATTGTAAATCCTGATGATGCTTCGAAACTGGCAGATGTGACAACTAATCCGTTGTTCATCATCCTGTCGGCTGTTGTCAGTGCACTTACTCTTCCCTTAATGCCGATCTTTGCCGCTGTTCTCTATTTCAATGGCAAAGCAGGAGAAGATCAAATCGAGCATGTTCAGATTTCAGATCCTGAAAATAACAGGGTGAGAGTTGAAGATCTGTATGCCAAACCATATTCAGATGATCATCCGGAGAATCCCGAGAAGAAAGTCTGAATTGTCTTTATACGGAGTTTACCCCGCAAGGTGGGGTTGTCTTTTAAGTCTTTCAGACAATTAAAGGTCGTTCTCCCCCTTCACATAACCAAAGTTCGCTAGGATTCCGCCATCAACGTACAGTATATGGCCGTTAACAAAATCACTGGCTTTCGAGGCGAGAAAAAGAGCTGCGTTCGCCACATCTTCAGGTTCGCCCCAACGGCCTGCCGGTGTGCGGGTCATGACAAGATCATTGAAAGGATGTCCGTTTTCACGTATAGGTGCCGTCTGGGAGGTAGCAATATATCCCGGACCAATACCATTAATCTGGATATTGTACTTTGCCCATTCGCAGGTCATATTCTGAGTAAGAAGTTTAAGACCTCCTTTTGCTGAAGCATATGCTGAAACAGTATTCCGTCCGTAAACACTCATCATAGAACACATATTTATGATCTTACCACTTCGTTTTTCAATCATCTTTGGAGCAACACGTTTGGAAATAATCAACGGGGCAACAAGGTCAACATCAATAACCTGTTTATAATCAGATATTGTCATTTCAAGGATAGGAATCCTTTTAATAATACCTGCATTATTTACCAGGATATCAATGGAACCGACGTTTTTTTCGATCAATGATATTCCCTTATCAACATCGTTTTCATCAGTCACATTGAATTTCAGGGTAAATACATCCAGTCCCTCTTTTTTGAAGCTTTCCCTGCAATTCTGAAGCTTATCATCCTGAAGATCATTAACACAAACTTTTGCTCCCGCTTTGCCCAGCAATATACCGACTGCCAGACCAATTCCGTGTGTTCCGCCTGTTACCAGTGCAACTTTCCCTGTCAGATCAAATAAATCTTTCATTCAATATTGTATTAAATTTTGTTTTTCTCTATGTAACTTTTACCCTCTGCCTGCCTTATATTCAACCCCCCTTCCCCCATATGGGGGGTTTAGAATCGTGGTAAAAGATCTAGCCCCCCATTTGGGGGGTGGGGGTGTAAAAACCTATTTCAAAGTATCAGGCTGGCGGATATCCTGATCACCATAATCCAGATTTTCCCCTGCCATACCCCAGATAAATGTATAATTAGATGTTCCTGCAGCACTGTGAATACTCCAAGATGGCGAAAGGACAGCCTGCTCATTCTTCATCCAGATATGCCGTGTTTCATCAGGGTCGCCCATGAAATGACAGATAGCCTGATTTTCGGGTACCTCAAAATAGAAATATGCTTCCATCCTTCGGTTATGAGTATGAACCGGCATGGTGTTCCATACACTGCCTTTTTTAAGTTCAGTCATTCCCATCTGTAACTGACAGGTCTCAATTATACTGTTTACAAGCAATTTGTTCAGGGTCCTGTGATTTGAAGCCTCCGGAGTTCCAAGAACAACAATCTCTGCGTCGGCAACTGTTATTTTCCTAGAAGGATAACTATGATGGGCCGGCGCTGAATTAATATAAAGTTTAGCCGGTTTCCCCATATCCACCGATATAAAAACTACATCATAAGTACCTTTACCCAAGTACAGAGCTTCTTTAAAACCAAGATTAAAACTCTTACCACCAGCCTCTATTATTGCATCTCCACCAACATTAATAATGCCCATCTCGCGCCTGTCGAGAAAATTTTCCGCTTTAAGTTCATCCGGGCTTTTCAGCATTAATTTATTCTTAACCGGCATTGCACCTCCGACCATAAGGCGATCATACATCGAATAGACAAGAGAAATCTCATCTTGTATAAAGATGTTTTCAATAAGAAACTCCTTCCGAAGTTTTTTTGTATCCCAGCTTTTTACATCATCAGGATGAGCCGCGTACCTAAGTTCTTCTTTCATAATATCATAATTAATCTAATTCTCAAATCATATAAACGGCGTCAGGTGTCGGGCGTCAGGCGTGTGGTGTAAGCTAATAGAACCAGTTGCCTGTAGCCTGAATCCTGCCGCCCGATTTTTACTTCTTACCAAACAATGCCTCCAGCACGCCATCATTTATTTTGCACTTTTCAAACTTCACATTTTCTGCCAATTCCATAAAAGTTGCAGTTGCCTCTTCAACAGTCGGTTTTGGCCCTTTACCTGCCCAATATTCGATAATCTTCTGGTAACCGGCCGGCTTGGAAATAGTCATCAGGCTACTCTCCGAAGCGATTTTTTTAATTGTCCACCATGACCAGCCTATATTATTTTTCTCAAACAAATTCACAGCGGCCCGGAACCATTCATTATTATTTTCACCAGATTCTCCCATCCAGAGTGGCACATCATATTTCTCCCTCATGTCAAGATACTTCTGAATCGTTTCAACGGTAGTCGGATTCCAGTATTTATGAAAACTATATACCATGTTTTTATCCCATGGTGGGGTTAGTCCGGTATAATCATTTGCAAACTTGTTACCCTCAATGAAAATTATATGTTTATCGTTAGTCCTTCTGATTTCTTCACATATTTCAGAAAAGAGCTTTTTAAGTGGTTCATTGCCTTCAAGGTTATAATTGGTTTCGTTTATAAGATCATACCCACCAATCCATTCTTCATCCTTATATCTTTCCGCAAGCTTCTTCCATAGAGCTATTGTTTTCTTCTGATTTGCTTCACTCTGCCATAACCTGGGTTTAAGAGTATCTATATCAGCAATGGGTCTGTCATTTCCCTGTCCTCCGGGAGTGGCATGAAGGTCGAGAATCAGGTATATTTTATTTTTCCGGCACCACGAGAGAAGGTTATCAGTCAGTTTAAATCCAGTTTCCAACCAGGTATTTTGTCCGGGAACAGGTTCTTTTTCAATCGGAAGGGTGAAGAGATTGAAATGCATGGGCAATCGTATTGAATTGAATCCCCACTTTTTAAGAGCTTCAATATCCTTTTCTGTTATCATATTATTAAGAAAAAGCCTATAGAATTCATCACAATTCTTCTGTCCTATTAATGCGGCGATCTTTGATTTTATTTCCGTTTGAGTGCCGGCAGCATCGGAGAGTTGAAACATATATGGTTCCTGCAGCATCCAGCCTCCAAGACCAATGCCCCTGAGCAGAATATTCTCCCCCTTTTCGTTTACAATTTGCTTTCCTTCAACCTTGAGAAACCCTTGTCCAAACACTTTTTCTCCTTGCGCAAGGAAAATAATTCCGATAGTTAAAATTAAAATGTAGTTCTTCATATCAATTGCTTCTATTAATAACGGTAAATCTTTAATCTTTTTTGCTTTTTTTCTTTTGTCTTTTATCTTTTGTCTTTTCTATTGAATTCCCTTATCAATCAGTCTGGTAATTTCAGTTCCTGCCATCAGGAATCCTCCGACACCATATACTTCGGTCATTTCCCTGGTAACACTTTTGGGATCGGCGCCGATAGGTTGAATGAAACCTACTTTTCCATCAGGCCATACAGATGTAACCATTGATTTCCAACCCTTTATAATTGCAGGCAAATATGTTGACCTGTCGAGATATCCGTTATTTACTCCCCAGGCCATGCCATAAACAAAGAAAGCCGTTGCGCTCATTTCAGGATTAGGATAGCTTCTTGGATCGAGAAGACTTGCGTGCCAGAATCCGTCTGAGGATTGTAAAACAAGAAGTTTAGCTGCCATTTTCTTGTATATATTCACAAAATAATCCTTATGCTCATACTTTGCAGGAAGTTCTCTTATAATGATAGGTAAACCGGCAAACACCCAGCCATTGCCCCGCCCCCAGAAAACTTTTGCCCCATTTGCCTCTTTTCTGATGAAATAATTAGAATCCCTGTAATAGAGGTCTTCATCCTTATCGTAAAGATAATCCGTGGTTGCCTTATATTCTTTATACATGAAATCAAGGTACTTTTTTTTACCAGTCACATTGGCCATTTTTGCCCAGACCGTAGGTCCCATGAAGAGAGCATCGCACCACGACCAACGCTGGGTTGCCCAGTAATCCTTTGTATTTTCAAATTTCAGGTCGCCTGTCGCCGGGTCCTTTATGATTCTATCAAGATATTCTTCCATAGGTTTGATCATCTTTTTATCCTTATACTTACGATATAACTCAATATAAGTCTGGCCAACACAATAATCATCGGCATGATATCTTCCAAGCGGATTCGTTCTGACCAAATATGACCAGCCATTTTTCTCAGAAATTCCCTTCAGCCATTCAAAATATGAATTATCTTCCGCGATAGCAGCCCATTCCACCATACCTGCATAAAGCGCTCCGTTTGTCCAGTCAGCAAGGTCGTGCGTAAGGGGAGTTTTCACCTGCCAGTCCGCGACTGCCTTGAGTACAGTTTTAATATCTGCTTTATTTATATCTGATTTAAAAGCAGGAGTTATTTGCTCCTGTGAAAAAACTGAAATAGAGCACAATAACAATACAGCTGACAGAATTCCTTTATGCGTTCTCATATTAGGCGATTTTAAACTTCTTAACCAGCGACCAGCAACTTTCTTCACTTTTGTATTTTTACTTTTGTCTTTTATCTTCTGATATTTCTTGATTAATTGAATAGTAATTTATAATTTCGTGATCGTTAACGATACAATAATTTTCAAATTTAAATAATTTTATAATCTCTTTTAAAGATATGAAACCATTTATTCATGATAATTTTCTTCTTGGTAATAAAACGGCTGAGAAACTTTATCATATGTATTCTGTAAATCAGCCAATTATTGATTTTCATTGCCACCTTTCGCCCGCATTTATAGCTGAAGATCATCAATTTACCAATCTTACCCAGGCCTGGCTGGAGGGTGATCATTATAAATGGCGTGCCATGCGTACAAACGGAATAAATGAAAAATATTGCACAGGTAATGGCTCTGATGCAGAAAAATTTAAAAAATGGGCAGAAACCGTTCCTGCAACAGTCGGAAATCCGCTTTATCACTGGACTCATCTCGAACTGGCAAGGTATTTCAATATAACCGAACTCCTTTCTCCTTCAACAGCTATAGGTATTTATGAAAAAGCCTCTACCATGTTACAGTCAAAAGAGTTCAGTACGAGATCAATACTACGTAATATGAAAGCTGAGGTCATATGCACGACTGATGACCCCACGGATAATCTTGAACATCATAAGAAGCTTAAAAACTCTTTCGAGCTGAAAATCCTTCCGACTTTTCGTCCCGATAACGCTATAAAAACGGAAGATCCTGAGAAATTCAAAGCATATATCCTGAAACTGGAACTGGCAAGTGGAACTCAGATCCGAAATTTTGAATCTCTTATTGAAGCATTAGATAAAAGACACAACTTCTTTCATGATATGGGAGGAAGATTATCAGATCATGGTCTTGATCGGTTTTATTTTTCCTCCTTCACTTCAGTGGAAATTGAAAGAATTTTTAAAAACCTGCTCAAGGGAGAGACCATCTCATTTGAAGAAACTGAAAAATACAAGACAGCTGTTATGCTCGAACTCTGCAAACTCAATCATAAAAGAGGCTGGACGCAGCAATTTCATGTCGGTGCATTGAGAAATAATAATGCACGGATGTTCAGACAAATGGGTCCTGATACCGGTTGGGATTCCATAGGCATCGCACAGGATCCCATGAAAATATCGAACTTTCTAAATGAACTTGATAATAATGAGCAGCTTGCCAAAACGATTCTCTATAATCTTAGTCCTGCAGATAATGAGATGATGATTACAATGGCCGGGAATTTTAACGATGGTTCATCAGCAGTAAAAGTTCAATATGGAGCTGCATGGTGGTTTCTCGATCAGAAATGCGGTATGGAAAAGCATCTCAGTGATCTGGCAGCTCTCGGTCTGCTAAGAAGATTTATCGGAATGGTAACCGACTCACGAAGCTTCCTCTCCTACCCCAGGCATGAATATTTCAGGCGCCTGGTATGTAATTATATTGGAGAAGAAGTTGAAAAGGGACTAATTCCTGATGAAGAGGATATACTGAAACCTATGATTGAAGGAATATCCTATAAAAATGCAAAAGAGTATTTCGGATTCTAACACATTATATATGAACGAATTAAATCTAAAAGATAAAGTAGCTGTTATAACAGGTGGAGCGGGTATTATTTGTTCAACTATGGGTAAATCACTTGCGGCTCTGGGTATAAAAACCGTAATACTCGACCTCAATAATGAAGCAGCAGCTGAAGTTGCCAGACAGATTGAAAAAGAGTTTAATACACCATGTATCGGAGTCTCAGCCAGTGTTCTTGACAAAGATTCCCTGGAAGATGCAAAGAAAATTATTCATGAAAAGTTCGGTCCCATTGATATCCTGATAAACGGTGCCGGCGGTAACTCTCCTGCCGCAACAACCAAGGTTGAGAAAATGGAAGGAACAGATGAAGAAAATCTTGAAGAGACATTTTTCGGACTTCAAATTGAAGGATTCGATAAGGTATTTGATCTGAACTTTAAAGGAACACTCATTCCAACGATGGTTTTCGCGACTGACCTTGTCAAGAAAAAATCAGGAGTCATAATAAACATTTCTTCAATGAACTCATACAGGCCTCTGACAAAGATCGCAGCATATTCCGCAGCGAAAGCTGCCATCAATAATTTCACACAATGGCTGGCAGTCCATTTTTCAAAAACCGGAGTCAGAGTTAATGCAATAGCACCCGGCTTTCTTCTTACAAATCAGAACAGATTTCTTTTAATTGATGAAAAATCCGGAGGCCTTACTGCCAGAGGAAAGAAAATAATTAACGGCACACCCATGGAACGCTATTGTGTGCCTGAAGAATTGACTGGCACACTCATCTATCTTGTCTCCGACCTTTCTAAATTTGTTACGGGTGTAGTTATACCTGTTGACGGCGGTTTTAGTGCTTATAGCGGAGTTTAAAGAATGATGGTAGATGGGGAGAAAACAGCAACGAGCAAAAAGCAACAAATACAAAGTGACTATGATTAAATTACAAAACTACATTTAACCTGGAATAGATATGGCAAAGAATGTAATTGTCGCCCAGTCAGGAGGTCCATCGCCAGTAATTAACAGTTCTTTACGGGGGATAATAGAGACGTGCAGGATGTTTCCTGAAAAATTCGGAAAGGTATATGGTGGTTGGCACGGGATTGAGGGAGTTTTGAATGAGGAGCTTATTGACCTTTCATCGCAGAATGAAGAAGAGATAGCACTTTTAAGAAATACTCCTGCTTCAGGGAGCATAGGCACCTGCCGATATAAACTTAAAGATAAGCAACAAAAAGATTTCCAGAGGATAATGGAAGTCTTTAGAGCTCATAATATAGGATACTTTTTCTACATAGGTGGCAATGATTCGCAACATACCGCCTTTAAGGTCAGTGAATTGGCAAAAACCAAAGGACTCGACCTTATTGCTGTAGGAGTGCCAAAAACTATTGATAATGATGTGGGTGACAATGAATTTAAACTTATTGATCATACACCGGGCTATGGAAGTGTTGCACGATACTGGTCGCATATCATTCAGAACGCCAATGAAGAAAATATGGGCTCTGCTCCTGCTGATCCTGTATTGGTTATCCAGGCTATGGGACGGAAAATAGGATATATTCCAGCGGCTGCAAGACTTGCCGATCCTGAAAGAAATATGCCGTTGCAGATCTATATGGCTGAATCAAATGTCTCTATCGATAATCTTGTTGATAATGTCAATGACCAGTTGAAAAAGGATGGCAGGTGTATAGTTGTTGTAAGTGAAGGATTTGATGTTGGCGGGATAGGTGAAGTAAAAGATGCATTTGGCCATACATCTTTCGGATCGAGTCAGAATTCAGTTTATCAGACTATTGTTAATTATCTGAACAACAAAGGATTAAAAGCCAGAGGTGCAGCAAGGGGCCAGGTTATGGGAACTGATCAGAGGCACACCACTGCCTATGCATCAATTGTCGACCTCGACGAAGCTTATAAAGTAGGACAGAAAGCTGTTGAGATTGCGTTATATGAAGGTAATGGCTGGATGGCCACTATTCTCAGAGAACCCGGGTTTATTTATAATGTAAGGTACGATAAGGTTCCGCTGGAGAAAGTTGCTCTTTCCGAAAGAACATTTCCTGAAAAATGGATTTCCAGTAGTCGTTACGATGTGACTGATGAATTTCTTGCATATGTCAGACCTCTGATCGGAGAAGACTGGCCTTCGGTGCCAATGATTAACGGAAGGCAGAGATTCGCCAGACTTGAAATGAAATTTGCCAACAAGAAATTACCTGATTATAAACTGGAAGCATACGAAAAATCATAATTTACGATCACCTGTCCTTTTTACTTTTTACTTTTGACTTTTAATATTATGAATCCACAGGAACAGTTACTAGCATTAAAACCGGAGAAAGAGTTTTTTATTGGAATAGATTCCGATGGCTGCGCTTTTGATACAATGGAGATAAAACAAAAAGAGTGCTTCTGCCCTAATTTCATAAAATACTTCAGAATGCAACCTGTTTCGAAATATGCCCGTGAAACCTGGGAATTTGTAAACCTATATTCAACTAACAGGGGATGCAACCGTTTTCTGGCAGTAAATGAGACGCTCAGGCTACTGGCAAACCGTCCCGAAATAGAAGCCAGGAATTTTAAAGTTCCTTCAGCTGCCCCACTTATTGAGTGGACAAAAAAAGAAACCAAGCTTGGGAATCCAACATTGAAAAAATATGCTGCAGAAGTAAATGATCCATTCATTACACAGACACTTGAATGGTCATTGAAAGTAAATGAAGATATCGAAAAAATGGTGTTCGGAATAACTCCCTTTCCATTCGTAAAAGAATGTCTGGAGAAAATAAAACCTATGGCTGATGCAATGGTCGTTTCACAAACTCCATTTGAAGCTCTGAAACGTGAATGGGAAGAAAACAGGATCGACCATTATCTGAAGATGATCGCCGGCCAGGAACATGGAACCAAGTCGGAACATCTGAAATATGCTGCAAAGGGTAAGTATCCTGATGATAAGATTCTTATGATCGGCGATGCAAATGGTGATCTGAAGGCTGCCAAAACAAACGGAGTCCTCTTCTTTCCAATAAATCCGGGGAAAGAGGAAAAATCGTGGGAAAAGCTTTATAAAGAAGGTCTTGACCGATTCTTTGCGGGACATTATAAAGGTACTTATGAGCAAGACCTTATAAGAGAGTTTGAGACATATCTGCCTGAGCATCCGCATTGGAAATAGGGCCTAAGCCGTGAGGCGTGAGATACTTGTTTGGTGCGAAGCTAAAATTAGTAAGGAAGACAATTATGATATATTACAAACTAGGATCGGAGAATACAGTCCTGAATTCGAAGGATCTTGAGGCAGGAATTAATTCTGCAATGGATAAACTAGGTGTAAGGAAAAAAATACTTGTTGTGCCTCCCGATTGCACCCGCTTTCATTCAAGAGCCGGTGAACTTACTTCATATATCTACCGTTACTATAAAAATAGTCTTAAAGATATCCTTCCTGCCCTTGGAACCCATTCGCCAATGACTGACTCTCAGATCGGAGATATGTTTAAAGAAGTTCCATTATCACTCTTTCGGGTACATGACTGGAGAAACGATGTAGTAACAGTAGGAACCGTACCAGGGGAATTTGTATCCAAAATTACCGGAGGGGCTCTGAACTATTCATGGCCGGCTCAGCTTAACAGGCTGGTTTTCAATGGTGGACATGATCTTATCCTATCCGTCGGACAGGTTGTCCCTCATGAAGTTATTGGCATGGCCAATTATAATAAGAATCTTTTTGTAGGAACAGGGGGACCGGAAGGTATTAACAAGAGTCATTTTATCGGGGCCGTATATGGCATGGAACGGATTATGGGAAAAGCCGATAATCCGGTAAGGTCTCTCTTAAACTATGCTTCAGCAAATTTTACGCAACATCTGCCCATTGTTTATGTACATACTGTCATTGGCCGTGATGAAGAAGGCAACCTTGTGGTAAGAGGGCTTTTTATTGGCGACAACGAAGAAGTATTCCGGCTGGCGGCGGAACTTTCACTGAAAGTAAACTTTAATGTTCTGGAAAAACCTCTGAAAAAAGTCGTTGTATATCTCGATCCTGCTGAGTTTAAAAGCACATGGCTTGGGAATAAAAGCATTTACCGGACCCGAATGGCAATGGCTGATAGCGGGGAACTGATAGTTCTTGCACCTGGACTTAAAGAGTTTGGCGAGGACAAGGAGATAGATCGTCTAATAAGGAAATATGGCTATCGCGGAACATCCGCCACTTTAAAATTCCTTAATGAAAATGAAGATCTAAATAATAATCTAAGTGCAGCAGCTCATTTGATTCATGGGAGTTCCGAAGGCAGATTCTCAATAACCTATTGTCCAGGTCACCTTACCAGAGAGGAGATAGAATCAGTTAATTTTAAATATCATGACCTTACAGAAATGCTGAAAAAAATCGGTCCAAAAAAACTGAAAGATGGCAATAATATAATGGATGATGGTGAGGAAGTTTACTTCATATCAAATCCGGCCCTTGGTTTATGGACATCGAAGGAGCGGCTGGTTAAATAATTATTAATAAATTCATGAAATGATAAAGTGGGGAATAATAGGGTGTGGTAATGTCACCGAGGTAAAAAGTGGTCCGGCTTTTAATAAAGTGAAGGATTCCAGCTTGTTAGCAGTTATGAGAAGAGATTCCTTTCTGGCTGAAGATTACGCCAGACGACATAATGTTCCAAGGTTTTATTCAAGTGCATCGGATCTTATTAATGACAATGAAATCAATGCAGTATATATTGCCACACCACCTGAGAGCCATGCAGAATATGCCATTGAAGTGATAAAAGCGCGCAAACCGGTATATATTGAGAAACCAATGGCAGTGAACTATGCCGAATGCCTTAAAATAAACAAAACAGCTGAAAAATACAGAATTCCCGTTTTTGTGGCATACTACAGAAGAGCCCTTCCCGGGTTCCTTTTAGTTAAAGATCTTATTGAAAAAGGAAGTATCGGAAAGGTGCGTTTTATGCAGCTGCAATTATTTAAAGCTCCTTCTGAGGATGAAAAAAAAGGAAGACCCTCCTGGAGAGTTGATCCTAAAATGTCAGGAGGGGGACATTTCTTTGATCTTGCCTCCCATCAGCTTGATTATCTTGATTTTCTTTTCGGTCCAATTCAGAAAGTCAAGTCGATAACAGTTAATCAGGCAGGACTCTATCAGGCAGAAGATTTCGTTTCTGCCCAGTTTGTTTTTTGCAATAATATAATAGGAACAGGTACATGGAGCTTCAGTGTTTCACTTGAAAGTGGAAGAGACACTATCGAGATAATAGGAGATGAAGGATCAATTAAATTTTCCACATTTAGCTTTGAACCAATTGTTCTTACAAATGTATCAGGAATTCATGAGTATATAAATGAACGGCCTGAGCATGTTCAGTACTATCTTATCGAAAAAATAGTTCAGTCGCTAAATGGGCAGGGCACTTCTCCAAGCACAGGAATTACAGGAGCCAGGACCAGCAAAATTATGGATGAGGTGGTTGCGGAGTATTATAAGAAGGTTAAAGATTAAGGTTAAGGTTAAGGTTAAGGTTAAGGTTAAGGTTAAGGTTAAAGGTTAAGGTTAAGGGCAAAAGTGATATATCATATACTGCATGCCGCAGACCGCAAACCGGTAACCTTGAGATAATGAATAGAAATATTATAGCAAAATTATAAATTAAATACTTAATTATGAGTAAATTATCAGATATAGGTTTAATAGGACTGGCTGTAATGGGCGAGAATCTTGTACTGAATATGGAGAGTAAAGGATTCAGGGTTTCTGTATTTAACAGGTCGACGCAGAAAGTTGATGATTTTCTATCCGGAAGAGCCAAAGGCAAGAATATTATCGGAACTCATTCAATTGAGGAGCTGATCGGATCTCTTGAGCGTCCAAGAAAGGTTATGCTAATGATCAAAGCTGGAAATGCAGTAGATGAAATGATCAATACACTCATCCCTTATCTTTCCCCGGGAGATATAATTATTGACGGAGGGAACACTCATTTCCCTGATACGAACAGGAGAACGGCTCTTGTAGAGAGCAAAGGGCTCCTCTATGTTGGTACCGGGGTATCCGGAGGTGAAGAGGGAGCTCTGCTCGGCCCTTCAATAATGCCGGGAGGATCAAAGGCAGCCTGGCCGTTAGTGAAACCAATATTTCAGGCAATTGCTGCAAAGGTAGATGACGGAACTCCATGCTGCGACTGGGTAGGAGAAAACGGAGCCGGTCATTTTGTAAAAATGGTTCATAATGGTATAGAGTATGGCGACATGCAACTCATAACCGAGGCTTATCAGATAATGAGAGATCTGCTTCATCTGAGCGCTGATGAGATGCACCTTATTTTTAAAGAATGGAATAACGGTGATCTTGATAGCTATCTTATTGAAATCACTCGTGATATCCTTGCATTCAAAGATTCAGACGGGAAAGCGCTTGTTGATAAAATTCTTGATACTGCAGGTCAGAAAGGGACCGGAAAATGGACAGCCGTTACTGCCCTCGATCTGGGTATTCCACTTACATTAATCGGAGAAGCTGTATTTTCAAGATGTCTTTCAGCCTTGAAAAATGAGAGAGTGGAGGCATCAAAAATTCTTAAGGGTCCGGCACCGAAATATAATGGTGATCATGTTAAATTCATTAATGATATAAAAGATGCTCTTTATGCTGCAAAAATTGTATCATATGCCCAGGGGTATTCCCTGATGGAGGCCGCAGCCAAAGAATATAAATGGAAACTCAATTATGGAGGAATTGCACTTATGTGGCGCGGAGGTTGTATTATAAGGTCTGCCTTCCTTGGAAAAATCAAAGAAGCGTTTGATAACAATCCTTCCATTACAAATCTTCTGCTCGATCCTTTCTTTAAAGATAAAGTTGAAAAAGCACAGAATGGCTGGAGAAAAGTAGTGTCAGAGGCTGCTCTCAATGGTATAGCTATGCCGGCAATATCTTCCGCCCTCGGCTATTTTGATGGTTACCGTTGTGAAAAACTACCGGCTAATCTGTTACAGGCACAACGTGATTATTTTGGAGCACACACCTACGAACGCACTGACAAACCAAGAGGGGAGTTTTTTCATACAAACTGGACAGGTCATGGTGGAACGACCGCTTCCTCAACATATAACTTATAAATACTAAACCAACCAACTATTTATGTCAGAAACTAAAATCTTTAGCAGGTACAGATGGACGATTTGCGCATTGATATTCTTTGCAACAACCCTAAACTACCTCGACAGACAGGTAATAGGAATATTAAAACCTATGCTTGAATCCGATCTCGGAATAGGGGAAAAAGATTATTCTCATATCATTATGGCATTCCAGCTCTGCTATGGTTTCGCAATGGTCGTAGCAGGAAGGCTTATAGATAAATTCGGAACAAAATTAGGGTATGGTGTTTCTGTATTCTTTTGGAGCATTGCTGCAATGGGACATGCTCTTGCAAAGGGCGTACTTGGTTTTGGATTCTGGAGGGGACTCCTTGGAATCAGCGAATCCGGTAACTTTCCGGCAGCAAATAAAGCAATAGCTGAATGGTTTCCCAAGAAAGAAAGAGCACTTGCCATCGGGATATTTAACTCAGGAACAAATGTCGGAGCCATTGTTGCACCCCTTGCTATTCCTGCCATTGTTGTATTATGGGGCTGGCAGGCAGCATTTATTATTACCGGAGCTTTAGGATTTGTCTGGATAATTTTCTGGTTTATCTTTTATGAAGTACCGGAAAAGCAGAGAAGAGTTTCAGCCGATGAGCTTGCTTACATTAACAGTGATGCTGACGAACAAGAGGAAACAAAGGAAAAGGTACCATGGCTGCAACTTTTTAAATACCGGCAAACATGGCTTTTTTTT
>Ga0209540_10001929_pt1 | contig 15029 bp, 10 predicted proteins | sample BarGraIncu01121A_FD_184501 | JGI IMG/M metagenome (GOLD analysis project Ga0209540, IMG submission 184501) | Arctic peat soil microbial communities from Barrow, Alaska - Barrow Graham LP Incubations 011-21A (SPAdes) (version 2) | ecosystem: Environmental > Terrestrial > Soil > Wetlands > Peat... | reverse complement strand
TTAACTCGATTTAATGTTATAGTTATCAGGTATTTGTTACTTAATTGTTACAATTTGGTTAACTTATAGAATAAGTTTCTGAATATCATTGACTTTAAAATTTGTTAAAGAAGTCAAATATGCAATTTGAATAAGTTATTTATTATAAAGAACTATAAATTTATAAATTGCAGGTTCTAATTATTTTACTCATGAAAATAAAGATAATATTAATTGTTCTATTCATTTTTATAACCGGTGTAGTAAAGATTTATGCACAAACTTACAATCAACCAAATATCGGACTCAAAAGCCATGAAACGCTTGAGATTTCAAAGGTTGAGATTAATGTGCATAGTACATCGATTTTCCTCAGTATAGAAAACAGGATTGCCGGAGGTAACTTCTGTGCTGATAGAAATATTTACCTGATCTATCCCGATGGGAACAGGTTGATACTAACCAAAGCAATCAACATCCCGGTTTGCCCCGATAGTTATAGCTTTAAAAGTATTGGCGAAAAACTTCAATTCACTCTCGAATTCCCTCCTCTTAAGCCGGGGACAAAATGGATTGATCTTATTGAAGAATGCACAGATTATTGTTTTTCATTTTATGGAGTTTGTCTCGACAACGAACTCAATAAAAAGATTGATGATGCTTCTGTTCTTGCTGAAAATGAAGAACCCGCTAAAGCAATGATAAGTTTCATTAAAATTGCTGATGCTATAGACAGCAGGAATTCAGGAATTGGGGGCCTGATTTATATAAATATTATTAAGCTTGCTAAAGAAACAGGCAATATTACAAAAGCTGCTGAGTGGTATACCAGGCTGAAAATGTCAGGTATTCCCAGATGCGAGTCATATATTAAACATCTTAATTCGCTAGGCATTATATACTAAAGAAAAGAGGCCGTCCGCCAGTTGGCGGACAGCCTCTATGAATGCTTTAGAATTTACTAAATGCTATTTTTTACCGAACGAGAAATCCAGTCCGACTGCAATCATCCAGGTTGATTTTTTATAGGTTTCGGTATATGTATTTGCGGAGACATCCTGAAAGCTTTTCGATCCATCTTTATAGAAAGCGTAGTGACCACCAATATTCAAATCAATCATTGGGGAAATACGGTAACCAAAACCACCTCCTAAGGAATTAGTATTTGTACTGAACCTCTGATCACCCTGATAATTAAGGTTGACTCCTGTGTCGGTGTGTGACCAGCCACCACTTATACGAAGCTTGTCAGTAAGGCTATATTCCACTCCAAATCCGTATTCAAGGAAATTTTTGTCAATCTCATCTATATTTATGGAATTACTACCGTCATAGTCGACATTTTTATCAAAGTATGTATTAAAGCCTAATGAAATCATGAGTTTATTAATTGGTTTGTAATTAACTCCGATAGAAAGCATTGCAGGCATGTCGGCTATTACTGTCTCACCATCAACAAAAACTCCTCCGCCCATATTATTTGCAACTTTTGTTTTCAGGTTAAGCTCTGTCTTAAACTCATATTTAACACCAATATTGAGGTTATCCGATGGTGAAAAATTTGCACTGATAATCGGAGTAATTCCTGTTCCTGATTCTGTTGCTTCAACATTAATATCCTGGGTTCCGGCTGCATTTGCACCCATAATAGCGGCTTTTGTTCCATAAGTCGCTGAAGCTCCGGAGAAAAAAGTTTGAGATTGTGCTATTGTAATACCTGTTGGGTTACCGCCTAAAGCAGTGATTGTTCCCTGCAGAGTTGCAACCTGAGTCGGTGTTAAACCAACAGCTGTCCCATTCGATAATAGAACACTACCGCCACCACCAGTAATTATTGGCTGTAACGAAGAAGCAGTACCGGAAAGTTGAGCTGAAACGCCAGTCAGGTATGTTTGACCAGCGGTAAAGAATTGGCTTGCAGGTACCATTCCGCCTGTATACGAAGCTCCGAAAGCAGGGTAATTAGGATTTATACTTATATTTTTTAAATACCCGTTGTATTTATTAGTTGCAGAAACCAGACGAACACCTAATGCAACTGATAACATGTCATTTATCTTGTATCCAACATTAGCCTGGTAACCAAAATACACCGAAGAGCCTTTAAAATAAATATTTGCTGAATAAGCTGTAGTAGGAATGCCCTGACTTGCCAGGCTTGGTACAATATTAGCAACCATCATTTCGAATGAGGGTAACCCTGTTTTATATTTTGCTCCTCCTCCTCCTCCAATCGGATTAAATCCTGCTGAAAAGGAGAGTTTACCCGTATTATATGCCAGGTAAATCCCCGGAAAAATGGGTGCACTAACATTGCCGATATACTTTTTTGGCTGGCCGGAGAGATACTGATTAGTACTTATAACGGTCTGTGTCTGAGTGATTGTCTGATTATTAACAGAAACAAAAAATCCATTTCCAAGCCTGGTCAAACCTGCCGGGTTAAAATAAGCAGCATCAATGTCGGTTGAAGCATTTCGGTTCTGAAGACGCGTGAACATGGCACTCTGATTTGTATTGGTAACCAGACCACCCGCAATCAGACTGCCGGTAATGAGCATCGCAGCAACAAAAGTTAAAAGTTTTCTCATAGGTTAAGTTTTAAGTTTAAGTTTCAGCGGGTGTTTTGTAAACCTGTAAAACAGCCCCCTTTTCCATTTATAGTAGCGTTAGTATATTTAATATTAAAAAAAATCAGTAAAGAAATCGTTTCAAATGTAGAAAAATAATTGTTACATGCAATAGGTCTAAAATAGTATATTGATATTTAGTTGATTGGAGGATTAATATTAGGCTATTCTAAGAAATCCGGACCATTACTGGATCCCCTGTAACAGCGTAAACTCCTCAAACAATCCATAATCCAGCATCTGGTAATCCTTGCCTTCAGGATAACTTTTCACATTCCTCCACGTCCAGGGAGAAACAAAGCCGGGTTTTGGATTATTATGATGAGGTCCCAGAAGATTCTTAAGACTACCGAGAACTTTTACATCAATTTTATTTATACCGGGTTTTATTAATCCAGTAATATCACTGTGATATGGAGGAAATGCAATTATATTTGCATCCTGCCCGTTTACAGTTACTTCAGCCATAGTTCCATTCCACTTATTCAGAGCAACTTCCCATTTTCCATCAGCATTTTCAATCTTGAATTCTTTGCTATAGGTTACACCCCATGAATAGAATGGCAAGCCCTGTGTTTCCCAGGTTCCTGTTGTGTACAGGGAAGGCGCTGCTTCAATATCCCATCCTTTTTCAGCAGGTTTCACAGAAAAATCGCCAACAATATAAACTGGTTCTACCTCAGCATGTATCTTCATCGGTGAGGTTTTAAGCGTGATTATGTTTTCACCTGTTTTAACAGCCGTTCCTATATTGAAAACACCGAACGATCTGTCGAGCCACCACTTGCCAATTTCAGGTTTCACTTCAACCCTGTTAACAGCAATCGTCCATAATTCCGGTCGCTCCACAACAGCTTTTATTGCAGAAAAATTGAATATCCCCTTTACGGAAAAATGGTAAGTCGCTGTGAACCCTGTAGTTAGTCCGAAAGTATCCCTGTCAACAATATTTGTCCTGAACTGGACAGATGTGTTCCATGGATTACCGTTTTTAAATCCGTAATATTTATAGACCTTATCAGCTGCATAGTATGTATTAAGGTCTTTTGTTGTTTCGTTACCAACCTCAATATCACAGAAATCAATCATTAGAGCATTCTCCTCATTTCTGATTATGGATAATGGCGAGGATGACTGAACTGCATTGAAAGTCCTTGGTTTTGAAGGAATCGGATAATCAGTCTGTCTGGCATCCGGTATAAACAGCAAAAGACTTCCGGCAGGAGGAATTGAATAGGAGAGATTGATTTTATCTTCTGACTCCTGGTTGGGATATCCAATAATTTCTCCTGTAAAAGTATCCATTTCAAGTGCATCCTTGCCGTTTACACTAAGTGAACCATTCAACTGTTCCCTGAGACTCGAATTTACAAGGAACAAAACCTGTCCGTCAGAAAGTATCCTGTGATGGTGATAAAGAGTTCCTCCTTTTACATCTTCAAATCTCAGGTTTTTATTGGTGAAATATTTATTTATAAGCTCCTGTGATAAATTACTGAAACTAAATATGCTGGCAGAATTCTTTCTGAAAAAGTTACTTAATTCTTCACTTCCTGATCCATCTAAGAGTGTAGGTAATGAGAACATTATAAGAGTGCCACCCTTTGAAACAAACTTCTCAAGCAGTTCAAATGTTGAGCGATCGAGGTTCTCAACCAGAGGGGGTATAACAACTCTGGAATAACTTGCCTGTCCGACAACCAGTTTACCATCTGCAACACTACCCATATCATTAATAATATTTTCCGAACCCAGATCATATTCAACCTGACTTTTTTCGAGCTTTGAAACAAATGTCTGGAATGCCTGGCCAATTTCATCAGATTTTTTGTTTGGGTTAGTATAAGAGTCATATAGCCAGCAGGATGTTGTAGGCTCAAGAATCAGAATGTCGTTTATTTGTCTTCCTGATGATAATGCCAGTGAAAGTCTGGCATAATGCGTATTTAAGTATTTATAATTGTTCCACCATGGCTCATGATAGTCGAAAGAAGGCGGGTAGTCATATTTCCTTGCTCCTGCAAGAGTGAAATATGTAAGATGTTGATTCATAAGGTTTACCCCAAGAGCATATTCCCAATCGCCATTACGTTTCATATCAGTAAATGTGAGATCCCATCCAGATCCGCCATAAGTTTCACTGAGTTTTCTCTGTCTGCCTGTCTGGTTTGCAGCGCTGGCCAGCTCTTTTACAGATCTGATGTTTCCAAACTGAGCCTTTTTTGTTGAATCGTCCCATTGATTGAATAGCATGTCGATTGCGGGAACCTGATGCCATGCATACATTGCCATATTATCACCACCCCCTCTCATATTCGGCCATTCATGTTCCCAGTAATGACCTGTGAATTTCAGATCTTTTGATTCACAATAAGCATACCATGGTTTTGACCACCTGTCTATGAATAACTTAAGAAGAGTCTGAGTATAGTTATGTCTGATTTTTTTCCAGTCTCCCACCTCCTCATAAAGTGAAGGCAGCTGAGTTTTAAGATCATAATGCCACTGTTTCATAAAGGCATCAAACAGATCAGGCGTCCATCGTATTCCACCGGGTGATTCGATCTGAGGTTCATCAGTAAAGGTGCCGGGAATGGTTTTTCCGAATTCAGTACCCAGATACTTCTCATAACCCTTCATTGTAACTTCAATGAATTTCTGAGTCACCCCAGGGTAAAGAAGATCAACGTACGAAAAGCCTCCATACCAATCAGATATTCTATTATATGTTTTTGAGAAAAGAAAGTATATTCCCTTTTTCCCTTTTTCGTCAGAGATTGAAGCTGTAATATCCTGGCAGACACCATCTTCTTCCTTCAGGCAGAGATAATATTTATTGCTTGTATCAGGAAGCGTTTCGGATTTTGTCATAATCAGACCCTGTCCTTTATTAAAAGATTCAGGCATTTCATTAGGAACGTGTCCTCCTGCGAAACCGCTTGGATAGGAGTTTTCGTCATATATCCAGATATTCATACCAAGCTCTTTGCCTTTTTCAACAGCATACAGATAAAGTTCGAACCATTTTTCTGAAAGATACTCGGTAATTAGTCCGGGACGTGGATGTATAATCACCTGTGATGATCCGGCATTTTTAAAACTTATCAGGTCTTTGTCAATCTCTTCTTTGGTTATTTCTGCATTCCATACAAAGAAAGGGGCTGTGGTGTACTCGCCGGGAGGTTCACTGAACTGTGAGGAAAGCGTAGAAAAGTCGGGGACTTTGACCTCATTTATAACACTTTTTTTACAGGAATACAAAATGATTAAACAATATAAGAGCATTAAAATAGCCGATTTCCTGATGGTTTGGAGTGATTTCATGGTAGCATAATTTTTAGATATGAAAACTAACTTAATTATGACAAGAATCCAAATTTCAGGGAAATATTCGAAGGAGGGGCTATTGAAAAAGTTAATGGATTTCAGCTTTTTCAACGCACACCGATTCTAAAATTTTCCTGATAACCGGAGACTGAAGTTTCTCTGAGGCTGAATGTCCCCGGGACGTCCCATGTATTCCGTATTAGTAATGTTTTTTACCGCCAGTGAAAGACTTAAAAGCTTATTTATATTATATCCCAGGCTACCATCAATGAGAAAGTATCCGCTGTTCTTTTTGAGCCAGTATTCGTAAAATCCCGGAAGGATACTTTCCCTTGTCGATTCATCCAAAAATACATTGTCAATATTTAATATTTTTGATTTGGCATAAAGACTTAAACCCAAATCAAATTTTTTATATGAAGTATTCAAACTGATTTTTGCGGAATGCTTTCTTCTGTATTTTAAGTATGTGCCTGTGCTCTTATGGGTTATTTGATTAAATTCTACAGGATAAATAAAGGTATAGCCTCCGGTCAAAGTAGTATTAAAGTCACCTTCGGTCCGGTTCAGAATAAGCTCCAGTTCATAACCATATACTCTTGCCTGTTCAACATTATCAGCTCTGAAGCCCAGCCCTGAGATTCCGGTTATGGGATCGGGATAGGATCCAAAAGGGTATTCTATAAGGTTTTTGTTTTGTAAGAAGAATACTGATAAATCTGCCTGACCAGTAATCTTGCCTAGCAAAACTCCCTGTTTTATTCCAACTTCAGAGCTCCATCCCGATTCAGGTTGAACAAAAGGATTTGGGAATATTTTAACAGATCCCAGTGTTGTTGAGGCATATTTTTCAGCGATAGAAGGATACCGGTAGCCTTCTCCGAATGAAGCTCTCAGGAAGGTATATGTTGCTGTCTGCCAGTTTATTCCTGTTCTTAAAATCGGGACAATCTTATCTGATTCCCCATCCAATGAATTTTGTTCGACCCGTAATCCTGCAACTATCTTCACTCCTGGAAGTGGTTGTACTTCAAGTTGTGAGAAAACAGAAGTATTCAGCCCTTTATGATCGCCATAAAAATTTGAAACGATTTTACTTAAATTCTCAGATATACCAGCTGTAACATTTATAAAGGGAGCGATCTTGTAGTAAAATTGATATTCTGAGTAGAAAGAATATGCATCAGAATTGTTTTCATTCCTGACTGGAAATCTATTGTCCGATAATTGTAACCTGATCCGAAAATCGTGTTTGAATCTGCCTGCATTGTTAAACGATATATAGGGATCCAGAGCAAAGAAACTGCCGTGAACAAGTGTAACTGTTGAAGTATCCTGCTTAAGTGCCCCCTTATCAGCGTTTTCCCAAAGAATGAAATCTCTTTTAGCTGTATAACCTGAGTTAATATTAAATCCATAAACCAGTCCATTAACTTTTTGGTTATGATGTTTGAGCCTGATGCTGATCCTTCCGAGTTTTTGATCATTAAATTTTCTGTAACCATTATCTGTTAAAAGATATATACCCAGACCGAAGTCAGTTTTCCCGATCTTCTGAAGATTAGAAAATGAGATATTTGAAAATAGCCTGGGTGAATTCCACCAAACCCAGTTTTTATTTTTCGGTTTGCCATATATACCGGTTTCTGCAAAGAATTGGGTAACAGGAAAATTCGTAGGATCAGCAGTACGAAAATTAATTATGCCATTTAACGCTGATGATCCGTAAAGCACAGACGACGCGCCCTTTATTATTTCCACCTGTGCAATGTTCTCGAGAGGCAGAAATTGCCATTTTATGTTACCGGCATCGGGAGATAATACAGGTAGTCCGTCAATCAGGGCGAGAACCCTGCTGCCAACTCCATAACTGAACCCGCTGCCTCCCCTTATTGAAGCCTGTCCGTCAAGCACTTCTATTCCGGGAGTTTTATTAATCAGTTCCTGGGCGTTAGTTATATGAGTTTTCAAAAAATCAGCTGTTTTAATAACATCCATTGAAACAGTCAGTTCTGCAACTTTCTGTTCAGTTTTGTTTGCGCTTACAACGATCTGACCTATCTCCCGGATATCCGTTTCTAATCCAATGTTTAATTCGATAGTATCATTTAATCTGACAACTGCAGATCTGGTAGCTGATTTGTATCCGATGAACCGGAAACTTATGTTTAGTTTACCTGTATCTGATTTTATGAAAAAGTTGCCATTATCATCAGTTGCTGCAGCCTGCTTATTATCATAAATCAGATAAACTCCACGGAGAGGTTCGAGTGTATTTTTATCATAAGCTTTACCCCTGACAATACCCTGTGCAACCACAATATTTAAGGAATGGCTTAAAAATATCGCAAGAAAAATAAAAACATACCGCATTACTTAGGCTTAAATGTCATCCGGATCAGGATGGGGGACGCCGGATTAAGCAGATTTGGGTAACTGGTTTTAATTTTGAGGGAATTACTTGTTAATTCGGCAATTTGTGTAGTAAGTGGAAGAGCTAGAGAATATGCCGTAATTATAATCTGGGTTTCATTGAATGCAAATCTCCATGTTCCGGTATAAACCCCGAAATATCCAGTCCCGTCCTGATTAAATTTGGCTTCTCCTTTAAAATTAAATAATATTCCGGCCGGTCCGCCTGCATCAACCCCATTTGCGAGCAGACTGTCACTTAACCATACAGGACCTGTTAAAAGTTTAAATGGCTCAGACTGTGAGTTTTTTTTGCAGGAAGAACTGAATAAAATGGCTGCAAATACCAGAAATAATGCAAGGTTTTTCATAAGATTTGATTTGATGTGTGTTTCTCATAATGATCATAACAACATATCTATCTGTTGGTTCACCTTAATCATAGTATTATATGTCAAAGTTAGGAAAAATCTTGAATACAATTTAACCCCAGTTTCCCGATAAGAAATCAATAATTTATTAATCGGCTCCCTCCCATATCCCCATTAACCCAGCACCCGGTAACTAGTCTTTTATCTCTCTTATCTTAATATTCTTAAACGACACTATATTCCCATGATCCTGTAAAAGTATCCGTCCTTCCGTTACTTCACCAAAACCGGGAGATGATTTATATTTACTGGTTGCAACAAGCTCTTTCCATGCAGGAGTGCCCCTGTCATACTCGACAGTCAATTGTCCGTTAAGCCAGTGCTGAACGTGGTTCCCTTTAACAATAATTGTTGCCCGGTTCCATTTATCAGGGCCATTGTCTCTTTTATTTTTTGGAGGGATTAGATCATAAAGGCCTGCCAGGGTGCGGTTCCCGTTGATTCCCAGCCTGGCATCGGGATGAAGTTTATCATCAAGTATCTGAAATTCACAGCCGAGGGAGGCCAAAGCTCCGTTATTTGTTTCAGTATCAACAAAATACTTAATACCACTGTTGGCTCCCGGAGTATATTTAAAATCAGCAATAAGCTCGAAATTTTTGTACTTATTTACAGTAACAATATCACCGCCTGTGTTTTGTGTGCCAGTTCCTGAATTTACAGTAAGGATCCCATCTTTAATACTCCAGCCGGTTGAAGGAAACTTTTTACTCTTTGCATTCATCCAGTTGGCACCTGATTTTCCGTCAAAAAGTAGTTTCCATCCTTCTTTTACCTCTTTGTCAGTCAGTGTATTGTCAGGATTATTATTACTAAGTTTTTTATCCTGACCATTTGAGGTGAGTCCTGATATCATTAAAATAATCAGGATAGCAATTGAAAAGGTTAGTTTCTTCATAGTTTTAAACGGTTAATATTTATACTAGGCTATTTAAAAAGGTGACGAAAGCATTGAAGATAGAATTATTATTTAAGATTACCCAGGTTCCAGTTAGGGTACCATTTAATAACCGGATTTCCTTTTTCCCATTCAATTGGTAACCAGATATGCCGGCTGTCGGCAAGATTATCCGGAGTCCATCTGTCGCCCATATAGATGAATGCATCCTTTTTACCCTGAACAGCAAGAATATGGGTGCTTTGCGAACCAAAGGTAATTTTATTTTCTTCCTCCGTACCACGGCATGGATTTCCGGGAGAACTCCATTCGCCGGATAACTTTTTAGAAACAGAAAGGCGTGCAGGATTTGGCTTCCATCCGGTAGTTCCTGAGGTGAACATAAAATATTTGCCTTTATTAAAAAAGAGGGCTGGTGCCTCGTTGGATTCCCCGGGAAGCACCCGGATATAATTTCCGGTAAAATCGAGGTAATCATCTGTAAGCTCAGAAAAATGGAGTGTCATATTCTCCTCGGCAGAGTGGATATGATAAGCTTTTCCATCTTTATCAACAAAAAGGGTCATGTCGCGGGCCATCTGCCCTCCGGCAAAATCCCGTCTGACAAACAGTCCTTCCCTCACAGCAACTTTCCACTCATCCGACCAGCTTTTAAGATCACCTTCTTTTACGGTGGCCTTTTTATACTCTTCAGGAAAATTCAATGGCCAAACATTCGCATTAGGACGCAGGCTCCTGATGTATTTGTAAGGGCCTGTTATATTGTCGCTTACAGCAACACCGGTTAATGCTGCTTTGTAGCCTTGTCCTTTTAATTCATGATGAAACCACAATACAAATTTTCCGGTCTTTTTGTTGAATAGAACTTTTGGACGCTCGATTACGCATCCGGGATTAAGTATACTAGTGGTATCGTTTATTACTTTTAGTGCAAGACCTTCATTTTTCCAGTTCAAAAGATCTTTTGATGAGTAGCAGCTTACTCCGTAATGACTCCTGTCTTTATCTGACCGCACCAATCTGTATTCCCCGAACCAGTAGTAGGTGTCATTATAAAATATTATACCGCCTCCATGGGCATTAATATGCTTACCTTCAGTATCAGGCCATACCTGCCCTGGTTTAAATGAGTGATTAAGATCCTGGCAATTAACTGTGAAACTTAAGAACAGAATTGGAAATATAAGGCTTAATTTTTTTAAAAGCATTTTCATATTGATTGGATTAGGTTATCAAAGATAATTATTCAAATAACCATTGAATATGTTTTAGAATATCATTGTTTCATCGTTAATGTTTTATATTTTTGATATAATTAATCCTTTAAAAACCATGGAAAAGCAAAAAGCTTTCAAAAGACATTTCTTAATAATTTCCCTAATAATATTGGGATTCATTGATCAGTCTGCATTTTCACAGCCTGTAGTTGGACTGGATTACTGGTATAATAATGAAACCAATGCCAAAACAGGAAAACCATTTCATTATCTCTGGACAGATACCTTAAACAGCGGATATTCAAGATGGGGAGAAATTTTTACCGGCAGAGGGGCAAAGATCACAACTATCGGTAAGCCTGATGCAGTTGTTTTAAGCAAAATTAATATCTATATAATAGTTGATCCTGATACAACATCTGAAAATCCTGCCCCAAATTATTTATCAGCTGAGGATATCGCTTCAATAAAGAAATGGGTTAATGACGGAGGCGTGCTCGCTGTTCTTGCGAACGATGCACCGAACTGTGAGTTCACTCATTTAAATATGCTGATGTCGCAGTTTGGAATGAGATTTAACCATGTGACATTGCATCCTGTAACAGGTACAAATTTCGAAATGGGAGCTAGTACTAATCTGCCTGATCATCCTCTTTTTAAGGGAGTTAAAAAGATTTACCTCAAGGAAATTTCCGATATTAATCTTTCCGGAACTTCAAAGCCAATTCTTACCGAGAAGGGGAAAGTCCTGATGGCTGAAAATAAATTTGGAAAAGGTTATGTGTTTGCGATAGGTGACCCATGGATCTACAATGAATATATTGATCACGACCGTCTTCCTGAAAGTTTCGAAAACCGCAAAGCAGCGGAAAATCTGACAGATCTGTTATTAAACTATACAAAAAAGAAATAGTATTTCTCTGACAAAATATATCACATAGTAGCACAAAGGAATACAACTTTAAATTAGTTGAAATCTATGAATAAACGTTTAAAAATATTTATTGGAATCATTATTCTTGGTTTTGTGATATCCTCATCTGTTGATATTAATGCGCAGATAGTTTCAAAGGAAAAAACTATGGAATCAATGGTCCTGGCCAACAAATATTTTATTGAAAAATGTCCGGATGTAGGGAAGGTTATTATTACTGACAGGTCGCGACCAAGCAATATCTGGACTCGCGGTGTTTATTATGAAGGACTGATGGCTTTATATAAGCTCAGGCCTGATTCGGCTTATCTTGATTATGCTTTACGCTGGGGAGAATTTCACAAGTGGGGATTACGTGATGGCATAAAAACACGAAACGGAGATAACCAGTGTTGTGGTCAGACATATATAGATCTCTATATCCTGGACAGGTACAAGGAGGAAAGAATTAAGGATATTAAAGCTTGTATAGATAGTATGGTGGTAACAGATAAGATCGACGACTGGAACTGGATTGATGCTTTACAGATGGCAATGCCGGTATATGCCCGACTTGGCTCAATCTACAATGATAAGAGTTACTTCGACAGAATGAATGAAATGTATCTTTATACAAAGCTCAAACATGGGACAAATGGACTTTACAGTACGACAGACCACCTCTGGTGGCGCGACAAAGACTTTGTTCCTCCCTATAAGGAGCCGAATGGTGAAAATTGTTACTGGTCAAGAGGCAATGGCTGGGTGGTTGCTGCTCTGGTCAGAACACTTGAGTTCTTACCGAAGAACAGCAAATACAGGAAAGAGTATACCAATACACTCAAAGAGATGTTTGAAGCGCTTGTTCCTCTTCAGCGAACTGATGGTTTCTGGAACGTAAGTCTGAAAGATTCGACTGACTTTGGTGGTAAAGAAGTTACAGGAACAGCTCTTTTTGTTTATGGCATGGCATGGAGTATAAACCAGGGGCTGATTGGCAAAAAGGAATATCAACCGGTAGTATTGAAAGCATGGAATGCTCTTGTTACAGAATCACTTCATCCTAACGGTTTCCTTGGATATGTTCAGGGAACAGGAAAGCAACCAAAAGACAGTCAACCGGTTGGATATGATAATGTTCCTAACTTCGAGGATTTCGGATTAGGATGCTTTTTACTTGCCGGCTCAGAAGTTTATAAGTTGAGTAAAGCAATGGACCCCAAAGGAAAAGAACCTAAAGCAGAAAATGGAAATAAAGTTGATAAGAGCAGTAAAGGCAAAAAAGGAAGTAAAGGTAGTAAGTAGATACTTCTCTGCTGCAATTTTTTTCTCCCGTTGATCTCGCTGATTATCGCAGATTAAATTATTCATATAATGAAAAAGGCAATATTTTTTTTAGTCCTGATACTTCTCTCTTTTTCTTCAGCAATATCCCAAAAATCAATTCAGGAATTTCCGGAGAGGCAAATGGAAGCGCTCGACAGAGGGATTGTTGCTATTAGAAAAAGTCCGGAAGAGGTATTTATCAGTTGGAGGCTCTTTGGAACTGATCCTTACAAAACGGGATTCAATCTTTACAGAGACAATAAAAAATTAAATAAAAAACCATTAACCCTGACGACAAATTATACTGATAAAACAACCACCAATGGAGTTTATACGGTCAAAGCAGTAATCAAAGGGAAGGTTGACTTATCAACTTCTTCATGCACGGTTTGGCAGCAGAGTTATTTGAAAATTCAATTGAACAGGCCTGCCCAACCTCAGCAGGACAGACGTAAGTATACATATTCACCGGGTGATGCAAGTGTTGCTGATCTGGATGGTGACGGTCAGTATGAAATAGTTTTAAAGTGGGATCCCTCAAATGCAAGGGATAATGCCCAGGATGGCTACACAGCAGATGTAATATTGGATGCCTATGAACTTGATGGCAGACAGTTATGGCGAATTGATCTGGGAAAGAACATCAGGGCCGGGGCACACTACACTCAATTTATGGTTTATGATCTGGATGGTGACGGGAAAGCTGAAATGGCTTGCAAAACCGCTGATGGAACAATTGATGGCAAAGGAAAGGTAATTGGAGATTCTTCTGCAAACTATATAAACGAAAAAGGAAAAATCGTAACCGGTCCCGAATTCCTTACCGTCTTTAATGGTGAGACAGGGGAAGCCATGAAAACTGTTGATTACGTGCCTGGGAGAGGTGATCAATGTGCCTGGGGAAATAATGAATGCAATGGTAACCGTGTCGACAGATTCCTGGCATGCATTGCATATCTCGATGGAGTACATCCCAGCCTTGTGATGTGCCGGGGGTACTATGGCAGGCTTACCATTTGTGCATGGGACTGGCAGAAAGGAGAACTTACACAAAGGTGGTTCTTCGATTCAGACAAAGGTCATCCCGAATATATGGGACAAGGCAATCACAACCTGAGTGTTGGTGATATCGACAGTGATGGCAAAGACGAAATTGTTTATGGATCAAGCGCTTATGATAATGATGGACAACCAATATACACAACGGGTATGGGACATGGCGATGCAATGCACCTTTCAGATCTTGATCCCGATATACCTGGTCTTGAAGTCTGGGCAGTAAAAGAGACAGGAGGAAGGGGAGGTGTACTTCACAGCGCGGCAAACGGGAAAATACTATTCAGTGTTCCTGGCGAGGGGGATACGGGCCGGGGACTGGCAGCTGATATTTATCCTGATCACCGGGGATTTGAGATGTGGTCATCAACATCAAAAGGAATTTATTCCGTGAAAGGAGAAAAGATCTCAGATGTTGTTCCATCAGTAAATTTCAGGATTTACTGGGATGGGGATTTGCAGGATGAACTGCTCGACAAATCATTTATTGATGATTGGGACTATCTTGGCCATAAGCCGGTCAGGCTTCTGGATGCATCTGTTTTTGGAGGATCTTCAATCAATGGCACAAAAGCAACTCCGGTATTAAGTGCTGATATCTTAGGCGACTGGCGGGAAGAAGTCATTTTCAGAGGAAATGATAATGCTTCGCTTTTACTATTTACAACCACAATACCAACTAATTACAGATTGTTTACATTGATGCACGATCCTGTTTACCGTCTGGGAGTTGCCTGGCAGAACGTTGTTTATAACCAGCCTCCCCACCTGGGATTCTACATAGGCGATGGTATAAATAAAATACCGCTTCCAAATATTTATACATCAAGACATTAAAGA
>Ga0209540_10001928_pt1 | contig 15029 bp, 14 predicted proteins | sample BarGraIncu01121A_FD_184501 | JGI IMG/M metagenome (GOLD analysis project Ga0209540, IMG submission 184501) | Arctic peat soil microbial communities from Barrow, Alaska - Barrow Graham LP Incubations 011-21A (SPAdes) (version 2) | ecosystem: Environmental > Terrestrial > Soil > Wetlands > Peat... | reverse complement strand
AAATAACCGGAAGTTACTTACTCCGCATTTGATAAGAATTGCAATTGCTCATTATCAGTTTGAGACAATCCACCCTTTTCTGGATGGGAATGGTAGAATTGGAAGACTATTGATTACCCTCTACCTTGTAAGCAATGGCATACTAAACAAACCCTCCCTTTATTTATCTGATTTCTTTGAAAAAAACAGGACACATTACTTTGACAATCTAATGATATCCAGGACTAAAAACAATTTATCTCAATGGATAAAATTCTTTTTGGTTGGGATCATCGAGACGGCTTCAAGTTCAATTAATGTTTTCAAAAAGATAATAATCCTACGTGAAAAGACAGAGATCGGAAAAATTTCGAAGATGGGTAGTAAGTCTAAAAGAGGACTTATTCTTATTAAATCACTTTATCAAAATCCCATTACGGATTCAAATTCAGTCTGTACTTTACTGGATATAGCTCCTTCTACAGCGAACAGACTTATTGCTGATTTTCAAAAAGATGGAATCTTAGAAGAACTAACTGGATTTAAACGAAATAGAAAATATATTTTTCGAGAATACTTTAACATATTCCAAAAATAAAAACTAAAGAGTCTTGGGCAAAGAGGAGATATGAAAAGGCATTTGTAAATAAGCTGACAGACTCGCTGGGTGAAGAATTTGAAACAGAAAACTGGCTTGATTATTCTAAAGACTGTAAGTATATACAAGAAGAAACTCATGAACGAATTTTAAGTGAATATGATGAAGTCCGTAAGATGTTGATATCCATGATTTATAATCCTGAAAAATGGTTCTCATAAGAAGAAGTGTGTAGTGAGTCAAAATTACTCATTACTCATTACTCATATCTCATTACTCATATCTCATATCTCACGTCTCTACGCTCTACGCTCACTGTGATTAAAGTAGTCATAAATTTGATGAAGTTTTAGTTTTCATTGACAAGAAATTTGCTATTCCATCATTATTGAGATATCTTAGATTTATTAAATTTAATTAATTCATAAATTTTATGAAAAGAATTAAAATCCTTTTGATCCTTTTTTTCCTGGCAACTGGTTTCTCTGTAAATGCAATGAACCTTGAGACTCCGCATTCAGATAATAACTGGCAACAACACAGAGATAAAGACCATCGCAGCGGTGGGGGTGGATGCCCTATCGGAGCTCCATTAGATGGAGGCCTGTTAACTGTATTAGGGGTTGCTGGTGTTGCTTACTTTACTGCAAGGAAAAAGGGTAAAAAACCGGAATCTTAATTCCAGATTAAACCTCCACACACGGAGGTTTTTTTTATTAAATCCAAATACTTTTTATTTACTTCCGGAATGAAACTAAGAGATATTTTACTAAATAGGAAAGCTAAAATTTTTGCAATCTCAATCCTTATTTTACTTTTTACCTACATAATTTTAAGGTTTCTTATTTTTGACTCTGATCCTGTTATTCCATTTTTATCTTCTCTTGCAAATTCTTATTTATTACTAATAGAAAAGTTTGCCAATCAACTCTTACATTGGGCCGGGTCAATGGTTACCATTAAAAATCACCTGGTGGTACTGAATAACACACAATTAGATGGATTCATTCCAGAGATACGATTTAAAAAATGGATGGCTCTTTTTTTATTCCTCGTTTGGATCACTAAAACATCCATCAGGAGCAGGACTCTCTTCACATTTCTGTTGATAATTGCTCATTTTCTGGTTCTTTCAATATACAACGCTGTAGGGGCTCATTTAACCGGATTAGAAAATCAGGATTATTCTATGCTTTCAATTCCTGTAACCCTGGGTCTTTTGTGCATGATCACCATCCTTTTTTTCTGGTATAGGAAGTATAAGATGGCTCTTCTGACTGGTTTGTCTAAGCTCAAAATAAATACAAGCCTTCTTGAAAACGAGCTTCGTGTTATTATTGTGATATACATTTACATAATAGCATCTAACTTTCTGTTTGAGTTTTTTGATTATGACCTATGGATTAATTTTCTGTTTACATCTTCCCAAAAGATTCTTGCATTATTGGGTTATGAAGCATTTGTTGAAACTAAGTACCTGATCGGTGCGAATGGATCCATTGCCATGGCAAAGGGGTGTCTGGGTTTTCAGACCATGTTTTTATTTGCCATACTGGTTTTTCTGACCGGAGATAAAAACAAATATCGCTGGATTTATATTTTCGCTGGTCTTATCTTCCTCAACTTTGTAAATATTATGCGATTTGTATTCCTGTTTATCTATATCCAGAAACATGGTGCTTATCTGTTGGCAATGGATGTACATGACATGTTTAATTACATCACTTATTCTTTTGTTTTTGTTTTATGGGTAATCTGGTTTGAAAAGTTTGCTGATATTGGGGCATTCAGGAAGAAGTGAGAGATGAGATGTGAGAGATGAGATGTGAGATGAGAGGTGAGATGTGAGATATGAGAGGTGAGATATGAGATGTGAGAGATGAGATGTGAGATATGAGAGGTGAGATATGAGCGTAGAGATAAGAGATATGAGAGGTGTTAGAATTATTTGCTAAAGAAGCAGATTATGAGTAAAGTAGGAAGTTTTAAGGATTTGATTGTCCACCCTGTGAAATACATCTTCTACTTTAGGTGAGTGGTACTTTTCAAATAAATATATTTCACAGGGTAAATCAGAAAGCCTATAAATTGGCCATGGAGATCTTTGAAATTTCTAAAACTTTTCCGAAGGAAGAAAAATATTCTCTTACCGACCAGATGCGTCGTTCATCATGATCAGTAACAGCCTGTATTGTCAGCCCTGTGAAATAATATTCCCATGAAAAGCTATTATGTATATGTCTTGAAAAGTAAACTGGATGGAAAATTTTATACTGGTTTTACAACTGATCTTAATAACAGACTATCTGAACACAATAACGGTAAAGTTTTTTCTACAAAGAATAGAATTCCCTTAGAAATAGTTTATTATGAATTTTGCTTATGTTTGGAAGATGCAGTACATCGTGAGAAATATCTTAAAACCACATATGGCAAACGGTTTATTAAAAACAGAATAAAAAGCTACTTAGATTCCTTAAAATAATATATTTCACAGGGCAGAGTCATGGGCAAAGAGGAGATATGAAAAGGCATTTGTAAGTAAGCTGACAGACTCGCTGGGTGAAGAATTTGAAACAGAAAACTGGCCCTATGAAATACACTTAAATAAATTACATTAATTGGCTATGAGGACCATTCCTAATTGAAAACTATTTTTGTTGATGTGATGAATATTTCATAGGGCTGGCTTGATTATTCTAAGGACTGTAAGTATATTCAAGAAGAAACTCATGAACGAATTTTAAGTGAATACGATGAAGTACGTAAGATGTTGATATCCATAATCAATAACCCTGAAAAATGGTGTCTTTAAATACTCATATCTCATATCTCAAATCTCTACGCTCGTCCCTCACCACTCACGTCTCTACGCTCAAGTCTCTATGTTCTACGCTCTCCGCTCAAAACGCTGTCTCCGGACGGCTTTTTTTTCCACAAGATTATCCATGACCAACTTAATTATTGTAACTTGCAAAAAATGGACTCATGATAGAAAACTCAAAAATAAATGAGATTGTTAACAAGATTGCATTGAATTTCAATCCTGAAAAAATTTTTCTGTTTGGATCCTATGCATCAGGAAGTCCTAATCGTGACAGCGATTTGGACTTATTGATAATTCAGAACTCAAAACTACCTCGCCATAGAAGAGTTTTCGAGATAAGAAAATCATTGATTGGTAGCATGATACCTTTAGACATTATTGTTTACACCCCAGAAGAATTTGAGAGTGAAAAAGAAATCAAATTTTCTTTTATTAATAATGCTATAAAGACCTCAAAATTACTTTATGAGAGAATCTGATTCAGCAATTGTTAATACTTGGATAGAGAAAGCAGACCATGATTTGGGTTCTGCCAAATTGATATTTCAACACCTTCCAAGTTATTTTGATACTATTGCATTTCATTGTCAACAAGCTGTTGAGAAGTACATCAAAGCTTCCCTTATTTATCTGGAAATTGAATTCCAACGTTCACATGACTTGCCTTATCTTTTAGAAATATTATCAAGAAAAGTTGAAATTAAGCCTGAAATATTTGATAAGGCTATTCTTCTAAATGGATTTAGCGTTGAAATTAGATATCCCCTCTACGCTTGTCCCTCATCGCTCACGACTCACAACTGCCTCTTGCCATCTTGTTGATAAACCATTGAAATTAACTTTTTTGAATAATCTGATAAAAAAAGTGGAATATTTAATAATCCTTCGTCGAAAACAAGATTTTTTAATGAGTATCTTATTCGTACCGGAGAATGATACTGTTTGTTATAAAACACAAGGCTCTTTCCGGTGACATTTTCATATGATTTTACTTCTACCGGAATTATTTCATTTTCATATTGAATTAAAAAATCAATTTCTGCTTTCCCTTCTGATGTCCAGTACCGGGGAATAGCTTCAAACTGCTGCACCAAACTTTGTAATATATAATTTTCACTCAAAGCGCCTTTAAATTCGACAAATAATCGGTTCCCTTCAATAATCGCAACCGGATCTAACAAAGAAAGTCTGCGTAATAAGCCAACATCTATTAAGTAAAGTTTAAATGCAGTAACATCGTCATATGCTGAAAGAGGCAGGCATGGTTTGCTATTACGAAATATTTTATATACCAAACCTGCCTGCGAAAGCCATAAAATTGCATCTTCGTATTCACGGGCTCTCGCTCCGGGCTTAACTGTCTGATATAAAAACTTTTTATTCTCTCTTGCCAATTGTGAAGGGATTGAAGACCAGATATATCCGATTTTTTGAACTGTTTTATTATCAGTATGCTTTGAGAAATCTAACGAATAGGCCTCTAAAATATTTTTTAAAACGATTTGGGTCAACGCTACATCTTGCTTTTCTAAAAGTACTTTAACGGCCTCGGGCATTCCGCCACAGATAAAAAATTTCTTAAACTGTTCAACCAATTTACTGAAAAAAATATCAGGTATCGGTTCAATGTTTTTAAGACTTTCGATATATGAAAAAAGTTCTGGTTCGGCAACTGTTAAAAATTCTGAGAATGAAAGTGGGTAAAGATTAAGAAAGTCAACTTTTCCGACTGGAAATGACATCCCACGTGATAAAGTTATACCTAATAATGAACCTGCACATACAACATAATATTCTGGTGCATTTTCGCAAAAATATTTAAGAGAGTTTAATGCTTCATTGCACTCTTGTATTTCATCAAAAATTATTAGAGTTTTTAATGGTTCAATGGCTTTTCCGTGTACCAGTGAAAGGTTTTTCACAATCCGGTGAACATCCTTCGTTGTTGTGAAAAATTGTTTTAATTCCGCTTGTTCTTCAAAATTAAAATATGCAAAATTTTCAAATTCATTCTTTCCAAAATCTTTCAAAAGCCATGTTTTCCCTACTTGTCTTGCTCCTTTTAATACCAGTGGCTTGCGCAAAGTGGATATTTTCCACTCGTTTAGTTTATGTTGAATATTTCTTTTAATTTGCATATATCACGTTTTATGTTCTGATTATGTGAGATAAAACACATAACCGGAACATATTATGTGTAAAGATATCTCAATTATTTCAAATTCTGAGTACCTCAAAGAATTTTTTTATGGAGTTACATGTTTCATGTTAAAATATGACGTGAGAGGTGAGATATGAGATTTGAGATGTGAGATTTGAGATGTGAGATATGAGAGATGAGAGGTGAAAGGTGAGAGGTGAGTGAGTAGTGAGTCAAAATTACTCATCACTCATAACTCATCACTCTAAGTTGCGTTTTGTGGCACATGGACCCTGAACCCTGAATAGATATAATAAAATATGAGTGTCAGGAATCATTAATAAAGTCAGATATATCGAGGAAGTGAGGGAGATTCGTTGTCGGAAGTTGAATTAGTAATGACAACATTTTTTCAAAGGTTTGCTAAGGGAGGCACAGATCCCTCACTCATCCACCTAAAAACCAGATATTTGCAAACTTTAGCCTTGGTGGATTCGTTCGGGATGACACTGTTTTTTTAGGAGGGAGGGAGGAAGAAGCGGCGATTCGTTCTGGATATGTTAATATTTTGTACTTCCAAGTCGAATCGCCGCTTCTTCCTCCCCGTGTCTCGACCAGAAAGTGTCATTCCGAATGTAGCGACTGTAAATCAACTAATTAAAAAAGAATATGGGGAGCGAAATGAGGAATCCCTGGGATCATAAACCGTATTACATAAATCACCTTTTAGGATACATGAAATTTTGTCCACAAAAATAAAAATTGTCATTCCGAATGAAGCCATTGATAATCTGATAAATACATAAAGTAATTGAGAAGCGAAATGAGGAACCGAGTTCCGTCATCGCGGAACAAGCTCACCGACTTCGTCGGACGTAGCCGACTATGTCGGTCGAAGGTAATCTCCCAGGGTATTGCTTAAATAAATGAACTTTTATGTATGAATACCGATACTCATTTAATAAAAATGACTGCATCCGAATTAATCAGGAAATTAAATGATTTGCCACCTGAAACCAAAATACCTACGCTATACCTGCTGTTGAATTATTTGGAGACAATCATAATTCAGAAAAATGAAATATTTACACGACGCTTATTATTTGGAGAATGAAGGGGTGTTATGTTTATTTTACCGATAAGGAGACAGAGGAATAATTCAGGGAGAGGATGGAGAAATAAATGTTGAACAGATTATGAATATTCTTTCAGATCTTACTCTCTCTGTATTTCGAAATGACATATTTTATCATCCAGTTTGGAATCTGATTGGCCTGTACTGAGGGAAACAGATTAGCGTTGATAGTTTGAAGGATATATGGGAATCTGTTCCAGAAGTGAAGATTTTCCGGAGCCATTAGGACCGGCAAAAACCCGTAATCTTCTTTGTAACACTACTTTATTTTTATGGGTTTTGTAAGGTCGCCTTGAACCTCAATTTTCTTTACAACACCTACTGATTTTACTTTACGGTTGGAATGAATTCTTAATATCTTTCCATTTCTGATTATTGTTACAGCCGACTTTTTCCTGTAGGCTTTTCTCCGGGCATTAATTGAGATTCTGCCCAGACTGTTCCTGACAGCTTTTTCCTCTTCAGTAAGGACTTTAATCTTCATGAACTGTATCACAGGTTCTCCGGCATTGTCAGATTCACCTGGCTCTTTTTTGACAACCTTATATATATTCTTCTTTTCCATGTTGGTCAATTTCAATCTCAGGGATAACCTAAAAACAGTTACAAAATATGTCCCTAAAGATAGGAAAAATATATTTTGCCCACTCTGTAAGCAAAGGCTCCCAAGGGTTTTCAGAACTGGTTCCAGTTTACGTCTTGAGCCATGAACCTTAGGCAGTAGTTTTTGCATAATTGCAGCATCAATTATTTTAGTCATGGACCAGTCAGGTTCAAGTTTATTTACAACTGCCGCAAACCGGAAAATTTCTGAAGCACTTCGGTACCCGAACTCAGCACCCGTTTTCTTTAATTCGCTGAAAAAATTCAGCAATTCTGTTTGAAGGACTTGCGAATCATTTGTCTTCAATAATTTGTCCTTTGCTAATTTAATGAAACTTGCAGCCATATCTGCACCGGCAGATTTTAACTTATCTAATTCCAGTATAGTATTTTTCTTCATCTCTTCCGCTGTAACCCTGAACTCAATAACATTTGCTCTGTCCAGAACTTTAGGGCTGAACATATAAGTTGTTTCATCAATATTCACAGTACCTATTATAAACAGATTATTAGGCAACTCAATTTCGGCAGGTACATCATTCCAATACTCTAATCCGTTGTGAAGTGAAAATTTTCTGCCTGACTCCATTACACTCAGAAAATCGGCAAAATACCTTTCAACATGACTCAGATTCATCTCATCAAGAATCAGAAAATAGGGTTTATCCTGGTTTTCAATTGCAGAAATTAACAAATCCAGTACTCTATTGTCCGGCTTGATGTACTCATTGCTTTTTAATGCGTTTGGAAAACCCAATAAAGGTTCTCTGTTAGTCCAATCTGCACCAACGGGCACCAGGCAATATTGATCTTCATTTTCGCAAATCCACATTGCAAATGACTGAGCTAACTTTGTTTTACCAGAACCAGAAAGTCCGGTTAAGATTACAAAAGGCTTGGTAAGAAGAGAAGCAATAAATCGAAGACTAAGACTATTGCTTATTGATATGCCTGACACCAATGCTGATTTAAAGAACAAAGATTGCTCAAACTTTTTAATTGGAACAGGATTCTTTTCTATAGTTGGTTTTGCCAGAATCTCCTGTTTGTAAATCTTAATAATATTATTCAAGTCCGTATTAATAGCTCTTTTATTTAATTCTTTATCGGTTTTATAAGTCTTATAAACAAACGAACTTCCATATGCTCTGGAACACCAAGATTATTCTTCTCAAAATATGATCCAATAGTTATCGGATCGTTTAATCTCCAATTACTTGTGGGACGATTTGTCTCACTAACTCCATAAGCCAATATCAATATTTTTTTTTCCTTAAAAAAGAGATAAACAGGATAAATTCCATTACTTGTGCTTTGCCCATTGCCTAGGAATGAAATCCAAGGAACTGCATTTGCTCTTCCTTTACCAAAAGATACTTCAATTTTTAATTTTTCGTACTCCCTCATTCTTTCACGATTGAAGTTTGTTGCATCTATTGTTGTCCCTTTTCCTGTAATTTGTTTATTAGCGACTAAAATGAAATTAATTAACTCGGAATAGAATCCGAGGTCCTTCTTTATTATTTCAAATTTCAATTTCTTTAAAAAGTTTTTTGCCTCAACAGCATTGAAATCATCACTATTTAACTCCTCTGCATTTGCGTATTTATTTGCGATACTGATGACATACTTTGGTGGCAGTCGTTTATCTGTCACCTTTAAGATATATTCCTTAGATAATCTATTAGCTGGGACACCAGTTTTTTCTATTTCATTAATAGCTTTCTCTATGTGTTCTTTTGAAATATTTTTTGGAATACTCATTTGAATATTGCCGGATTCATTCAGATTGAGAAAGTCCGTTTGAGATCAAAACTGCATTCAGGCTTTCAAGGTTTGTCAATACAACTAATTGTTCAAGAGTTGCATGGTCACGAATATTTCCTTCTGAATCGGGATTTTCACCTCTCCATTCTGCTGAGGTTCTTCCAAACAATGCCACATTAAGGAGATCTGCCTCATCGGCATAGACAAATGAAATCTGTTTACTGTTCAGTTCTGCAGGGATCAGGTTTTCCTTTATTGCGTCGGTGTGGATTCTGTAATTTATTTTTGCAAGAGTTCTCTGGAGATTCCAGTTTAGATTTAAGACATTACTTTCTTCCCGTTTTAAACGTTGAAATTCTTTGACCAGGTATATCTTGAATTCAGCACTAATCCACATTCAGAATTCAAAAGCTATATCAGAGTGAGCATAGGTTCCTCCGTACCTCCCTGCTGTTGCTTTAAGCCCGATAGCCCCGGTTTTTGCAACCCAGTCTTTTGCACTTATTTTAAAATTATTTAACCCTGCCTGACTTTTAATTATGGCGAATTCGCCATAATTAAAAACCGGATTATAAACTGTTTCCCATATTCCAAGAAATTCTACTGTATTCCTGTTTCTTAGCCAATCTGAAATAAAGAAGTCTCCATCCTTTGCCTTAATCATATCCGTCAAAGAAAGGTTGAGGTTAAGGTTGAGGTTGAGAAGGAAGCCAAAAATGAAATTGCAGAATACTCAATAGGATTGCTTCGTCGCAGGCTCCTCGCAATGACCGTAACGCAAGTAAGTTTCTGCAACAAGCAACAAGCAACAAGCACCCTAAACTTAGCACCAAGGTGCGGAATGCCATTAAGTGTTAAAAAGGCAGTTTATTCCTGTTTCAGCGAGTCAATGGCTTTGTGAAGAATGTTGGCCGAATAGAGCAGAGAAACCTGCTCATTTGAAGCGAGAGGGGCAACGATGATCCTCTCAATTCCCCTGACTGATACTACACAGGGAACACTCAGACAGACATCTTTCAGCCCGTATTCTCCATCGAGTAATGTTGAGACTGTAAGCACACTGTTCTGATTTCTCAGAATTGATCCTGTGATCTTTACAAGGGCAAGTCCGACAGCAAAGTATGAGGAACCTTTCGAATTAATGATGTGAGCAGCGGAATCTCGGACCTGCTGTTCTATCTCCTTTCTCTGTTCCTTCCATCCCGGACAGTTTCCGCACACCTTACAAAATTCATCAACAGGCATCCCTGCTATGTGTGTCATCGACCATGCAGCAAACTCACTGTCACCATGCTCGCCGAGAAAATAGGCATGGATATTATGAACATCAACATCACAATGCTTCCCCAGAAGATGCCTGAACCGCGCACTGTCGAGAACAGTACCTGAACCAATCACTCGTCTACGCTTCCACCCGCTCCTCTTAAGTGCAACATATGTAAGTACATCCACCGGATTACTTACTATGAGTATTACACCTTTGCACTTCTGTTTTGATATAGTCTCCGCTATTCCACCTACAATATCAGCATTCTTCTTCAGTAGCTGCAGACGTGTCTCACCGGATTTCTGTGCAGAACCGGCAGTTATAACAACCAGCTGTGCATCGGCATAATCTGATTCTGTACCCGGACGGATAATAACCGGCGGGAAAAAGGGCTGACCATGTACCAGGTCAAGAACTTGTCCCTTCACAAGCTCTTCATTTCTGTCAATAAGCACAATCTCACTGGCAAGACCACTCTGTGCAAGAGCATAACAATAGGTTGCACCCACCGATCCTGCGCCGACTACAACAACCTTAGGGTGCTGTTCTGAAAATTTCTTTGTTTTCATTTTGAATGTTTCATTTAAAATTAAACAATACTTTCTGCCATTTGTTTTTAAGTCTCAGGAACAAAGGGGGGGAATAAACAAAATATTTTGAGTGTGGGGCGTGGAGCAAGTGAGGTTGAGGTTGAGGTTGAGAAAGAAGACAAAGTGAAATGAGAGTTGAGCGAAGAGCGTAGAGCTGGGGGCACAGTTTTTCCCTTCCGCCTGCAGCCTACCGCCTACCGCCTTTAGCCTTTATGCAGTTTATTGAGAGAACTATTCCCAAGTAATGATTTCATCTGGGAGATAGCAATCCGGTTTAGTTGCCTGAGCCGTTCAGATTGAGACAAGCCGTTTGAGATCAAAACTGCATTCAGGCTTTTAAGGTTTGTCAATACAACTAATTGTTCAAGAGTTGCATAGTCACGAATATTCCCTTCTGAATCGGGATTTTCAACTCTCCATTCTGCTGAAGTTTTTCCAAACAATGCCATATTAAGAAGATCTGCTTCATCAGCATATACAAATGAAATCTGTTTACTGTTCAGTTCTGCAGGGATCAGGTTTTCCTTTATTGCGTCGGTGTGAATATGATAATTCGAAGACTATATCTTTATGAGCAAATGTTCCGCCGCCATATCTTCCGGCTTTTGATATAATACCTTTAGCGTTAGTTGCAGTAATCCATTTTCTTGGGGTTAGGTTAAAACTATTAAGTCCGGCTTGCGTTTTAAAGGTTACGAATTCGTTACCTTTAAAATCAGTATTATTTAATTGCTCCCAGATACCAATAAACTCCAGAGTATTTCTGTTTCTCATCCAACTATAGATTAGTGTGTCATCTCCAAAGCTTCTGACCATATCTGTAAGTGAAATATAATCTGTCTTTTGAATTTCAATGATTCTTATCTCAGTCCCTTTTACTTTAATTGTTTTATTCATTTTGTTTCCTCCAATTATTCTTTACTATTGGTTAATATTTCTATCCCTTCCTGTAGTCATAACATTCAAATGTTTCATTATCGCTGTTATCAGAACGAGTCAGGCTACATAAAATATCGTCGTCCCAATCCTGACTATCATATTTTATGCATGTAAGACACAGGGATGGCATTTTATACCTTTAGTGTAATCATCCAATGCAGCTTCTAATCTGATTCTGAGGACATTTTCTTTTTCATCTGGATTCTTCTTCAAATGAACTTTTACATACTTATCAATAGAAATAGGGGTCCACATAAATTTAGTATTATATTAATAATCAGCACTTTTACTTAAGGTATCACAATTTGTGATAGCTTAAAGTAAGACTTATTTTGTATAACGCAGCGAGCGTATGAACTCAAATTACTCCTCGCAATGACGGTAACGCAAGTAAGTTTCTGCAACAAGCACCAAGCAACAAGCACCCAGCACCGAGAGCAGGGAGCGTAAAGCGTAAAGCGTAGAGCGATGAGCGTTGAGTGCTGACAAAAGACAATAGACAAAAGTGAAGAATGTATTACTCCGTGGAACTCCGTGTCAACCCGTGTAACTCTGCGCCTTCTCCGCGTTCTCAGCGTTAAAAAATGAAATGGAGGTTTTAACTTATTTCAACCATTTTTCAATCATCCCATAATACATTTCCTCGGGCTGTATCATCCAGGTTAAATCTTCCCGCTGACTGGCAAGATGGAAATACCGGTCAGGGACGTAATTTGCAGGATATGAAATGAATCGTGTCTGACTATATACATTTTGAACTTCCGTCCAGGCTTGCTTAAATCCGTTCATCGCTTTTTTCACTTCTTCCAAACCCGCCTTTTGCTGTGCTTTATCCGCGACATCGCTTTTCTTCAAAGCAAGCAATAAACCGGGTGTTGTACTCTGAAGATTATAAAGCGCAATCGAGAGGTTCCAGTAATATCTGTTCCGCTTCGATGTGTTATAAAGTTCTTCCAACCTTCCTGATAATGTTTTATAACTGTCCTTCTCAACCTGAGCCCTGTCGAGGAGCTTTTTGTATTTCTGACTCCAGCTGCCCGGTGAATTAAGGTCAGGCAGTTCAATAAGCCTTGTTGTATAATCAAATTGCTTGTTTTCCCTTCCAGCTACCGGTGGAAGCCAGTGCTCAACCTGAGGAAGGCTTTGCAATACATTTTCTTCATCCATCTGACTGCCGCGTTTGAACAATGCTTCATACCATAAAACAGAACCTCGTCTTAACTGATCATAAAATACTTTGTAATCGGGAACAGATAACCCGAACTCCCTCTGCAACCAAGCATTATCATATTCTTCAAGTGTTCTTCCGTTTGGCGACCAGCTGAATTCCGCTGCCGCAATAAATCCCCTCCAGTAGTTTTCCATGTGAGGCGATTTATCATCCCATGCTGTGCAGAGCATTCCGCTGATATTCTTTTCAGCAGCCAGCTGTATAAAGCTTCGGATAGTCACAATACCTGATGATGAATTTCCTTTATCGCGGTCATCTTCCTGAAAGAACATCCCTCCCTCAGTGTTCGTTGCAGTTGCTATCATTGCCTTCAGTCCGCGGTTTTTATACCAGTCGAGTGCGAGCAGATTACCCGGCTGTCTGCCCATCGAATAATTCCAGCGCATATAAACACAGTTCTTTGGAAAATCGGCCAGCAGCTTATCAAGTTTAGGGATACCCTCCTCCCACTCTTTTGCGGCATCAGCTGCTGTCACCCTATCGCTGTATGTACTTTCATAAACACCTCCTGTTTTCAGAGGCATATCATCCCAGAAAATAGGGATACGATTATTTTCCTTTGCAAACTCACATACCCTTTTAAGCCAGTAAAGACTCAGACTCAGCATACCATCTTTATCGGCAGTTGGCTTGCATCTCTCACATAATCCAATATTGCCGATCTCATCACCTCCGATATGCAGGTATTTCGATCCGGGTGTGGCCGCAATTGCATCCCTGTACAAATCAAACAGAACCTGGTAGGTGCCTTCATTTAATGGACAGAAGGCCCATTTATTGAATGGTAATTCGCGCAGTCCGGCATATTCTTCATGTTTCAGAATAAATGTGGCGTGTCCCAGTCCCTGAACAAGAGGTGTTATTTCGATATGTCGTTCACATGCATACCTGGTAAGGGCAGCCATTTCATCTATGCTGATCGATTGTGGAGCTCCGACCAGAGGCTGATGCTGATAGCGAAGCTTGTCTTCAAACTCAAATACTACTGCGTTAATTTTATATCGGGCAAGCCTGTCGATACTCTCATAATAATAGTTCATGTGATCGAAGTGATGCTTGACATCGAAATGTACTGCCCGGTATGAGAGCGCAGGATAGTCGGTAATTTTACATGAAGGAATGGGCTTCTTATAATCTCTTGCATCTTCAAGAAGCTGTTCCAGCGACTGACATCCGTAAAATAAACCTGCCACGCCGTTTGATATTATCTCAACCTTGTCTGCGTAGATGGTAAGAATATACCCTTCATCAGATGGAAGTGAAGTTAATGTTTTATCAAGAATAAGGGTAAGTGTCCCTTTGCCTGATGATTTTCCAATTGTAAGTTGCGATAGAAGTTGTCCCATAACAGGACTATTAAATTCTCCTTTTAAAACAAGATGCTGCAGAAGAGAAGGCTCAAAGCCCGGACCGATCATCAGTACAACATTTTGTGGCTGTGGAAGTATTACGAATGGAGCAGGCAATTTCTCAGCGAACAGGCATAAAGAGGCTGTCACCATAATCAATATGCATGAGACAAATGAAGGCAGGAATCTTCTTTTCATAACTAGATATTTTGATTAGGAAAGATTTACTTCATCAAATCTATAAAAACCATGAGAATATATATAACTAATGAACTTAAAAAAATATAATTTAACGCAGAGGGCCGCAGAGTATGCGCAGAGTGGCGCAAAGAAGATACTATGGACTATAGAGTATTAGCCCCCTTTTAGGGGGTTGGGGGCATAGCCGTCAACCTAAGGAGTCTGAAAAAGATTTTACAGGAAGGATCAACATAGACAAACGTATTGTAGTATGGAAGTTCTGTTCGCTCATAATAATTTCCCCTCCTTTTGAAGGAGGGGTGGCCGCAGGACAATGATAGCCAGGTAGTGCAAAGGCGGATTGCGGCCGGGGTGGTTGATTGGTTTATCAGATCGATTCTCTTTTTTTATTGATAACTTTACT
>Ga0209540_10001927_pt1 | contig 15032 bp, 13 predicted proteins | sample BarGraIncu01121A_FD_184501 | JGI IMG/M metagenome (GOLD analysis project Ga0209540, IMG submission 184501) | Arctic peat soil microbial communities from Barrow, Alaska - Barrow Graham LP Incubations 011-21A (SPAdes) (version 2) | ecosystem: Environmental > Terrestrial > Soil > Wetlands > Peat... | reverse complement strand
AGGGAGAAGCTCATGAAAAGGAGGGAATGCAGGACCGGGGCCAGAAAATGGCATATGCTTCAGTGGGGAAGGAAAAGCGGTATATTCGAAGGAAGAAAAATAGTATTCCCTTACAAGTCTAGCAACAACAGATTTGCCATTGATCAGGGAAGCTACTTCAGCGCCGATGTGTACGCGCTGGTGCTCAGGGAAGGTTCGGGCATAAGCCTTGAAAAGCTCCTGAGGCTGCTTAACAGCAGGACTTATGAGTTCTACTTCAAGAGCTTTGCAAAAAAACTCGGTGAGGACCAGTATGAGTATTACCCCAACAATCTTATGAAGCTGCTTCTTCCAGATGATCCGCAGGAAGAATTCCAGAGTGAAGATAAGATATATAGATATTTCGGTTTCACAAACCGGGAAATAGAAATAATCGAGAAAAGCCTGTCATAGCGACAGGCTTTAAATTATTTGATCAGTTCCTCTACGTACTTTGGCAGGGCGAAACATGCCTTATGAAGTTTTGGTGTGTAGTATCTTGTTCCAAATCCTAATTCCTTTGGAACATCCGCTTCCTCAGGGTCGTGCATCTTGGAACCGATGGTGAAGCTCCAGTATCCGCCAGGATAAGTAGGGATGGCTGCCATGAACAGCTTGGTGACAGGGAACGCATCCTTGGCATCGTTGAATACCTTCTTGACTACTTCGGGCAGGTAAAAAGGCGTCTCTGTCTGTGCCACAAATATCCCATCCTTTGTAAGGCATTCGGAAATCTCTTTATAAAAGCTGCCTCCGAAAAGTCCCTCAGCTGCGCCGAACGGATCCGTGGAGTCAACGATGATCACATCAAATTCATTCTTATGTTCGTGCACATATTTTATGCCGTCGCCTATGAAAACTTCGCATCTTGGGTTTTCAAGCTCGCAGCTGATTTCGGGAAGATACTTCATGCATTCCTCAACAACGCATTTATCTATTTCGCAGAGAACCGCTTTCTTTACTGACGGATGCTTGAGAACCTCCCTTATAGCACCGCCGTCTCCTCCTCCAACAACAAGAATCTTCTTAGGATTCGGGTGGGTGAACAGAGGAATATGAGTTATCATCTCATGATATACATATTCATCAGCAATCGTGGTCTGAACTATTCCGTCCAAAAGCAGCATTCTTCCGAAACTGTTTGTTTCCACGATGGCCAAATCTTGATATTCTGTTTGCTTCCTTACCAGCGTCTCTCTGACTTTGTATATCATTGAAGCATCTTCAATCTGGGCTTCTTTTATCCACATTTCCATAAACAAACCACCTCGCAAAGTATTTTTTTAACAAATAAATTATAGCAATTGGAGATATATTTATCAACAATGAATGTATGAAATAAATAATAGTGAACATAATAAAAAAAGGAGGAATATATTAGGACAAATAGAATATATAGTAATGTATAGATATCATATACAAAAATGTTGTATTGATGTAAATAAAAAGGAGGATAAATTATGAGTTGCTTTGGAAAAAGAATTGTGAAAAGGAAATTCCTGAGAGGAGGTGCAGGCTTCAGGTGATGAGTTATGAATGCAATATAGAGCTTATCGACAAGTTCAGGGCAGGCGATCAGAGGGCTTTAGAGGATGTTTTCCGGATTAATCGGCCTCTTGTCCTTTCTTTAAGCAAACCATACTTTAACAGGGGGATTGAGCAAGAGGATATAATTCAGACAGGATGTCTCGGCTTGATGAAAGCGGTGCTAAATTATGACAAGAAATACAATACACAATTTTCCACCTATGCATCATACCTGATCATAGGGGAGATCAGAAGGCACATCAGGGATGACTGGCCGATCAAAGTCAGCAGGAGCACAAAAATAAAAGCTAGGGATATCTACAATGCAAAGCAGGAACTTTCAAAGGAGTTGATGAGAGATCCGACAACCAAGGAAATTTCAGTGTATACAGGTATGGGGGTTGATGAAATCGATTATGCCTTAGATGCTGCAAGAAGACCGCAGTATCTTAACGGGATAATCCATGAGGACGGAGGGACGCAGATAACGGTCCTGGATCAGCTTAGCAAAAAAACTGCAAGCGGATTTGATATGGTGGATGAAATCGTATTGAAGATTGAAAGAGACACCCTTAAAGAGAATCATAGAAAAATAATCCTGTTAAGATATTTTGAAGACATGACACAGAGCCAGGTTGCAGAAATAATGGGAGTAAGCCAGGTCCAGGTGTCAAGACTTGAAATGAAGGCGAGAAGCATATTGAAGAAGAAATTGACATAAAACGAGCCCCCTGGGAGCCAGTTTTGACTCCCAGGGGGCATATTTATTGGTTTGTTCCTATTGTGTGGTCTGTGGCTGAGTTGTCTGCGGAGTCGTCTGCTGTTGCTGATTCTGCTGATCCTGCTGATTCTGCTGATTCTGCTGTATGTTGTTCGGGTTAGTCGAATCCTGTTCGGTCGGGAGCAGCAGAGCAGGGTTAGAAGTATAATTTTTCGTCAGATATACTCTGGTTTCCTTTAGGAAATCTGGTGTGAACGGCCCAGCAAGAAGTCCTGTTATTTTGTTCACTTCAACTGAGACATGTGCATCGCACAGTTCTGTAGGTATTGTTCCCTGAATGAAATAGTCGGTGATCACAGTGCTTCCGCGAGGATCATTTCTACAGGCATCTGTAGCGAGCTTTCCTGAGACCCTACAGATTGATGCTGTCGTCACTCCCGATGGCTTTGCAATAGTCTTATTGTCAAGGCCTTTATGCACATCCTCCATGATTTTACCCCATAAGCCTGCGGCCGTATTGCTGGATACGTTTTGTGTAACTGAGTTGTCGTCATTTCCGATCCATATGGCGCCCGAATAATAAGGAGTTAGACCGCAGAACCAGAGATCCCTCTTGTCGCTTGTCGTACCTGTCTTACCTCTGACATCGATGCCGCCGAAGTTAGCTGCAGGACCTGTACCTCCGGAACTTACCGGACCCTTTAAAAGGTCATACATGACGAAAGCGCTGTCAGCAGATATGACTTCCTTTGTGGTTTTTTCTGATTCAAGGATGACGGCACCAGTGTTATCTACGACCTTTGTATAAAAAACAGGTGCCGTGTAATTGCCTTCATTTCCGAAAACTCCATAAGCAGCAGACATCTGGAGCGGGTTTGTCCCGTTATGAAGCTGGCCAAGAGCGAGGGCTGCAATACTGGTTTTGTCATCACTATCGAATGTAAGGCCGTACTTTTCGCCATAGGAGATTCCTGTCTTTAATCCTATCTTATTCTCGAGCTTTACTGCTACGAGGTTGATTGATTTCATTATGGCGCTTCGGACTGTATTCATTCCGGAATACGTAAGATTGTCGTTCTTCGGATCGTAAGGCGCACTTGCCGAACCGTAGATTGCCCCTATGCTTTTATCAAGAGGTGAATCATCTATAAGGGTTGCTGCAGTGGCTTGCTTTGAATCTATAGCTGCGCTGTATACAGTCAGAGGCTTTATGCTTGATCCCGCAGGTCTCAGGAATTTGCTTGAGGCTGCCCTGTTATAGGAGAGTGCTGGCTGATCGCCTCTTCCCCCGATTATTACCTTAACCTGGCCTGTGTGGTAGTCCATTACCACGGCTGAAGCCTGCGGCGTTTTTTCGTCATTACTGCTGCTTAGTCCCGAATTCAGGATTTTCTGAGCACTGTCCTGCATCGATTTGTTCATGGTTGTGTAGATTTTCAGACCTCCGCTGGAAATGGCTCTGGCTACTTCATCGTCTGTGTAATTCAGCTTTGCCTTGAGGTCCTTTTTAACCTGTTCTATGGCCGGCAGGGAGAACCATTCGTAACTCATTCGGTCGGACTTTGAGGAACGAGCTTTAGACGATTCAGCAAATTCTTGATTTAGCTTCTCATTATCAAGATCACTTATGGCCTTGTCATATTGTTCTTGCGTAATATACTTGTTGTAGAGCATTCTGGATAAAACGGCTTTGGTCCTGTTAATGTAAACTGAATGATTTTTCGTTGAGGTCTCCGAGAAAGCATAATAGACTGAAGGGCTCTGAGGCACTCCTGCTATATATGCACATTCAAGAAGGCTTAGCTCTCCAACGGATTTGTTAAAGTATTGATTTGCCGCAGCTTCAACACCGTAAGCGTTCCCGCCCAGGTATACTGTATTCAGGTAGGCCTCTAATATCTGATCCTTTGAAAGAACCTTCTCCAGCTTGAGTGAGAGATACCACTCCTGAACCTTCCTTGTAATTGTTACATCCGAAGTAAGCGTAGTCATTTTTATGAGCTGCTGAGTTATTGTAGAACCGCCCTGTATGCTGCTGCTTCCTGTGAGCTTGTTCTTTATGTCTATAAAGACGATGCTTATTATTCTCTTTATGTCTATTCCCGAATGCTTGTAAAATCTTTCGTCTTCAATGCTTACAATGGCGTTCTTAAGATCCTTCGGCATTTCTGAAGATTTGACAGCAATCCTGTGCTCGCTGGATTGCACTGTATCCATGTAGTCGCCCTTATCGTCATACAACTGTGAAGGCTGGCTCATGTTTGTTATTTTGGCAACATCGAGCGCCGGTGCAGAAGAGATTATAGCTATTCCTGCACCCCCTACTGCAATGCAGGTAAATAAAAAAACACCAATCAGCGTATATAAAATTTTCCGTTTATTTATTTTACGGGATTTGCCTGTATTGTTACTCTTTACAGGCTTTTTAGGCTTTTCACCCATAACTAACCTCCTAAAAAAATTGTATTTATCAATTCTACCTATTATATCACAATTCATTTTAATAATGAATTAAATATATATGAACATCAAACTCGCCATCAGGTTTTACAATGTATCATTTATGGTATAAAATTATGATAAAAGATGCGGATAGGAAGGTGATAGCATGATATACGGAAATATAGATGGTATAAGGGATTCTGTGCTGAACAAACTTGAAAACCTTTATAAAATTGTGATGCCTAAAGACATCGTCTGCAGCTATGAGCTTGTAGAGATATTGAAAGAGGTATCAGAAAATGTAAACAGGGAGGTAAGCGTAGCGGTCAACAGAAGGGGAACTATAGTGAGTATTGCAGTGGGCGACAGTTCGACTGTCGAGATTCCTGAGATAGCAGACAGGGATAAGCATCTCAGCGGCATCAGGATAATCCACACTCACCCTAACGGCAATTCAACCTTGTCCGCAGTGGACATTTCAGCCCTTATAAAGTACAAACTCGACTGCATGTTGGCTATTGGGATTAGTGAAGGGCAATTCACGGATGCGACGATAGGTTTCTGCAGCGTATCCAACAACAGGATATCTGCCGAGGCCACAAGGAAACTGAAGCTTGAGGAAATGTTCAGCATCAATATATCTGAAAGGATAAGCGAGACTGACAAACTTCTCAAGGAGGCCGACATAGAGGAGGATGAAAGTGAGAGAGCGATCCTCGTGGGCGTCGGGAGCGAAGACAGCATCGACGAACTGGGGGAGCTGGCAAAGGCCTGCGGGGTCAAGGTCCTGAACAAGGTTATCCAACACAGGAGCTCAATAGACACGACTTTTTACGTGGGTAAGGGCAAGGTTGAAGAGCTTGCCCTCATTAGACAGGTCTATTCAGCAAACGTCATAATCTTCGATGACGAGTTGTCGGCATCACAGGTCAGAAACCTTGAGGAGAACATAGGCGCCAAGGTTATAGACAGGACCACGCTTATTCTGGAAATATTTGCGACAAGAGCTAAGAGCCGTGAGGCCAAGATCCAGGTTGAGCTTGCTCAGCTTAAGTACAGGCTTCCGAGGCTTACAGGGCTGGGTACAGTCCTTTCAAGGACAGGAGCCGGAATCGGAACCAGGGGACCTGGAGAAAAAAAGCTGGAAACTGATAAAAGGCGTATCAGGGAAAAGATATTCGACCTTAACAACGAGCTTAAGAAGATAAGGAAAGTAAGGGAAACGCAGAGGGAGAAAAGAAATGCGCTTCCTAAGGTTTCTCTTGTCGGATATACCAATGCAGGTAAATCAACACTGAGGAATAAGCTATGTGAAATTGCATTTCCGAAGGATAGTATAAAAAAGGAAAAGGTGTTCGAAGCAGACATGCTCTTCGCAACCTTGGATATAACAACCAGGGCAGTGCTTCTGCCAGACAACAGGGTGATAACTCTGACTGACACCGTCGGCTTCATAAAGAAGCTGCCTCATGATCTGGTTGAGGCTTTCAAATCAACCCTGGAGGAGGTTGTGTTCTCAGACCTGCTGATACACGTTGTGGATTGCTCCTCAAGCTTTGTTGAAGAGCAGATAGAAGCGGTAAACAATGTGCTGGGCCAGCTTGGAGCTGCTGAAAAGCCTATGATGCTTGTCCTCAATAAGATAGACAGGGTCGGGGAAGAAGTGGTAGAAGCTATCGCGGAAAACCACAAAAATGTAAAAATAGTAAGGATTTCAGCGAGGGAGGGTATAAACCTTGATCTGCTGCTAAATGAAATAGCCGAAGTGCTGCCATACACTTTGAAAGAGGTTAAGTTTCTCATTCCGTATTCTGACCAGTCTTTTGTTGCATACCTTCATAGGAATGCAAAAGTCCAGGAGGAGGAATATAGGGATGACGGAACCTATATAAAAGCGCTGGTGGACGACGAGACTTACAGTAAGTGCAAGAGATTTGCAATTTAGTGAGACAGGGGGATAAGAAATGGATATGCTGATTCGGGATGTAATGATTGTGACTCTCGATACTTTGAACGAGGTTATCAAAAGAGGATATGTGCTGGTTAAGGGCGATACGATATCCCAGGTAGAAGCTGGCGATTATAAAGGAAGCCTTGACGGGATCAAAGTTATTAACGGGAAAGGCTACTGCGCAATGCCGGGCCTTGTAAACTGCCATACCCATATGGCCATGACATTGCTGAGGGGCTACGGCGAAGGACTGCCTCTGATGAGGTGGCTGAACGAAAAGGTCTGGCCCATGGAGGCGAAATTCAAGGAAGAGCATATCATTGCCGGATCAAATCTGGCTATGGTGGAAATGCTCAGGAGCGGTACAACGACCTTCAGCGACATGTATTTCTATCAGGACGCCGTGAAAATGTGCGCTAAGGATTACGGCATGAGAGCTGTGCTCGGATTCCCGATTATGGGTGACGACTGGGAAAGTCTCCTTAACAGCTATCTGGGCAGTATTGAGAGGATCAATTCAGAGAAATCGGACATGAGCAAGGCGATGCTTGCGCCACATTCGCCTTACACCTTGAGCGGCAATGCTCTAAAAAGCATTGCCGCAGCAGCAAAGGATATTGACTGCGGAATCCATATACATGTCTCAGAGACAGAGGAAGAACAAAGAATAGTAATGGACAATTATGGGAAGACTCCTGCAGAGCTTCTTTTGGAGACTGGCATATTCGAAGTGAAGACTATGGCGGCCCACTGCGTTTACCTGAGCGATGGGGACATGGAGATATTGAAGAGCAGGAATGTAAGCCCTGTTCATAATCCTGTAAGCAACATGAAGCTTGCAAGCGGTGCCGCCAGGATAGAGGACATGCTGGGAATGGGCATTCAAGTTTGCCTCGGAACAGACGGAGCATCGAGCAACAACGGCCTGAATATGTTCGGTGAGATGAAGGCAGGCGCGCTGCTGCAGAAGCTCAACTGCAGGGACACAACTGTACTGAACGGGAGAGAGATGCTTGAAATTGCATCGGCTAATGGTGCCGCGGCGCTGGGCTTAAGCAATCTTGGCAGGATAAAGCCTGGATATTTGGCAGACCTTGTGATGGTAAACCTTAACAAGCCATCCATGGTTCCAGTGCATGACATCCATTCAAATCTTGTGTTCTCGGCAAACGGAAGTGAAGTCGGATATGTCATAATAAACGGGAAATTGGTAATGGAAAAAGGAGAATTCACTGAAATCGATGAGGAAAGAGCCGTCTATGAAGCAGCCAGGATAGCGGGCGAGTTGTCATAAATGTTGCAAAAATGGATGAAAAATTTCAAGGGCATGATTGTTCCATTGTAATTATGCCCGTTAGTTTATATAATTAGGGGTACAGTATCAAATTGTAACGCGGGGGGGATATTTTTTAATGGAGAAGTCTATATTGCAGTATCAGAAGGCTTTCAATTACATTGTCGATAGATTGAAAGGCAACGACTCGGTTCTTGCTGTTATGGTTTTTGGAAGCATGGTCACAGGTGATCTGTGGGACGAATCAGACATCGACCTGTTTGTGATTCTTGACCAGAAAATGAACACAATGAAGAACATATACACTGAAGAAAAGGGTGTGCCTGTACATATAAAGGTTATGAGTAAAAGCAGGTTTTTGGCATTGTATGAGGAGGACCTGAGAGGCGGTTTCATCCACAGGGTTTTCGCTTCCTCAAGGCTGGTGTTTTCAAAGGACAGCGAAATCACAAATAAATATGACAACGGAAGATTCTATCCTGACCTCGACCGCGAAAGGTGGAACATGGTTTACATGGGCAGCTTACTGAAAAGCGTTGGGCTCTGCAAGAAGTATATTCAGAACGAAGGGATATTCACTGCATATTCAGCTGCGGTTAAAGCCATGGAGGAATATGCGAAACTTTACGTCAATTCATCAGGATATATGATAAGCAAGGATGCCATTACGATGGCCATGAATCTAAGCAACGGATTTAAGAGCCAAGTTGAGAATCTGTTTTTTAGCACTGATGATAAGAAAGAGGTCATAGTGAAGGTTTTGAAATTTATTCAAGACTCAGTAGACGAATCTATAAGGAACTGCTGCGGTGTTCTAATCGATTTCATGAATGATAAAGACAGCTTTTTTAGTGCTGAAGAAATCGAGAATGACAAAACATTCAACAGCTACAGCATCAATATGGAAGAGATACTTAACAAACTTTGGGAAAAGAACATAATCAAGAAGGACACTAGGGACTACATGTCAGGGGACGGGAAAGTCCTTTTTAAAGAAAACGTTTATTTTTTATAGATATCATGCGGCAAACTTAAATTTCAGAGGGCGATTTAGGTTCGCTTTTATTAAGATAAAATATTATTCGGGCAGGTGTGTCATGGAAAAGTATCGGGTTGATTTCGGCCGGCAAGAGGAAGCGAAGTATATTATAATAGTCCATAGGATCAAGCGGCTTATAGATGAAAATAGGATCGTGGACGGAGAAAAGCTGCCCTCCATAAGGGTGCTTGCCGATTTTCTTGATGTGAACACTGTTACAATAGTAAATGCATATAACAGGCTTGAGAGCGAGGGGTATGCAGTTCGGAAAAAAGGAAGCGGCACCTACGCCAAAATGAGGGATTCAAGCAGGTCCTTTAAAAAAGAATACAGCAATGGTCTGAAACTCATATCAAGGGAGTCCGCGGATGAATACATTGATTTCACGGGCGAGATGCTGACAACTGAATTCTTTCCTATCAAGAGCTTCAAAAGCGTATTGGACGATGTTCTTGACAGGGACGGCGCCGAGGCTCTCATAACCCAGGAATCCCTTGGCTATGAAGGCCTTAGGGAGACCATTAGCCGGGTTTTCTGGAATGCAAGGGTGAAGAGTGAAGATATACTCATAGTCACCGGCGCACAGCAGGGAATAGATATAATTTCAAAGGCTCTCATAAACCAGAATGACTATGTTCTGGTGGAAAAACCTACTTACAGCGGTGCGCTGTCAGTGTTCAAGTCAAGAAGGGCAAACATAATCGATCTGCCAATAGGAAAAAGTGGCATGGATGTGGATATGCTGGAAAAAATGCTCATGAAGAACAACATAAGGTGCTTCTATACAATGAGCTATTTCCAGAACCCGACTGGGATGAGCTATGGCCTGGATGAGAAGAAGAGGATACTTCAGCTGGCAGAAATCTATGATTTTTTCATCATAGAGGACGACTACCTGAGCGAGCTCATATTCGATGACTCGATACCATACAGCAGCTTCAGGAGTCTCGATAAAAACAACAGGGTTATTTATGTAAAAAGCTTTTCAAAGCTGTTTTTACCTGGCATCAGGCTTGGCTACCTAATAACGCCGCATAAATACAGGGAAGCTATTCAGAACTCAAAATTCAATACAGATATAGCAACCTCGAGTTTGATGCAGAGAGCCTTGGAAATGTATATAAACAAAGGTTACTGGATAGAATACATAGAAAAGCTGAAGGAGATATACAAATCGAGGTACAAGTTCATGGAGAAGTGCATAAACGAAAGCCTTGGGAAAAATGTGGAGTACATAAGCCCTGGGGGAGGCCTCCATTTTTATCTCAAGATCAGCGACCGCTGCAGCATTGATGCAATTAAGCTGTTCAGGATTGCAAAGGACAGAAAAGTTCTTGTGACTCCTGGCGGCATGTTTTACAAGAATCCAATGGACGGACGGAAATATTTCAGGCTGAGTTTTTCGACGGTAGATGAAAGCCATATAAAGAGAGGCATTGAAATCCTCTCCGATATATTATCCGATTCTTTATGTGGGGTGAAGATTGATGAAAGATAGCTTGCTTAATGTGGATTGGAACAAAAGTGAAATGTTTTCTAATGAGGATATAAGCTATTATCTTTATCTCGAGGGAAAAAGCACTGAGGCAATCTGCAGGATAAGGGGCACAGATAGGGAAACGGTCCGGTCGCACATAATAAACGGGAAAATAAAATACGGCATGATCGCAAACTGCAGCGGCATGGATGAGCTTTTCCTTAAACTGACGAATTCGCCAAAGGCTGATAAGATAGGAACACTGGACTGCCTCGATTCAGAGTTGAAGGAGGGGCTTGTTGACTATATCATAAAGAATTACAGCAAGATGAGGTCGAAGGATAAAGAGACCGCTGTGTGGATACTGGGCGAAACCAAACTCAGGGAAGGCTACGGCACTCTTAGGAAGGCATTGGTGCACAACCATATCAACATAAGGCGTATGGCCGTTTCAGCAATGGGTAAAATATGCGACATGTATTTCGAAGCGGCGCTGATCAAGGCGCTTGAAGACGAAAATCCCCAGGTGGTCAGCTACGCGATCAAGGCGCTGGATAAGCTGGATAGTAAGGCAGCCTTTGGCAGGATAAAAGAAATATACGAAAATGCAGACAAGGACTATCTGAAATATGCTGCTGAAAATTATTTGGGAGGAAGAACGCTTTAGAAAGGTGGAAAGGCATTGGGTTATTTAACGATAAGAAATGAATCGGTTTCCAAATTTGAGGAAAAGAAATCCGTTTTTATAGGACATGCGCTAAGAGTTTACGAAGATAGTGAAGCAAGAGAGTTCATAAGCAGAATTAAAAGTGAGCACAAGGAAGCCAGGCACAACGTGTATGCTTACATTATTGGAGAAAACATGGGTATACAAAGGTACAGCGATGACGGTGAACCTCAGGGAACAGCAGGCATTCCTGTGCTGGACGCCATCAAGAAAAACGGTGTCACCGATGTCGTGGTGGTCGTCACAAGATATTTCGGCGGCGTGCTTCTTGGAAAAGGCGGACTGGTCAGAGCATACTCGAAAGCTGCCTCCGCCGCAATAAGGGAAGGTGAAATAGTCGAGAGAGTTAAGGGAGTGCCGCTGAGCATAGACTTAGATTATGATGCGCTTGGCAAGCTGCAGTACCTGTTCGAGCAAAGCAAGTGCTTCATCGAGGATACGACCTATACCGACAAGGTAAAGGTTATGATCTACTGCGAGGTGGAAAAGATCACAGAGGTCAGCCAGAAAATCACCGAGGCTCTTAACGGCAGGTGCACCATAAGCGAGGGAGACCCTGAATACTTCTTCAAAAATCCAGAAGGTAAATTAAGTTTGAAATGATATACGCGTTTATGATACAATATCATAGGCTTTTTATTAAAACTTAGATAAGAATTTAAATAAACATTCGGTTTAGGGGGATTTATAGATGTCAGGACATTCAAAATGGCATAACATTCAAGCTAAAAAAAGCAAGACAGACGCTAAAAGAGGTAAGATATTCACAAAGCTAGGCAAGGAAATAATGATTGCTGCAAAAGATGGATCCAGCCTTGATATAAATGCAAGGCTGAGAGACGTCGTTGCAAAGGCTAAGGCAAACAACATGCCTTTGGATACAATCACAAGGGCAATCAAAAAAGGCGCCGGAGAATTGGAAGGCGTCAATTATGAAGAAATAGTGTATGAAGGATACGGGCCTGAAGGAACAGCTGTAATAGTAAACACATTGACTGACAACAAAAACAGGACGGCTGCCAACGTAAGATACGCTTTCACAAAGTACGGCGGAAACATGGGCTCAGCAGGCTGTGTTTCCTTTATGTTCCAGCAGAAGGGCGTAATCGTAATTGAGAAGACAGACGAGATGGATGAAGATGAGATGATGATGATGGCTCTTGATGCTGGAGCTGAAGACTTCAGTTCAGAAGAGGAAGTTTTCGAAATAACTACCGCTCCTGAAGATTTCAGTAAGGTAAGGGAAGCTCTCGAAGCAGAAGGCCTTGAATTCCTTGAAGCGGAAGTCAAGATGGTTCCGGACACCTACACAGCTATTGATGAAGAGGATGCTGTCAAGTTTCAGAAGATGATAGACGCCCTGGAGGATGACGATGACGTCCAGGACGTTTACCACAACGCTGAGTTCCCAGAAGGATTTGAGGGATAAGCAAATATTCCACAACAGGAAAAAGACCATATTTATGCCTTTAAGCAGCTCATAAAAAGCATGTAAATGCACAAAATGATATAGAAATAGTGTTGCACATATCTTTTGCTTATGAATGGAGGTTATTTTATGGATAAAAGAGAGTATGCTGAAAAGAAATCTGCTTTGAAAAAGGAAGATTCGCTTTCTGTTTTGAATGAAGCTATTAATTTCGCTGTTATTGCTCATCTTGGGGCTGTGCGAAAAGGAACAAATAGGCCGTATATTCTTCATCCTTTAGAAGCAGCAGCAATAGTTTCAACAATGACTGATGATAAAAATTTAATTGCAGCTGCTGTACTGCACGATGTTGTCGAAGACACGGAGATAACGATTGATGACATCACTGAGAATTTCGGGATCGATATTTCCGGACTAGTAGCTGCTGAGAGTGAGGAGAAAAGGGAATACCGACCTCCTGGAGACACTTGGAAGGAGAGGAAACTTGAAACAGTAGAGCACCTTCGGAGTACTGCGTCGATAGAAATGAAGATGATAACATTAGGTGATAAGCTGTCCAATATCAGGGCTATCCACTACGACTATCAGATTCATGGTGATGAGTTATGGGATCGCTTCAATCAAAATGACAAAAATGAACACGGGTGGTACTACAAGGCTATTTTAGAAGCTACAAGCGACTTGCAATATTACCCTGCGTGGAAAGAGTTCAGACAATTAGTAATGTTGATGTTTGGTGAATAATAACTAAAAAAGTAGATACGCTCCCTTATCGTAACAGATTTTCAACTTAATAATCTGTTATGACAAGGGAGCGTTTTGCTTAACTCATATCTTGACTTAATTATTTTAATCTATTCTGGAGCAACTATTACAGCTACTTCAGAATTTCGCACAACTTTAGATGTTGTTGATCCTATAATTCTTGATATGCCTTTAACACTGGATTTTGTCATTATTACAAGATCATAATTACCAGCTTTTGCTTCTTTTAGTATCATGTCTGCGGCATGTCCATGAACGCTTAGCGCAGCAACATTATAACCCTCTAATTTACTTGCCGCGTCATCTAAAACTTGCTTACTTACATTTGCGAAATTTTTAAACGAAGATACGTCAATCATCTCACCTTTGTAATACACCTCAGTTACGTAAAGCAGAGTAACCTCAGTATCCTCTTTGCTGAAAATTTTTTTTAACCAATCGAGAGAGTGCATGCTTTTTTCTGAGCCATCCAGAGGTATTAATATTTTGAACTTTGACATAATGTACAGCACATCCTTTCGTAAGTTGATTCAAATAAATTTTTTAAAATTCTGATTTTATTATAACATAGTATATGTATGTTTTTATAGATAATTAGTTGAATTTTTCACAATATTCACGAAATTTATAACCTAATCTTTGTATTGAGGGGTTGTTGATTTTTGAAAACCCATGAAATCGTCCGGATTTCTGCTGGGCACTAACCCACAACAAACAAAATGTAAATTGAATTTAAGATCATAAGCAGATTATTGATGAAAATTCAGAATATTTGTGATATAATACGAAGAAATAATTTGCATCGAATTTTTAAAGGGTTAATTTCTAACTAGTATATTACCGTAAAGGTGGATGATAATTATGAAAGTACATAAAGTCTTGTTAATGTGTGGTATCATTTCTTCCGTTCTGTGGATTAGTACTGACATAATCGCAGCCATGCATTATGACGGCTACAGCTACATAAATCAATCAATCAGCGAGCTGTCGGCTATTGGAGCTCCAACTAGAGCACTACTCGCTACAACTGGCATAATATATGAACTGCTTTTATTTGCCTTCGGGTTAGGTGTTTTTAAAGCAGGCAGCCGAAGGCGTGCCCTGCGGTTCACGGGAATTCTATTGATCTTACATGCAATCCTTGCACTGATAAGTGCTTTCTTCCCTATGAACATTCGTGGAACCCAAATGACAATTAGCGACACAATGCATATTATTTTTTATACGGCAATCCCTATCATAATACTTTTTATAATAGGGTTCGGGGCCTCTGCAGACGGAAAGAGTTTCCGAATCTACTCTATTTGTACAATCCTGATACTTTTGCTGTTTGGTGCTTTGACAGGTATGGCGGCACCACAGGTTGCTGCGGGATTGCCTACACCTTGGCTGGGAATTTATGAACGTATAAACGTTTATGGGTATATGTTATGGGTGCCGGTACTGTCCTTAATCCTAATGCGGACTGAGAAGGGCAGGATTAGAGAAAATGCAGAGATTATTAACGATATTTAAGCGCCGAGTAATTCCGAGTAATTCATAGGTAGGAGTATGCCGTGGTTTTTGTATAGGGAGGTTTAGTAAATGAAAAAAGTAACAGCTTTTATAGGGAGTGCACGAAGAAAGACCACATATCAAGCGG
>Ga0209540_10001923_pt1 | contig 15046 bp, 8 predicted proteins | sample BarGraIncu01121A_FD_184501 | JGI IMG/M metagenome (GOLD analysis project Ga0209540, IMG submission 184501) | Arctic peat soil microbial communities from Barrow, Alaska - Barrow Graham LP Incubations 011-21A (SPAdes) (version 2) | ecosystem: Environmental > Terrestrial > Soil > Wetlands > Peat... | reverse complement strand
CAGCATCCACGCCTTCGGCAGTCGTTGTGAGCACCCTGTCTCGCAATTCTGTAGCCGCCTGTCCCCATCGCCTCGCATCGGACGTCTGATGACCGGACTCAATCCCGAGCCGTCCACGAAAGTTGAGGAGATCAGCCGCGACCAGGTTGCTCGATCGCACGGCGGCCGGCGACTTGAACGGGTTGAACAGCACCTTCGAGTTCGCCTTGCGGACGGTCTCGTCCATCTCCGTCAGCAAGCGGGCGGTGCTCCCCGCGATGAGTTCGCGGCGTTTCTGCCGCGCGGTGGTCAGCCCGAGGCGGTGCTGGTCGAGCTCTTCCGGTGAGGCGTCGAGCACTCGGTCGAGTTCGAGCACCCAAATCGCGCCCTGAAGCTGGAAGCAACGTGCAAGAACCGCGAGCCATTCCCGAACCTTCACTTCGGCTTCCCTGGTCGTCCTAGCGATCTCGCCAGCATCTGCCTTCGCGTGCAACGTCTCCGCGATGGCGTCGAGCTGGAGGAGCGCGTATGACTCGGTGCGCGCGATCGTCATCGAGGTCGCCTGGACCTTCGACCAAGTGATCTCCGAGACTCGCCCCACCTGATCACGGACGGCAAAGGCCTCCTCGATGATCAGGTCCACTCCGAACATGTCCGCCAGCACCGCATCCTTCTGGCTGCGAAGGATGTCGTCGACCTTCTCGTTGATTTCTTGCAGGTACTCGACGATCTCGTCCATCTGCTGCTGTATCGCAACCTGCGCCATGATCCCGGCAGCACCGGCAAGAATCGCCGGGTTTCCCAGGAGTGACCCGGGTCCCTTTGCGAACTCGACGATCCCCTTGATCTTGCCGTCGCCCGCCTGAACCACGCCCAAGCTCAGGCCGCTGTCCTTGCTCCTCATGAGTCCGATCTGCTTGATCTGCTGAGCCGACTTCTCGGTGATCTGCACCCAGCGACCCGAGCCGGTAGCGATCGCGGAGACTGTCTGCGTGGCGACGGCTCCGTTGCTCCAAATCTTGCCAAGCCTCTGCAGTCCGAGGTCTCTGGACGGCAGTTGGTCGAGGCCCTGAGAGATGAGGAAGCGCTCGACATCCGTCGAACTCCCGATGACCGCTAGGCCATCGCCGTCGCGTATGAGCTGAATCTCGTTGTTCATCGGTTCCTGTTCCTCCGGATGGCTGTCACTGCCTGTCACGCGCGGGCAGTTTCAACGGTACTCGGCCCACTCCATCCCTACGTCCATCTAGCGTGTTTGGCTTCACCTGCGAGCGGAGCGAGTCAGGCGGAAGCCATGCTAGACGTGCATCCGCACCGACATCGAAGCGCTCACTCTGGTGCATTCAGTCGACTGACCAGGCTCCGAACCACGCCAGTGAAGTCGTCCCACCTTGCGCCTACACCTGCTGCGGCGACGACCCCCATGGTCTCGAGACCGGTCTCCGTCAGCGACATTGAAGGGAAGAGCGCGCACAGCTGTCTTGCATAGTCCCCAGCAATCTCGAGTGGTCGGCCCGCCTTCTCGAGCTGCTGGGGCAGCCATCCAGCGTAGAGATTCCCTGCAGTCGTGAGAACGTAGAGCGTGTACTTGGTCTGGCTGCCGAGCGGATCCGGCAAGCGTACCGACACGCCAGAGGTGCCCCACACCGGCCTCGCCCCTAGGCTCGTGCCGAAGTCCAGCAGCCGCCTGAAGACCGCCTTCGCCTCTTGATCCTCAACCACGGAGAAGAACTCCTCCTCCGTCAGCTTGGGCCGAGAACCGGCCGTCTTCTTGAGGTCTCTCGCAACTTGAGTCTGACCGAGTACGCGCGGAGCCAACGTGCGCAGATCGCCCTCGCCCACGAACTGAGGAACTTCGACCGCGAGCACCTCAGTGTGGTCCATATGCGTGTTCAGGAACTCGACGACCGCGAGTAGTTCGCGCGGGATCTTGTCAGCGACGAACAGCAACCGGATCTTGCCATCAGACAGGTTGTCCTTGAGCGTCCGCCAATAGTCGGCTGCGTCGACGTCGGGCCCGAATGCCTCAGCCAGCCTCTCGTCCGCGCCCATCCCGGACTGGGCAAGGAACGCCTGTATCGCTTCAACCGGCCAGTACCGGAGTCCGTTCGCGGCATAGTCGAGCATCTGTCCGACTACCTCCCGACGGACTCGACTGTCCGATGCGCGCTTGACCTCGACGAACGTCGCAATCGCATCCTGATCTAGGAACAGGTGGTCGAGCGACCACCTACCAGGGCTGCCGTCTGAGTCTGGCACAGGGGCCTCTCTCGCCACGAACAGCCACTGGCGAGGAACGTCGCTCATCTGATCGCCGCCGAGCAGGTCGGGATAGTCAGCGAGAAGGCTTTGAAGGAGGTCCTCCGAGGCATAGGGTCTCTCTGTCAGCGCGGTCAGCTTGCCGTCGCGGTCAATCAAGAAGAGCCCAGCCATGTCGTCTCCCAGGGTCGTCTGTTTCGGGAACCCGCAGTGCGAACGTACGAGGTGCCTCTGGCATGCAAGCTTCGTCCCAGGTCGCGATTCCCGTCGGTTGGACGTACACCGCTATGTCTAGCAATCCTTGTGCGAATTGGGTAGACCTCCCGAGTCCCCCGTCGCAGGATGGGGCTTCCCGCGTAGGAAGTCACCCAAGACCCGACATGGGGATTGCCTATCCCCCGGTCCGCCCCTCGGGCTAGACACCCGGCGGTCGCTGAGTTCACAGTCGTTGAATCCAAGGCGCGATCAACGGGCTGCCCTGCCTCGGCAGGTCCAGGAATGCTCGCCCGCATCGCCGCGGAGCTACTCGGTCTCGAGCGCGACGCACGAGTCACCGGCTGGCTCGGGCGTTCCGGTAACGGCATCCAACGAATGGACTCGCCGGCGGGCGGAATCCAGGAATAGTCGCACCTCTGTGTTCTTGACGACTGTGTTTCGTCCGCCGAGACTCTCGGCGTTCAACACCATGACCGCGCCTTCAGCGGCAACACCAAGCAGACGACCTTCCGTGTCCACAACTGGGCTCCCGCTGGCGCCGTGGTGGATGGTCTTGTCTATCTCGAAGCGCTGGACGAAGCGACCCATCCTGTTGCCCGTCACCAACAATGGATTGGAGATCGACGCGACAATCCTACTCTCCAGGCTTCCCTCGAAGTACGCGGGAAATCCGAGGAGTACTGCCACAGTGCCGTGCTCAACAACGACGTCAGAGAAGTCAATGCATGTCGTGCTGCCCATGTCGAATCCAATGGGGAGGCAGAGTGCGAGGTCCCGCAGCGGGTCCGTGAGCACCACCCTCGCCCGCCAGCGGGTCTTGTGGTCCCGGCACTTGAAGATCGTGACCTCGTCGAACACCTTGCCGTCATCGTCTCGGACACAATGCGCACAGGTAACGACGAGGCCTTCGCGTACCGAGAACCCGGTGCCTATGCTCGTCTCAGATTCGACCACCCACAGCGCCTCATGCGCAGTCCGCTCAGTCGCGCTAGGAGGCACTACTCGCAGTTCAAGGTTTCCAAGTCCGTCACGGTGCGCCAGGGCGTTGAACTGAGTCGCCGCGCGACAGTAGATGTCATCGCGAACACCCCGAACGTCTCTGAGGTAGAGGAGCTTCCCGCGCACCACGTCCGCGAACGCCTTTGGGTTGCCGGAGGCACGGTGCCGAGTGTCCCAATCGCCGTTGAAGCGATCCTGGGCCGCATCCAAGCCGTGTTGACCCCACGCATACAGCATTGAGCGCACTTGTCTGACGTACCTTCTGGGGACGTTTCGGGTCTCATTCACGGTGATTCCAGTGACGGACATCCGAGAGTGCCTCTTGTCCGAAAGCCGCACCTTACTTTCGTTGATGACAAAGCCGTTGGATGCGATGGCCTCGAGCAGCCGCTCTCCCAAGCGCAATCCAGAGCCGTCGAGGCTGACGATGTCTTGCGGCAGCGCGGTACGGCTGAATGAGAACGTTATGTCGTCGGCATAGCGGGTGTAGGTCGCGTGGGAGTCTCCGGCGAGTCTCTGAAGTTGGTGGTCCAGCCGGTAGGAGACCATGTTCGCGAGCACTGGAGATGTGGGTGCTCCCTGCGGAAGGCGTTGCTGGAAGCAGCAGAGCTGCGCTAGGACCGTAGCGACATCGGAACCGAACATGAACGGACGGGACATGAAGAGCCCGCGAACGCGCCCGAAGTTGATGGTGCCGAAGTAGTCTTCGAGGTCCAGGTTGAGGATGATCGACTTCCCGAGATGTTGATTGGCGTTGGTGATGATGCTCCGCCTGTGCACATACCCGTGCGCCGCGGCGGTTGGTCGATATGCCTCGTCCAGCGCCGCCTTCAACTTGCCCTGAATCGCCTTCAGCCTCCTGCACGGAGCCTGGATTCGCCGGCTCCCGCCCTGGCGCTTGGGTATCTCGAACTCGACGTACTTGAGCGAATCGGGCATTCCCCACGCGAGCTTGGCGAGCTCCTCACATGTCATGTCGAGATACGTGGCTAGAGCCTCACGGCTGGTGACCGAGAGGAATGCGCAGGACCTTGGAGCTCCGGTGGGGGTCGGCATTATTCCTCTTTACCAACGTGACGCTTAGTGAGCAACGCGCATGGGGGCACGAAGCCGCCCCGGTGACTAGACGCCGCAGATAGACAGCGCGCAAGACAATCCGCCCGACCCCCACCGAATATGGTCATCCTATCGCTTGCCACATCGACATGCGAGCGCGAACGCGTGCGCCTACGGTTGTGAAGTGGGCAGCGCACTCGGTATCCCCATCTGTGCCGCGTGCTCTAGACAGGGACCGGTCCAGGTCGGCGACGGCGACCGAGTGAGGAAACGCGTCCGAGCCACTTCATGCTCGCGCCCTCGGGCGTCGAACCCGAGGGACCAGAGGGGATCGGCCGCATACGACGGCCGTGAGATAGTACTCGCGCCAGAAGGACTAGCGCCTCTCGGGGGAATCGGACGGTCATATGCACAAGCATGGCGACTACGACATCACCAACCCTGAATCGATTGAGGCGTACGCGAGGCGTCTGGTCGGCCGATCGCTTCGCGAAGTGCTCCCGTCGGACGCTCGCACCATGTATCAGTCAGGAAGAGGCAAGGGCAACCTGGGCGACCTTGTCGAGCAGGAGTACTTCGGGATCCACCCGGGGAACATCTCCGCGCCCGACTTCATCGAGGCAGGCGTCGAATTGAAGACGACGCCTCTCAAACGCGTCGGCAAGTCGTTCAGAGCCAAGGAACGCCTCGTTCTCCAGATGATCAAGTACAACGATGTTCACAAGGAAGACTGGGAGCACAGCACGTTCCTTGCGAAGAACAGCCTGCTCCTGCTGATGTTCTACCTCTGGGAGAGCGGCTTCGCGCCGATCGACTATGTCTTCAAGATAGCCCGCCTGTGGTCGTTTCCTGAGGCGGACCTCGAGATTATCCGTGACGACTGGGAGACCATTGTCGGGAAGATCCGCGACGGTCGAGCGCATGAGTTGTCCGAGCGCGATACCCGCTACCTTGCCGCCTGCACGAAGGCCGCGACCGGGGCAGTCCTACGGTCGCAGCCATTCTGCGAGCAGGACGCGCAACCACGGGCGTTCTCACTGAAGTCCAGCTACATGAACTTCGTCATCGACGAGAGCATGCGGGCGCAGTCCGCCGTCACGGCCGAGGAGCTGAGGGCCGGGAAGACGCTGGAGCAGTTGATCCATGAACGGTTCATGCCCTTCGTCGGCATGACCGCAGACCAGATTGCGCGGGAGGTCGGCGTTACTGCGAACCGAAACGCGAAGAACTACTACTCGGTCCTGACGAACCGGATGCTCAAGCCCATCCTCGGAATCGCTCCGGACCGAGAGGTCGCCGAGTTCGAGAAGGCGGGCATCACGATGCGCACGATGCGCCTCAAGCCCGGCGGCACGCCCAAGGAGGCGGTGTCGTTCAAGGCCTTCGACTACATGGACCTTGTCAGTCAGGAGTGGACGACGTCGGACCTGCGCGAGGAGTTGATGCGGCGGTTCTTCTTCGTCGTGTACAACCTCGACAGGAACGACGTCCCGACACTCGCGCGGACGCAGTTCTGGAGCATGCCCCAGAGGGACGTGGACGGACCAGGGCGCGACTGCTTCGAGCGGACCGTGGCCCTCATCAAGGAAGACAAGGCGGAGTACCTGCCGAGGAGTACGGAGAACAAGGTCTGCCATGTGCGGCCACACGGACGGGATGCGTCCGACAAGCTGCTCACACCCAGCGGTCGATGGGTCACCCGGAAGTCCTTCTGGCTGAACCAGCGCTACTTGGGCGATCAGCTCGCCGGCGGAGAGGACAGCTAGTCCCCTCGCAGAACTTTGGTGACGCGGTCGAGCGCGACCTGAGGGCAATCACGCAGCTCGCATTCCCACACGGTCACGACTGTCCAACCCCTGGCCAGAAGTTCTCGGGTCTTGCGATCGTCGCGCTCCCGGTTGAGTTCGAACTTCCGCTCCCAGAACTCAGCGTGCGACTTCGGGGCAGCTGGCTGGCAGCGCGGGCATCGATGCCAGAAGCACCCGTTCACGAAGATGGCGACCCTCCGACCCGGGTAGGCGACGTCCGGCCTGCCGGGAACGCCCTTCCAGTGCAACCGATAGCCGGGGAAGCCCGCACCGCGCAACAGCGCGCGGAGCCGCTGCTCGGGCTTGGTGTCCTTGCCGCGATTGCCCCTCATCGATCGGCTGACGCCAGGCGATGTCGCTTCAGGCGCTGGTCCGAGTCTGCTGGTCACCCCGACCCGCCTTCTCATAGAGACAGGCTTCGGCTTCGTCCTTGATGGCGCGACCGATGCGCGCGACGACCCCGACCACAAGTGCATTCCCCATCATGAAGGCGCGCTTGCCATCGCTCATGCCCGTGTCGGTCCAGCCGCGGGGAAACCCTTGCAGTTCCTCGAGCTCCTCCGGAACCAGCCTGCGAAACCGCCCGGTCGCCGGGTCTTCGATAATGTGCTTGAAACGGGATGCGGAGATGCCGCCCTCGCCGGTCAGGATGGTCCGCGAAGGCCGGTCCAAGGGGTCCGGGAAGGCCATCCCGCCCTCCGAGTAGTTGTACTCATGGCCGGTGACCTTGTCCACGCGGGGCTCCGACTTCGAGCCCTTGAGATATGACCAGGGTCCGAGGCGATCCTCCGAGACGAAGAACGCCTCCGGCACGTGCTCGGTCTTGGCGACAACCTCGCCCAAGGTGTGTGTCTTGCCGCGATAGCTGGGCTCCACCTTCCGTGTCCAGACCCTGCCCTCAATCATCACCCCGGCGTTCTCGAAGGGCGAGAGTCTGCGGCCCACGCCGAACTTCTCACTCACCACGTAGGGGTCCACGTCCAACTCGAACTGCGGTTCGGGCAACTCGGATGCTTCGCCCTCGAGCTGAAACGGGATCCCGGTCTTCGAGACCGGCAATGCGCGCGCCATAACGCCATCGACGTACAGGCGCCGCAGGGGCTGCCAGCGGAAGCCGCAGACGTCGAGACGATGAGCGTAGAGGAACACGCGCCTGCGTCGCTGGGGAAAGCCATACTCGGCGGCGTTCACGACCCGCCACTCGGCGACATAGCCGAGCTGAGCCAGGCACGACAGGATGATGGCGAAGTCCCGGCCCCGTTGGGTGGCGGGTGACTTGAGAAGTCGGTCGACGTTCTCCAGCAGCACGAACGGGGGCCGCTTCAGCGCCAGCAGGTCATAGATCGACCACCAGAGCACGCCCTTCTTCCCCTGGATACCTGTGGCCTTCGACAGAGGCTTCGCCACCGAGTAGTCCTGACACGGGAAGCCGCCGACGAGCATCTCGAAATCGGGGATGTCCTGTGCTCGAGCCGCGGAGACGACCTGCGCGATGTCATCGCAGACGTGCCCCTCGGCACCGAAGTGCCCGACGTAGCAGTCCGAGGCGTGCTGGACCGACGTGCCCGGCTCCCACTGGTTGCTCCATACGACCGACCAGCCGGACTTCTTGAGACCAAGGCGGAACCCGCCGACACCGGCGAACAACTCGGCTACCCGGAGCTGGGAATCAGACGGCATGACTTGGAGGCCTCCGCGGCGGCTTGGGGGACGTGCTGACATCATAGTGGCTGGGGCTGACAAGATCAACAGCCGCGGCACGCCGTCAGGGCATCAGCGGGCCTCTCGGCCACAGAACGCGCAGGCGAGCATGCCCCCCGGGGGGACGCCCGAGGGCCACGGTCGCCCCTTGGGCAGGGAGCGCCAACACCTCGGCCGCTTCCGCGCAAGGTCCCACGGGCCACCCCAGGGGGACTCGGGGGCCCGTTCGACTGTTACAGGCCCGCCGCCACCAGGCGTCGCACAATGTCGGCGCCGACCTGTATCCGGTCAACCGTGTCGATCCGATGGCCGTCGACTTCCACCTGCGGAAGATTGACGAGGTTGTCCGAATCGGAGCCGATTTCCACGCAGGCTGCGGCGAAGAGTTCGGCGAAGGTGGCCGCCGGCGGGGTCAGTTCGAATCCGGCGGGCACACAGCGGATAGCGGTTCCGCTTCCGCTTTGGGTCAGCGGCAGCCTTCGTGGCTGAGTCTCGTATCCGCTGAACCACTCGTCCTCGACCACGCTCTGGTCGTCGAGCTCGCGCCATATGGCGAGCAGGTACGGGTCGCGATAGTAGCTGTGCAGTGCGCTGCGACCTGCCTTCAACATGCAGAGCGAGTACCCCATGGCTGCCTGCCCCGCGTCGTCGGTGGATTCGGCGAAGTAAGTGCTGGCTCCGTCCTCCCGCATGCTGGGGTACCTGACCATGTAGTAGCGCCAGTCGAAGCGCTTCTCGTCCTTGCATCGTTCGAGGTACTTGCTGGTAATCGCATCCATGGCGCCGACCGTGGGCAACTGCGACGCCGCAATGCGGTCGAGAAACACCGCGAGGACCTGTCGCGTCGGCTGCAGATCCTTGCGAGGAGGTCCGGTCAGCAGTTCACGCCACGCGCTGTCATGGCGCTCAGAGTCCGTCCCGAACAGGAACGGTCGTGAGTTGGTGCGCCGCCGCTGGTACTCGCCGACCGCGAGCAGCGCTGGGAGGAGGTGCGGCCACAGCTCGGACTGCGACCACAGGCGTTCGAACACTCGGGCGCGCGCCTCGAAGGCCGTCGGATCCAGTTCGAAGGCACCAATGCTGCCATGGAGGAGCGCGTGGTCTTCGAGGGCGAATAGCGCCTGCCGCAAACTCGGGTTCGAGGCCAAGAACTCGGCCTTCAGCGTCTCGTCGGCGGCCTGCGCCTGGTTCAGCGTGCCGACCCCCTCGACTGCGCCATCCCGGATGATGCGGTGAACGTCATCGAGGATCTCAGGCATCCGCCCCAGGCGCAGCTCGTCGGTGGAGGCCTCAATCACGTTGCGCAGGACTCTGATTCGTCGCGGGAACTCAGGGGTGTCTTCGATGAGGTGCAGCAGCACGGCGTACAGAATGAGAGTCTGGCCGAGCGAGAACGTTCGGGCCCTTCCTTGGGCCTCGCCGTACGAGCGGCAGCACCCTTCGAAGAGGTCCGGCGACTCGTCCGAGCCGCCGACCTTCCGGAAGAACAGGCGAACCTTCGTGGTGTCGGTCTCGGCATCTCCGGTGACGGTGAACAGGCTGTCGAATAGCTCGGATTCCGAGCGCTCCGCCCATACGTCGAGTGCCTGAAAGAGGAAGTCGAGGTGGGCCTCACGCCGGGGGTTCTCACTGCCAAAGACGGCTTGCGCCCGTGGGCTGAGTCGTTGTCCGACACCGTCGGTGCGGCCGTCACGCCACTCGCAAGTCTCGGTGACGAACTCCAGGTAGCGCATGAACTCGTCGTCGATGACACCGTCGTCGCCTCGCAGGCGCCAAAACAAGTCAGACCACTTGGTGTCGACGTTGAGGGCGAAACTAGAGGACCTGGGAGACCACTCGATGGTCTTCTCGAAGTGCGCCTTGAAGTTCTCGAACTCCGTGAGGGGTTTCCCGCGCGAGTTCATCTTGATGTAGAGAGCCTCCTGGTCGCTATCGGCACCGAGCCCGGACAGCGGTAGGAGCAGGAACCAGATCGCCGGATTCTCCGCGTCGGTCAGCCTCGCCCACGCCGTGCCTTCATCGATGTCACGAAACCGCTCGTCGATGGCGTCGAGCACCACAAGCATCGACTGGATGGTGGGATCGTGACGCCACACGAAGAGGTACCAGGGCTGGTCCTTGATCCACTCCGATGGAACCGCCCCGTCTGGTAGCGGATGCTTGACGAGACTCCTGCAGAACATCCGAGCGCTCTGCCGCGTGGCGTAGGAGAACCGCTTCCAGCTCTGTTCCTCGTTCAAGTGCCCTGATCGCGAGGCGACGTACCAGTGCAACAGGAACAGGGTGGTGAGGCGCTGCTGACCATCAAGGGGCCGCAGCGTCCCATTGTTCACCCCGCCATAGACGAAGTCCAAGCCGACCGCATCCGTCTCACCGCCGACGACGGCAGCTCGCAGCACATCGAGAAAGTCGGTGCGGATTCTGCGTACCGAGTCGCTCTGGCGTCCCTGGGCGTAGTCACGCTGGAACAGTGGAATCTCGACTCCCTCAACGACGAGGCCGTCGTCGGAATCTCGACCTTCGCTCAGGGCAAAGAACGACGTTCGGTAGCTCTCGACCATCAGGAAAGCACCGTCCCCTCTTCCGGCCGGAGATAGGGACCGACCGTCTCTTCGATTGCCTTGAGATACGCCTCCCGATCCGCAGCACTCCAGAAGTGGAGCTGCTGGTCGCCGGTAGGCGTGTAGTACTTCAGGAAGACGTTGCGCGTACATGCAGGAATGTACGAGCCCTCCTTGTCCCTTTGGATGATCGCGCGTCGCTTGACCTCGAAGACCGAGTTGTTGAGTGCGGCGTTGTCGACACTGTTAAGCAGGGCGAGGTTGCTGATCGAGTGTGTCTGCACGTCGTCGGTCGGGTCGTCGGGCGAAAACACCGCCACCAGATCCTTCTCCAGCGCGCTGAAACTCTGCTGGGTTACCTGCCCCGACAGGATCTCGTCGATGCGATTGAGTAGTCTCGTCCGATGGCCCTCGTCGAGACCGGGCAGGTCAACCAATGCCGCCTTGTGGAACTCCAGCCAGGCCCTCCACTGTTCGACAGTGTTGAGAGGTTCGGCGTTTTGGGCGTGGATGTGCTCCAGCGACCACCCTCCCCTCGCATGAGCCTTGAAGGAGTACCGCTCGGAGGAGTCCTGCATCCTCTGAATCGTCTCGACGTTCATCAGGAGTAGGACGTCGGAGGTCTTCTCGCGGCTGGAATAGCTCAGGTCGGCAAGCTCACCTGCCGCGAGCCCGAGATGAGCGCGAATCTCCGCGTCGAGCTCCGTCTCGAACTCGCTCCGGCCTTTGTCCTTTGAGAGCTCGAAGACATCTTGGAATGTCCTCCTCCCCACAGCGATGAGGTAGCCGACCTTGTGGAAGAGGGCGCGGTCGTCATACCACCCGAGGACTCGGGAGTGGAGGTCGACCACGGATCGCCAGAACTCCTGGTCATCGCTTCTTGCGATATCGCCTCTAAGACTCTCGAAGGTCTGGAACGGCAACCTATCACTGCCGCGCGATCTGCCAGCAAGCGTATCCAGCAAAAGACTGATGTGAGTTGCATCCTCGTCGGCATGGCCCGTCACGAATGCCCAGACCTCGGGCACTCTCAGATCCCGCTCGATGAGGTCCCAGTGCGCTGCAATCTCCGGGGCGCGGTCGGTCTGTCCTCCAACGGCCCGCTCGTGGCTCAGTAGCTGTGCTTTCACCAACTCGGCGTCGGTGAGCGGGATTCGGCCGACGTTCAGCCGGGTGAACAGGTCTCTCGAATCGACCTCCTCAGGCGCCTCGTACCAGAGCACCTTCACGCCATTGAAGAGGTGGCTGTACATGCTGGTGGCCTCGTGTGTAGTTCGGTGCCCAAACTCCGCGAACCACTCCTCGACGCACTTGTAGGCGTTGTAGATGTGGGCGAAGTCGATGTTGATGTCCGCATCCGCCGCGCTCAGGCGCTCGAGGTATGCCTTGCTGCCCTCACGCGTCTCGTAAGTGAGTGAGTAGTTGATTGATGCGCTTGGCAGGTGAGTACTTTGCAGGTACCGGAAGATGAGATACAGGGTAGTCAGACGTTGCTGGCCGTCCACGAGTTCCCACGAGTCTTCATCGCGCCGCTTCACTACCAGCGGCTGCAGGTAGTAGGTCGCGCCGTTGCTCTCCCGGATGTCATCCAGGAGCTGGCGGACCTCCGTCTTGCCCCATCGGTAACCGCGTTGATAGGAGGCGACGAAGAAGTCGCCGGCGATGTCCCCCACCGACAGCGTCTTGAGCAATCCGGAGTCCATGTCAAACCTGCCTTCTGGGTGGCATACGCGTCGTTCGCGACATATCACAGTCTACGTATGACTATGACGTTGGTGCGCAAGGGGGCAGGCGGCGCAGGCAATCTCGCGTCCGTCGGGTCAAGCACCCGAAGAAGACACCATCGACCTAGCCCGCGCCCGAACCATCTGCCTCCACGTAGTGGAAGCCCTCTGAAAAGGCGAACTTCTCATTCACCAGCGCGATGAATGCGGTCCCTATCCTCTTGTCGAGGTCCGCGAGCGCCTGCTCCGATGCCCTGAAGGAATCGTCTAGGATGGCGAGCCGTTTCGCCCACTCCGAGCCGTAGGCCTCCTCGACGGGCAGAAGATAGGGCAGCAGGCGCGTGAACAGCCAGCCCATCTCCACTGCCCGGTTCATGTACATCCCCACGGAGCGGTCGTCCGGGAGTGGTCCAATCGACATGGGTCGCTCGCCGCGAGCCACGGCCCCGAGTTCAGTGAGGAATGTGAAGTTGGCGCCATGCACTTCCTGGTGGAACAGGCCCTGCCAGAAGGTGAGCTCTTTGATCTCGTCCTCCGGCAGACCGCTGGTGTCGCCAATCATGAGGCTCAAGACCCTGCGCTCTTCCCGCTCCCGGTCGCGCCTGGCCGTTGCGGTGATCGCCTCGAAGGTAGTGAGGTTGTGACCGATGCCGCTAAGGAGCAGGGCGCGATCCTTCAGGCTCCTCATAAGCGCATACCCGTCGAGGGGATAGCCGTGAACGAACAGGTTCTGGCACGCGCGGAAGCCGCGAAAGGCCGTCAGGTAGTAGACCAAGATCGTTGAGTAGTAGGGGGCGTCCTGTGGCCACCCGTGTGTCGACACGTACTTCTCAGCCAACACGAGCGTCTCAATGTAGAAGCTCTGGAACGAGTCCATCAGGACAGACTGGCCGTGGAAGCGACCAAGAACATGGCGACCGTAGGCCTGCTCCGCCTCAATCACCCCGAGAAGATGCCCTCCCACAACTCCGCTCGAGCTGAAGTTGTCTTCAAGCCGCTTCTGCCATTCGTCAACATCCATGGGCTCTCCGCCAATCGCACTTCGGCACGGGTTCCACTGTCGGTTCCACAACCGGCCGCGCGAGTCACGCGCGCCCGCGTCACACGGTGGGGGCGCCGGCCGTCAGCACATCCGGAAGGAGGCCGCGCATGTAGTCCGTTCCGAAGGTCAATACTTCTATGTCCTCGGATGCCGCATCCGCGATGCGCCAATCGAATGTCACCAGTGGTCCTTCGATCAGCGACGCTCCCAGCGTGGCGGCAGCGTCCCTAAGTGGCTCGAACGGCATACGTGACGCGACTCGTAGCCTGAAGACGCCGGGCTCCGCAGTGGCAACGAGGCGACGAGAGGTGAGGGCATTGTTCGTAAGCACGACACGCACGTCGTCGAGAGAGGTGTCTCCCTGGATGGAGGGTGGGGCCTCGACGGGCGCCTGCCCACCCGGCTCCGGATCGCCGAAGTCCGAAAGCTGCACCGGCCTCCGTCCGACATCCGAGATTGCCTCTCGGAGATCCCCAACACGCTCGTCGATCATCGCGGGCTGAAGCTCCGGTGCGAGAGCCAACTGCTCGATGGATCGCTCGATGTCGGCCAGCACCGGCTGGGCATTCCCAATGATGTCTGTGAAGTCCCCATAGTCGCTGAGGATGCCGTCGTAGACGCGCTGCTCAACCGTGTCCGCATAGAAGTAGTTCGTGACGTGCACCTGTTCGCGGCCGCCGATGCGGTCAACACGGCCGATGCGTTGCTCAACGCGCATCAGGTTCCATGGGACGTCGTAGTTGATCACGTATCCACTGGTCTGAAGGTTCAGGCCCTCACTCATAGCGTCCGTGCCCAACAGGACCGTGATGAAGCCTTCTCGGAACATCTGCTTGATCTCGGTCTTAGTGCGCGGCTCCCACATTCCCCTCTCAGGGCTGTAGAGTTCACCGCCGCGTCCCGAGTAGCAAGCCACTGCGCGATGATCCGCGGTGACGAGCTTCTCACGGATGTAGTCGAGAGTGTCCGTGTACTGAGTGAAGACCACCACGCTCGGCTGTGTCATCAGAGCGGCGGTAACATCGCGCACGAGGCGTGTGGCCTTCGTGTCCTCGCCCTGAATGTTCTCCAGCTCCTTCAGGAAGTCTCTGAGCTCGCCTATCTCCCCAGCAAGGAGGTCCGCAGCCCGTGTGTCGAGATCGTCCAGGTCGAAAAGCGTAGCGTCGACATCCACCATGTCGTCGTCAGCTAGCAACTCCCCGAGCGCCTGACCCAGCTCAAGGACGCTCAGCCTGCGGCGGAGCGAAGCGCGTATCGCCTCAAAGGACGAGGTCAATCGTCGGCGGTAGACCGTCATGATGAACCCAAGCGCTTGATGAGTCGTACTCGTCTTGTAGGCGTTGTAGTGTCGCCGGATGTAGGACTCGATCCGTTCGTACAGAGGACGCTCGAAGGCCTCGTCCAACTTGATGAAGTCGTCAGTCACGTGTCTGACCGGTATCGTCGCGCTGACAAGCCCTGCAGCCTTGTAGGCGCGCAGAGTAGCGCGTGTGTTGCGGAAGACCCTGTCCCTCATCGGGGTGTGCCGACGAAGCCAGGCGTCGGCGGCACCGAGCGCCACGACACTCATATGCTTCGCCTGTTCTGAGGACAACGGCGTTTGATCCAGGCCGGTGACGCTCGCGGAGTCCACCCAGCCCAGTTCGCTCTGGATGCGCTCTCGCAGCCGCTCGTCAATCAAAGACTCCGGCTCCGAGAAGT
>Ga0209540_10001922_pt1 | contig 15057 bp, 12 predicted proteins | sample BarGraIncu01121A_FD_184501 | JGI IMG/M metagenome (GOLD analysis project Ga0209540, IMG submission 184501) | Arctic peat soil microbial communities from Barrow, Alaska - Barrow Graham LP Incubations 011-21A (SPAdes) (version 2) | ecosystem: Environmental > Terrestrial > Soil > Wetlands > Peat... | reverse complement strand
GCTTCAGAAAAGCTTTTTCATGGAGTGAAGGCTAGGGAAATGGGCTAAAGCCGTCAGCTTAAAAGCAACCAACAAGTGACCTACATCCGCTGTCACACACCCGACCTACATGCGCTGACACTTGGCCCCTGAGTATTGACACAAAGTTAAGCCCTGCTTTTCCTCGGGGTTGTGGCGCGGAAATTTTCGAGCGGGATACGAGGGGATGACTTGGATCGCGAGTTTCTGCCCGGCGATGAAATTGGGTTTGCCGTTCGCCCCTGACGGAATCCAGCGCTATTCAACTGCGGGAGGCTGGGCATCCCCAAAACCGTTGAATAATTGTGCCTATTAAGAAAAGCTTGCCACCCGCCGGGGAGGGTTATACAAAGTGGGAAAGGATCAATATGAAAACGAACCATATATTTCAAGGATGGATGATGAACGCGACGCGCCTGGGTCTGGTGGGCGGCTTGAGCCTGCTGCTGTGCGGCGTCTCCGGTTCCATGGCCCAAACGAATCAGACGGCGCAAACGACGCAGCCAAAGCAAAAGCAACCAAAGGAAAAGCCGGGGTCAAAAGTGCCGCCGTTGCCGGAAGGCGTCAAACTGCACAAGGACCAAAACATCCAGGGCGTCTGGCTGGCGGACGGTTTCAATTTCAAGGGCTACCAGACGCTTTACATCGCGCCCACCGTGTTCGCCGGCGTCGAACGCGACAACGAGGTTGACACCCGTGCCGCGGCCATGCAGGAACTGCCGGAGCAGCTCGTGGAGCATCTCCGCGACACGAAGGTGTTTGCCACGGTGACAACCCGGAGCGAGGACGTGAAGTCCAAAGCCAAGACCCTCAAGCTGGACAACACCATCATCGAATTTTCCAAGGGCGGTGCCGCCGCGCGGCATTTTGGCGGCCCGTTTGGCGGCGGCGGCCAGCCCGTGATCAAGGTGCGCGGCCAGATTTTCGACGGGGACAAGCTTGTGTGCGTCTATGAAATCAAGCGCAGCGGCGAGTCAGCCGAAGCCAGGATGGTCGGAGAAGCGATGAGCAGCGAGGAAATCCAGCGCAACGACATTCGTGTCCTCGCCCGCGACCTGGCGAACTTCTTCCAGCGAACCGCCGGCTCCCAGTAGTCTCCCGCCCGGCACAATGGGTCCGCCACCAGACCACTGCGCCCGCTCGTTCCGGTTCGAGCGGGACACTTTTACTTTTGCCAACGAACTGGTCTGGCAATACCGCTTCGACCCGACGAGTGGGGCGATGACGGTTTCGCCCAACGAAACGCCCCCCGTCTATACCCATCGCTGTTTCGTGATCGTCAGGTCGGCGCGGCAGTTTTTTTATCATGCCCGTTTCGACCCGGGCCTGCCCACGGCGGATGCGGAAACCTATCGCCGGCTCATCCGCCAGGTCGTCTCGCGCAATCCCCGCCGGGCGGGCGCGGAATCGGAGCGGATCGTGATCCCCGGCTATGACGGTTTGCGCGCCTTAAGCCAGGCTCACGAACCGTTGCTCAAAGCCGAATGCGGCGGCCCGTGGCAATCCTATTTTGTGCGCAGCCATTGGCGCATGGTTTTTATGGTTCCGGCGTGGCACCAGGAGCGGATGGCCGGGCAACTGGCGCAACGCGTGCGCCAGGGCGCGGTGCCCACCGTGCATCTCTTCCGGTTTCCCCGCATCACCATCAACCACGGAATCGCGTTGTTCGGACTCTCGGAGTCGGAGGGCGACATCCAATTTGAGGCTTATGATCCAAACATTCCGGCCCACCCGGTCAAACTCATCTATGACCGGGCCCTGAGGAGATTTTGCTTTCCACCGACCTGTTATTGGGCGGGGGGCAGGGTGAGCGTGGTCGAAATTTTTCGCGGCGGGTTATACTGAAACGGAGTGGTGGAGTGCTGAAAGCCCCAATACTCCAAAACTCCATCACTCCGTTGCTTCCGTGACATCACCGTTTTCGCGGCCGCCAGAAGGCGAAGCCGAAAAACAACATGCCGCAAAGATTGATGCCGGCAATGTAGCCAAGTTTGTAAATCCGGCCCGCATTGTTCGGAGCGTAAATCGGCGCATCCTCCCCAATCAGCAGAGTCGGCAGGGCCATGGGCATCAAGGCCCCGTGCAGCACGCCGAGTCGGAAGCCGGCCACGCGGTCGGGTTCGTAGAACCGGGGCTTGGCCCAGCCATAACCGAGAGCCAAGAACAGCCCGAGCAGGGTCAGGACCGTGGCTTTCACCACTACTTCCTTCACCCACGGGCGTGGGACGCAGGCGGCGGTTTGGTTTGGAGCCGAGGCTGCCATACATCAGGATGTTCCAAGGCGGGAGTGCCGGGCAAGCAAATAAGGGTGCAACTTTGCACTGTTCTTGAAATGAATGCTTGGACTCGGGTCACTGGCGACTGGAAAGTCGCCCAATCCCGCATTGCGGGACTGGAAAGCCTGCCTACGTAGCGTGGACATTCTTGTCCGCGAGTTCCGGGGACTTTCCAGTCCCCAGTTTAAGAACAGTGTCGAGTTGCACCCAGCAAATAACGCCGGGCATTTTTCGGCTTGCTCCAAGGCTGGCTCTGGTCCAGTCTGGGTCTGGCGTGGCCCTCTAAGTTGGCGGCGGGCTGGTGTAACAGAAATCATGGCAGCGGAGGAACCGGGGACCCGGCAAACTCGAAAATCATCAAGCATTAAAACGATGCCAGCCTGGCATGAGCCATAAGCTTCTCATCATTCAGCCGTCCTACTATCGCTCGAAGGCGGACCGTACTGTGTTCAAGTCCCGCCGCCGGAGCGTAGTGCCGTTGACCTTGCCCTACCTGGCTGCCCTGACCCCGGCGGACTGGGACGTCACGCTTCTGGATGAACAGTTGAACCCGGTGCCGTTTGATGGCCGCTTCGACCTGGTCGCCATCAGCTCCTCCACTCTCAACTCATTCCGTGCTTACGACATCGCCGATGAGTTCCGTCAGCGAGGCGTGTCCGTCATTCTCGGCGGCCCCCACACTTTCTTCCACGCCGAGGAGGCGGGAGAACACTGCGACGCGGTCGGCGTCGGCGAAGGCGAGTCCATCTGGCGGCGCATGCTGGAGGACGCCCGTGACGGGCGGTTGAACCGGTTGTACCGGGCCGACCCGCTGCCGGATCTGGCCGGCCTGCCGCTGCCGCGTTACGACCTGCTGGACCTGCGGCGTTACCGCCCGTTCCGGACCTTTGCCGTCACCTCATCGCGGGGCTGCCCGTTCCGCTGTGAATTTTGTTCCGAACGGTTCCTGCTGGGCGAGAACTACCGTTGCCGGCCGGTGCCGGAAGTCGTCGCGGAAATCCGGCATTGCCGCTCGCGCAGCATTTTTTTCGGCGACAGCAATTTTGGGGGCAAGCGGAGCCACGCGATGGAGTTGATGGAGGCGATGATCCCCCTCCGGTTGCGCTGGTCGGCGCTCTGGTCGTCGTATCTCTGCAACGACGCGCCCTTCATGGACCTGGCCCAGCAGAGCGGCCTGTTGCACGTCAACATCGGCATGGAGAGCATCAACCCCGATACGCTGGCGGGCATGAACAAGACGTTCAACAAGACCAACCGATACGACGAAATGCTGGCCGGCCTCCGCCGCCGCGGCATCAGCTATTCCCTGAATTTCATTTTCGGCTGGGACGGCGAGACCGAAAGCGCCTTCGATGCCACGCTCAAGTTCCTTCAAGAGCACAAGGCGCCGGTGGCCTACTTCAACATTCTCACACCCGTGAAAGGCACCCCGCTCTACGACCGGATACGAAGCGAAGGCCGGATTCTCAATGACCAGGAAATCGACCGCTGGCCGGGCCAAATCTGCCACATCCGGCCGCCGTACGGAACGCCCGGGTCCATGGAAAACGACATTCGCCGGCTGTACCGGGACTTCTACAGCCTGCCGTCCATGGTGTCCCGTCTGCCCCTGCCCCTGACCCAGGCGAGCATCGCCTCGTGGGTCATTAATTTTTCCCAGCGCCGAATGGCCCGGGCCGAACAACCGAACAACAACTTTGATAATTACTGACGCCGCGTGCAGGCACCCGTCCTGGGCTGGCTGGCTTTCTGGCAACCGGCCTTTCCGAGCTTCCATGCTTGACGCCATCTCCCGGTGCGCGCCATAATCCGGGCATGAGCAGAGACGACAATTATTTCTCCGGAGGTCGCAAAGGACCGCAACTCCGTCACCGTCCGGACTGATGTATGATCTCACAGAAGGACCCCAAGACCATTGCCGAGCAACTCTGTCAGTTTGCCCGGAAGAACTATGTAGCCGACGGAGCGGATTTTGATGAAAACAGCCCCCTGGCCAAGGCCGGCATTGATTCGTTTGCGCTGGTCGAGCTGCTGCTCTATTGCGAGCGCACCTTTGGCGTCAGCGTGCCGGATTCCCACCTGACGGGCAAAAACCTGGCTTCCGTGACTACACTGGCCAACTGCATCGCCGAGCTGGCCCGCAACAACCACTCTTCACCCTGAGCGCCGCAAGTAGTCACTGACTATGCCTGACGCGCCCCGCCAGATTCGATTGGCCGCTGGTGACTACTACATGCACGCCCAGGACCACAAGCGGCGGCGGGCCGGGCTGCCGGGTTACATCTGCCGCGTGGCCCTCCGATTGGAGGACGGTCTGGATGTGGACCGGCTGCGTTGGCGCGTGGAAACTTCGCCGGTCCTGGACTGGCTGGCCCGCGTGCGCCTCACCCGTCCGCTGCTGGTCTTCCCCGCCTTCTGGCGCGCGTCGTCGCGGCCCGGCCCGATCTTTTTCGAACACAATCATCAGGATGGCAACGGGCACGAGCCCGGGGTCCTGCCGCCGGAGGTCCTGGAACGCGACCTGCACGCCAGCCGGGGGCCGGCGCTGGCGTTCGACCTGGTGCGGCACGCCGACGGGACCCGGCACCTGGTCTTATCCTGGAACCATGCGCTGATGGATGCGCGCGGCGCGGAGTTGATCTGGCTGCATCTGAACGACGGCAACGGGGGGAACGGAGCGCCCTCCCTCGAAGACCTGATCCATCCCAAACAACGGGGCGGGAGCCTGGCCGAATGGTGGCGCAACGCGAAGCTGGCGCGTGGCTCGGTGGAATGGCTTCGCAAGTCCGGGAGCGAACCGCTTTTCTCGCTGCTGCCGGAAAAACGCACGGCCGGCCCGCATCGCAACCCGTGCCGCATCGTGACCTTCAGCGCGGAGGAAACGGCGCGCATCGCGGCCCGCTGCGAGCGCCTCAACGCCGGCTTCCGGCGCAGCCACTTCCTCCTCGCGGGCACGCTCCGGGCGCTGCACACCGTCGCCACCCGGCGCGGCAACCGGGACGGGGCCTATTTGATCCCCGTGGCGCATGACACCCGTCGGCGCAACGCCAAGGGACCCATTTTCTCAAACCATCTCTCCATCCTGTTCTTCCGCATCGAACCCCAACAGGCCGGCAGCCTGACCAGCATCATCAGCGAACTGACCCGCCAGATGATGGACCAGATTCGCACCCGGTTCCCGGAGTCATGCATGGCGGCGCTGGAAATGTTCAAGCCGCTGCCGCTGAATTACTACATGCGATACCTGGGCAAGCCCACCCGCGGCAAGTTAGCCACCCTCTGCTTTTCGGATTCGGGCGAGACCTGCGCCGGGATGACCGAGATGCTGGGCGGACGGATCCGGGCGGTTGACCATCTGGTGCCGACCTGGTGGCCGCCGGGGTTGACCGTGGTGTTCTGGAGTTTCAGCGGGCGGCTTTCTGTTCTGCTGTCGTGGGTGGATGACTGCCTGAGCGTGTCCGAAGTGGATGCGCTGGAACAGGGCCTGCGCTCCGCTCTGCTGGAGGAGGAGGTGTCATGAACGTGCTCCTGGTGGCCACAAACCGGGAACGTTCTCCCTACCCGGTGGCGCCGCTGGGAACCCTGTGCGTTGCCGCCGCCGCCCGCGCCGCCGGCCATTCCGTGGATTTTTTGGACCTGGGCCTGGCCTCGTCACCGCAAAAAGCACTGCGCCAGGCGCTGGGAAAGGGCGAATACCAAGCCGTGGCGTTCGGCATCCGCAACCTCGACAACTGTTGGTCGTTTGCGCCGAAAATGTATTTTGACGAGGTGCGTGAACTGGCGGAAACAGTGCGGTGCTGTTTTAAGGGGCCGCTGATCTTGGGAGGCAGCGGCTTCTCGGTCGCGTCGCGTGGCTGGATGCAGCGCTTGGAGGCCGATTGCGGCGTGATCGGCGAGGGCGAACGGGCTTTCCCGGAGGTGCTGGCGCGAATGGAAGCTGGAAGCTCCCTGGAGGGGATTGACGGCGTCATCACCGCGCCCAAGAGTGATAGCCCTGCCAGCGTTCTCCCCACCCGTGCGGTCGAGCGATTGGGCGAGTTGCCGCTGCCGGCCCACGAACTATGCGGCTATGCGCCGTATGTGAGACGGGGCGGATTTATCGGTGTGCAAACCAAGCGCGGGTGTCCTTTCAAGTGTGTCTATTGCATTTATCCCCAATTGGAGGGGCGGCGTTACCGGCTTCGTCCGCCGGAAGCGCTGGTCCAGGAGATTGAAACTGTGGCCACCCGGACGAAGATGCGTCAGTTCTTTTTCGTTGACAGCGTCTTCAACGATCCGCGGGCGCACGCGTTGGCGATTTGTGCCGCCCTCTCCCGCCGGCGGTTGCCCAATCGATGGATGGCCTTTTGCAACCCGGTGGGTTTCGATGCGGAACTGGCACGAGCAATGGCGCAAGCTGGTTGCGCCGGGGTGGAGTTCGGGCTGGATGTCGCCACGCCCAAGATGCTGGCTGCCTTGGACAAACCGTTTGGACAGAAGGAGACCCGGATTGCCCTGCAAGCGGCGCGCGATGCTGGCTTGCCTTTCGCGATCCACTTGCTGTTCGGTGGCCCCGGCGAAACGTGGGCGGACGTGGAAGAAACGCAGGCTTTTTTGAATGGGTGTGTGCCGGCCAACGCCGTTTTTGCCTCCTTTGGCATCCGCATTTACGAAGGCACGCCGCTGGCCGGGATGGCTGCGCGGGAAGGCACGCTGGCGCCAGACCAAGATCTTTTCGAGCCGACCTATTACCTCTCGCCCGGGCTAGCCGGGAATACCGAGGAGAACCTTGACCGCATCGCGCGGCGGCGCCCCGAGTGGACCTCACCGGCGGACTGGCGCAAACTGTCGGTCCGCTGGGGGCAGAAAGTGACGGTCCGGCTGAACGTACGGCCGCAGTGGAAATACATCCGGTACTACGGCCAGTACCTGCGACGACAAACAAAATGACCAACGATCTTCGAACCGGTCCTGCCACCATTTCCTGCGACGTGCTTGTCGTCGGCGGCGGCGCGGCGGGTGTGGCGGCGGCCGCCGCGGCCGGGCGGGCCGGCGCGCAGGTTGTGTTATTGGAGCGATATGGTTTTTTGGGCGGGCTGGTCACGGCCGCCCAAGTGGGCACCGTCTGCGGATTGTATCTGCGGGACACGACGAACCCGGAAGCCTTGCCGGTCGCCGGCGGGTTTGTGCAGGAATACGCCTCGCGGCTGCAGCGCGCCGCCGGTTGCCGGCCGATGCGGCTGGAGGCCGGCCTTTGGGTGCTGCCGTTTCCCATACCGGCCTTTGCGCGCGTGGCCGACGCGGTGATCGGCGAGTCCGGAAACGTCACCGTGGTGTTGCACGCCACGGTCGCCGAGGCGCAGGCCGAAGGCCCCTGCTTGGTCCAGGTCCGTGCCCTGGCTTGGAACGAGCCGCTGGTCGCATGCCCCCGCACCGTCGTGGATTGCAGCGGCGAGGCGACGGCCGCCGCCCTGGCGGGCGCCGGCGTGGAAAGCGGCATCGCCGACCAGGCGCCCTCCCTGGTATTTGTGATGGAGAACATCGATCCCGGTCTGGTGGAACGCGGCCTGCTCGAAGTTCGCCGCGAGTTGCGCCGGGCCGTCGAGGCGGGAAATTTGCCGGCCGCCTGTGAGCGGCTGGCGCTGGTCCCCGGCATGGACCGCAACGGCCGCCTGGCCCTCAAACTCAACCTGGCCGTCGCGGAATCAAACCGCCCGCTCTGGCAGCAGGTTACCGACTGGGAACGCGAGGCCCGCGCGCTGGTGGATGAACTCCAGCGGTTCCTCGTCCAAAACGTCGCCGCGTGCCGGAACGCGCACCTTTCCTCCATCGCCCCGCAACTCGGCATCCGTTCCGGCCGCCGCATTCAGGGACGCGCCCGGCTTGCCGACGAGGATGTGCTGGCCGCCCGTAAATTCCCCGTCGGAATTGCCCGCGGCGCTTGGCCGATGGAACGCTGGGGAAACGGCCCGCGGCCGGAAATGACTTTTTTCAGCGAGCGCGGCTACTATGAAATCCCTCTGGATTGTCTGCGCCCGGTGGAACTGGACAATGTGCTGGTGGCCGGCCGCTGCCTCTCCGCAGCGGCGGGGGCAATGACTTCGGCCCGGGTCATCGGCACCGCGCTGGCCACCGGCTGGGCGGCGGGAACCGTCGCCGCCTTCCAGGCCCTGGGCCGTCCGCTCGACGGGGCGGTGGAGACCATTCGACAACAAATGAATCAATGAACACCGGAGCACTCCTGCTCATAATCTTAATCCATCCATAAAAATTATCTCTCTGCTTGTTGGACTGATTGGGAGCAACCCGCCGGACCGGCTGCACGACGAAACGATTGCGTATCGGGTGGAAAAGTGAGATTAAGATCAAAATGAACGTTTACGAAACCCTTTCCCAAGCCGCACGCCAATGGCCCAACCAGACGGCGATCATTGATGCCGCCGGCCCGCTGGATTACCAGTCGCTCTGGCGAGAAATCGAAGCCCTCCGGGCCCAGCTCGAACGGCTGGGCGTGGGCGGCGGACAGGGCGTGGGCGTGCGCGGCCGCAACGGACGCGCGCTCGTCGTCGGCTGCCTGGCGGCACTAGGTTGCGGCGCGGTCGTCATGCCCATTCATCACCTGCTCAAACCGGACGAAATATCGGAGATGCTGGCGCGCGCGCCGTTGTGCGTGATTCTCGACGACGGCAGCGCCACCCCGCCGGCCGGCGAGATGGCCTGCGATCTGAAATTGCAGGACGGCACATCCATGCGATTTACGCGGCTGGCCGTGCCGCCGGTGCCGCTGGCGCCATGGGTCGAAGGCGCCGCCTTCCTGCGGTTCACTTCCGGCACGACCGGCGCGTCCAAGGGTGTGATCCTGACGCATCAAGGCGTCCTGGAACGGACGCGCGCCGCCAACCAGGGACTGGGTTTGACCAGCCGCGACAAGGTGCTCTGGGTCCTGCCGATGTCGTATCACTTTTTTGCCTCCATCCTCCTGTACCTCGAAGTCGGGGCCACCATCGTGGTCAGCCCCGATTACCTGGCCGGCAGCATTTTGGACGCGGCCCAGCTCCACGAAGCCACGTTTCTCTACGTGACCCCCATGCACGTGCGCATGTTGAAAGCCGAGAGTTCCGGCCGCGCTCTGCCGCCGTCGCTCCGGCGGATCATGTCCGTCTCCAGCCGGCTGCATCCCCAGATCGCGCGGGATTTCCAGGCGCGGTATCACGTGCCGGTGGCGCAGGGTTACGGCATCATCGAGGTGGGCGTGCCGCTCATGAACCTGGAGGACGCCGCGGAACATCCCGAGGCGGTGGGACGTCCGCTGCCCGGCTACGACGCGGTTATCCTGGACGACCAAATGAAACCTCTCGCGACCGGCCAGACCGGACAGCTTGGCCTGCGCGGGCCTGGAATGTTTGCCGGCTATTTGAACCCCAAAAAACGGCGCGAGGAAATTTTGCACGACGGCTGGTTCCTGACCGGCGACCTGGCGCATCGCGACGACGCCGGGAGGATCGTCATTGACGGACGGCTGAAGACCGTGATTGACGTGGCCGGCCACAAGGTGTTTCCGGAGGAGGTCGCCGCCATCCTGGACCAGCACCCGGCGGTGCTGCGCTCGCGCGTGACCACCCGGCCGCACCCGCAACTGGGTGAGTCCATCCACGCCGAAGTGCAATTGCGCGGCGGCAGCCCCCCGACAACGACCGAGGACATCCTCGCGTTTTGCCGCCGCCGGCTCTCGAGCCACAAGGTGCCGTCCTCGCTCGATTTGGTTGCCGAGATCCCCCTGACGTCGAGCGGAAAGGTGCGCCACGGATGAGCATTCCGGGCGGAGGCAATCATTCTCCGGCTGCGGCCGTGCCCGGAACCGCAACCGCAGCCGCCGCTGATAAGATTATCATCATCGGGGGCGGCATCGCGGGACTCGCTTGCGGCTGCTATCTGCAGATGAACGGCCTCCAGACCGAGATCCTTGAAGCGGGCTTGCTCCCGGGCGGATTATGCACGGCCTGGCACCGGGGACCGTATGTTTTTGACGGCTGCCTGCGCTGGCTTATGGGCACGCGTCCGCCCTCGGTCTTCCACCAGGTCTGGCAGGAACTGGGCGCGATAGCCGGCCGGGAGATTCTCATGAGTGACGAGATACTGCGGGTCGAAGGCGCCGACGGCAAAACCCTGGCCGTGCCCGCAGACCTGGACAAACTCTCGAGCGAGTTCAAACGCATCGCGCCCGAAGACACGGCGCTCATCGATAAACTTGTGCGCGCCGCGCGGCGCTGCGCGCCGCTTGAGCCACCCCTCGACAAACCGGTGGAATTGATGACGCATTTCGAGAAAATAAGAACGGGGCTGCGTTACCTTCCGATGGCGCCCGTCATTTTAAAATGGAAGAATCTGCCGATCACCACCTACCTCGCGCGCTACAAGAACGACTTCCTCCGCGAGGCGCTGACGGCGATCGTCAGCAACGAACGCATGTCGGCCTTGGTGCTGGTGATGATGCTGGCGTTCAGGACCCGTAACAACACCGGCTTTGTCGCTGGCGGCTCGTGGGACTTTGCGATGGCGATCGCGGACCGCTACGCTCGTCTGGGCGGCACCATGCGCTATAAAGCCCGGGTGACTTCGGTAAAAGTCGAGCATGGCCGTGCCACCGGCGTGCAGTGCGCCGACGGGACGGTCGTCCCGGCCTCAACCGTCGTTTCCTGTGCAGACGGTCATACGACGATTTTCAAGATGCTGGACGGCCGATTTGTTGACAAGAAGATCCTCTACCTGTACCAGACTTGTGACCTTTTTCCGGCCATCATCCAGGTCTCGCTGGGGATCAACAAAACCTTCACGGATGCGCCACACACACTCAATCTGCCGCTTCTCCAACCGCTCATCGTGGACGACAAAACGCGGCACTCCCGGATGGAAGTCGAGACGTTTGGTTCCAATTCGGCACTCTGCCCGGAAGGCAAAACCGTCATGACGGTCAGGTTGTCGTCCCTTTGCGAATACTGGATCAACCTGAGGAACAACAGTCCCGGCCGTTACAAAGCCGAAAAAGAAAGCATCCTTCGGGCAGTCATTGATGTTCTCGATGGCAGGTTTCCGGGACTGGCCCAGCACCTCGAGTGCTCTGACATCGCGACACCCGCCACCTTTGTGCGCTATACCGGCAACTGGCAGGGCAGTTACGAAGGCTGGCTGCCAACGCCGCGCATCTTGGGCCGGCGCATCCCCTATACGCTGCCGGGACTGAAGGATTTCTACATGGCCGGCCACTGGGTGGTGGCGGGCGGGGGACTGCCGTCGGCCGCGCTTTCCGGCCGGTATGTGGCGCAGATGATCTGTGCCCGGGACGGAAAAGTGTTTGCGGCCACCAAGCCGTAAACTTACTTCAAGAGTACCGGCCTCACAGTAGATTTTCTCAGTACGCCACCGGCATGCCGCGGCTGTCTGTGCGGAAGGTGAATTCGAAGATCCGGATGTTTTTCTTCTGGTCGCGAACCCGCCCCGAAATCCGGTACTCGTTTTGCGGCTCCAGAACCAGATCGGCCGGGAGCGCATAGACTCTTTCGTAAGCGCATTTGTCCGGAAAAGAAATCGGAAGATTGAGGGTGAAATGCCATTCGGATGCATCAATTGGCTGGGGAACTCCCCGCCTGATCTGCGCACTTGAGAAATGCCGGGCTTTCTTAACCGTCAGCTCGACGGGGACTTCGATGCCAAGGTGAGTAAAGCTCGGCGTCCAAATCCGCAGGAAAACCTCATCACCCGGAAGCATCTGGCGGTCCCAATCGAGCGGCACTCGCGCGATCCTCGTCAGGGCTTGTTCTTTTCCGGTGATCCATTCGGCGCCATTTTCCTCCGCCCGATAATTTCGCACTCCCGGAAAACCATCAAACAGCTCGGCCACCCGGTCGCTCGAAGTGTCCTTGGTGGGGGCAAAACTGCTCAGCAAAATTCCGTCCGAGTTGAGGTCATCGAGCGCTCCATGAGTGCCCCCGAAGGTCACAAACTCACTGCCTTTTTTGACCAGCCATCCGGCGTGAACATAATGGTTGTCCAGGCTGATAAGAATGGTTGCCGGATTAAGGGTGACGTGTGTGTGGCCCCGGACAATTCGCTCAAGCGCCAGAGGATAGCGATGGGTCAGGGTCTCAGCCATCCAGGCGTCAGCCGTGGCAAAGCCGTCAGCGTCGAGCCGGTTCTTTTGGGAGAGAGCTTCGACCACCGGGAGATAGTTAATTGGGTCCCCCTCCTCGGTTGAATATCGGAAAGAGTTCTTTGCGGGATTCCACTCGATGATGGCCCGTTCGCCTTTCGAATTCATGATAATGAACCGATTGGTCTGATCCGGGAACTTGGCCGTCAATACGTCCACGCCTTTCAGATGCGAGAGCAGTTGCATGAGTCTTTCGGTTTCGGCGGGCGAATTATGAATTTCCACCCAGGACTCGATCCCGGCCGTGGGGAGGACAACGTCCTTTGGATTCACAATGGACTTCGTGATCCGGTACCCGGCCTTTTTTAGAAAAGTCCGAATCTCGATGCGCTGGGCGACGCCGGCGTGATTGTTTCCGTGGTCCGAGAGAATCAGGATTTCGAGATCACGTCCTTCACGTGCTTTGTAAAGGACGCGCAGTTTCTGGAGTTTTTCATCGAGCGCGCAAAGCATGGCGAAAATATCGCGGGACAAGTGCTGGGCATCGTCCGGTGTGCGAATGTAGGTGTAGTAGTTGTCGTCCCCGCTCTTGGTCTTGAGAAAGTTTTTGACCAATTGATGCACCTCATATTGATACATGTGGGACGGATAGACATAACCCAGCGTACGAAGGAACCCGTTCTCCACCTGCCAGTGCATCTGCTCTTCGTGCTCCATCGTGGTGGTGATGCCGTTCACGACAATTTCTGAATTCGCGGCATCGCTGTAATAAGTGCGCTGATAACCGGGCAGCGGGCGATCGCCGAAAACCTCCGTCCACGCGACGTCGCTGGTCGAGGGAAACGTCGAGATCATGCGACTGACCGGGAAGTATCCCTGATGGAAGCCCTGACGATGGAACTGTATGCCATGGGCGTCCTTGTAGGTGATCCCTTCCTGCAGGGCTTTCATGTCGCGGTAGGCAATTCCATCCAGGGCGATGATCAGCCGCTTGGGGAGCGCGGCAATGCTCGTTGAGGGGAGGGCTTGGATAACCAATGAGAGAAGAAGGACCGACCGGCTTACGTTTCTGCTCAGGCGACCTAAACCTCCAAAGCTCGGGCCAAAAATCATGCCGTCGATTGATAACTGATCTGGTCAGGCATGTCCAAATGAAATTAGAGCCGCCGGGACGGGAAGCGCATCCGGATGCGCCCACCACCGCCCGGGTGCAACCGGGCAATGCCACAAATTTTGGCACATTTCACCACCAAGGCACCAAGAAGAATTTTTTGACACGGATTTGCACATTCAACAAACCCCAATGTGAATGTCGCGCAGAACCGCGAAAACGTGAAACGGCGAAATTAGTCGCGCCGCCGGAGAAGCGCGTGGCGGCTATTTATTTTTCGGCTTAAAATCAAGACAGGCCAGATTCATATTGCCTTCAGTGACGATGTTAAGGGTCAAAACGCCCACCCCTTTGGGCAGCTCCACTTCGGCCATGTTTGTCATGATGTTCCAGTGGTGCCATTGACGCCAGTCGGTGGGTTCCTTGTCATTTTTGGTTGAAATAATGTTGATCGAAGAAACCAAAGGCTTGCCGTTTCGATCCAGAGAAATCGTCCCGCCTCTGTTCGAGGTGTATAAGAGATCAATGGTATAAACACCGGCGTGTTCAACCGCAACGGTCATATTGAACCATTCGCCGGGTGCCGTCCAACCAACGTAGAGTTGTCCCTCGGGCGGTGGCACCAGGTCGTATGGATTATTGTCAATCTCGTCGTGGAATTTCGTGTAGGACGTATCCACGCCCTCTTTCATTCGAAACTCGTTGAGATACGTCCCGTTTGCAGGATTCAGAACCCCGCTGCCGTTGTTCGTTGCATCCGTATCGTGATAGGCGACGCCTTCGCCGCCGAAATCATAGCAGGCGCATTGCACGCGCCCGGGAATTTTCTGCGGACCTCCATGATACACGCTGTCGTGGAATGGCTTTCCCCGATGTGCTTCCAATTGAGCGGACGCGCATCCGCCGAAATAAGAGCCGCCGGTGAGAATCAAGCACGCTCGCAGAATAAATCGAAGTTTTGTTTTCATGCCGGGATTGCCGGTGTTTTAACTTTGGTTGCATCCAATTTTGGAACGACTGTCCAGGCAATGCAATAAAGATCATGTACATTTAACCGGAATTCGCCAAGATTTGTCCGAAAGCCCGCTGGATGAAAAGCAATTTGACTTGTGCGCGAAGGCAAATCTCAGGGTTTCTGTTCGAGGCGGTAGAATTGCGCTGGCGCACTGACCGCATTCGTGACGATGCATTCCAAATTCAGGACCAAGGGAGCGGTCGTTATGGCGTTCCAGCCGCTGGACAATCCCAACGCCGGCGTTGTCTCCAGCGACCAGCTCGCCGAGGCCGGCCAGGAAATCACGACGTTTGTCCCGCTAAGGCCGATTGCCAGTGCCGGCGCTGAGAGCGTGCCCGAACTGTTAAGGTCGGGGCGCACCAACACCAGTTCGATGCCACTGGCATTCGGATTCAGGTTTTTCGCGTACTGCTTTGCCGTGGAATTGTTCCAATGGTCGGCAACGCCTGCGCCGGCATCGGCCGCGTTATTAATGTAGCTTGTCCCGCCGGACTGGCCGGAAATCGTGCTC
>Ga0209540_10001920_pt1 | contig 15069 bp, 15 predicted proteins | sample BarGraIncu01121A_FD_184501 | JGI IMG/M metagenome (GOLD analysis project Ga0209540, IMG submission 184501) | Arctic peat soil microbial communities from Barrow, Alaska - Barrow Graham LP Incubations 011-21A (SPAdes) (version 2) | ecosystem: Environmental > Terrestrial > Soil > Wetlands > Peat... | reverse complement strand
AACGCAGCAGCCTTTGCCGCCAATAATCGAGTTCACATTCTTTATAGAGCAATGGGTACCGATAATATTTCACGCATTGGATTAGCATCTTCTTCAGATGGCTATAACATTGATGAACGTTTACCCCTGCCAGTTTTCACCCCGTCCAATGAAACAGAAAGTCAAGGTTGTGAGGACCCAAGGCTAAGTCTATTTGGAAACTCACTAGTTATGGCTTACACAGCATTTGGAACCCACTATCAACACCAAGTCTACCAAATTGCACTAACATCAGTGAACGTAGATGATTTTTTAGCTAGAAGATGGCAATGGAGCGAAAGAATTTTAGCTTTTCCAGGAATCCACAACAAGGATGCCGTGCTATTTCCACAGAAGATCAACGGCGACTATGTTATGTTTCACAGATTAGAACCTGACCTTTGCATTGCACGCTCTAATGACATGCGCCGCTGGTATGGTTTAAAATACATCTTTGGTCCACGAGAAAAGGGCTGGGATTCCTGGAAAGTAGGGGCTGCAGGGCCACCAATTTTAGTAAATGAAGGCTGGCTTCTAATTTATCATGGAGTGAGTGTGGACAGAGTTTACTCTCTTGGCGTTGCATTACTGGATAAAAATGACCCTGAGCAAGTTCTCTACCGCTCCGAAGAGCCAATTCTAACGCCAACAGAAGATTATGAACGCTATGGAAAAGTTCCTAACGTAGTTTTCAGCTGTGGGCAAGTTATGATGGATGGACAGCTTCTAATTTATTATGGTGGAGCCGATAGCGCGCTATGCGTAGCATCTGTTGAGCTTGCTGAACTTTTGCCAAAAAAATAAAAATAGCAAATCTATTGATCACAAACCAAAATACTGTGCATTTCTCCCCTCTGTTTGATATGCCCAAGTTGATCAAAGAGAATTATTTTAGTGACTTGGCCCCATTTTTCCTTAGCTTTATTTTTCATTGTCGGTACTGCTGTTGAGTCCCAAAGAATTGCTGCTCCAATGCGACTATTTCGCTTTGCGAGTCCATTTCTCCGACTCTTGGTTCCAAGTTAATCCGTCAGCCATAGTTACAAGAGGTGTTCCTGGAACGAATGCGCCTCCTCCACTAAACGCTTCTTCGCAACATAACTTTTCCGTTGCCACAAGTGACCATTCGAATTTGGTATCCAACTGCGGGAACGTCAGTCAAATGCTCCGTTGGGCCTTCCATGAATACAACTATAACGCCTACTGTTTTAGCTCCAGCTTCCTTAACACTACCTGCAACAGTATCGTAAATGACCCATGTGCCAAACAACATCTTCGCTGGAGCTGCGTTTGCGCCAACTCGAACTCTTCAACTACAAGCCCCAAACCATTCCAAACCATCACCCACGCGATAAACCACATCAACAACTACAACCAACAAACCCCAAAAACAAACCCAAAACAACCCCACAACCCAAAAAACAACCAAACAAAAACAACAATACACAAAAAACCCACAACAACAACCAAACAAAAAAACAACCAACTTGCCCACAAAACCAACCCAAAAAACTCAAAAAAACCTTCTTCAAAATTTAAACTCAAGTTCGTTTTGACGCCAGAGTATGCCTTAATAATGATTCAAGAATTTATTAATTGGAAACAGAAAACGGATTCTCCACAGCCTGCACCGATATCTAAGATAGTCTTATTTTTTAACGAAAAAGGAACCTTGTGACATCTTTCGCAAGAGTCATCTCAACGAGCGTTTAGACTTTATTAAATGCGATTGTGAAGGGGGTGAATCAATATTGCTTGAACAAGAAATATCCAAACCGATTTCGCTTGAAGTACATGGGCTGGACTTGATTAAAAGATTTCAGGAGAACAATTTTAAGAACTTAACAAATGCCAGTGACAAATTCCCGTATTGCACAATGAGGAATTTTTGACAATAAAGAGTCCCAAGGTTACTGTCAATAGAGCTTAGAACTTTCCAACATTGGGGCGGAACAATGGTTGCTTACCATACAAAAGGCAAACGTGTTACAAGTCAGGAAACTACTATGTCACAAACCAATTTAAAAAAGCCTGAAGAATATTGGCATGAGTCACTTTAAAGACAACCAATATGAAACCCTAACCCCAACCACGATAAAAACAAAAAGCTGAGAAGCACTAACATACACAAAAAGAGGCAACGTTCATCGTTAAATCAAACAATAAGCCCACAACCTCTGTTGTAAAATATTTAGTTCTTGTTAAGTTTTTCATCAGCCATAAACTCAATTTTGCCACATTTTGGACACAGATAAACTATTACCGGCAATAATTCGTCAGGTTTTCTCGAGTCATCGTTAGCAAGTTTTTGATTTGATACTTCCCATCCATTAATTCTAAACTGAGTTCTAGTTTGGGACATCTCGACGTTACATAAAGAGCAACGAGTAAATGTGGCATTTTTCGTTTTGTCTTCTTCGATTTTTTCATCATTAATAAATGCGTTATCGGCCTCAGTTTTTTCAGCCTCAATTTGTTGGGACTCATTTTCAATATTCCCTAAAAACCGGCAATTTATCGCACATTCTCTTTTAAACAAGCAAATGTAGCAACAGGTCATCTTCTCGTCATTTTTGCAACGAACCTGCCTAGCAGCTTTTGCTTTCTCGCTTTCGGAAACAGCTAAACATAATTTCTCACTTGTTATATATTCACAGCTATTGGCTAAGTCTGACAAGTTGCTTTCTTCCTACTGCACTATCCAAATTACTGGTTTTGCCTATTTGTGTTTTGGTCAGAATCTTATGAAAAATGGTGAGGTGATTTTAGCCTTACAAAAACATATTCATTAGAATTAGAAAGAAACTTGCCTTTAGCTTCTGCAATATACGATTGAAAAGAATACATTTTTACACCCTAAAACATTGGCGGCTCAACGTGTATGCGTATCAAGTGAAAGACCCGTATCTAGTGCAAATGTTCGCAAAACACAAAGACATGAAAAGCAATAGTCGATAGGTACGCTAGGCAAAGTTTGTCTCCAGAAAACGGCAAAGATGAATGGACAATAAGAGTGGCTAAAACAGTGTAAAGGAAGCACCGATCTTATCTGTGTAAGGTTCGAGTATGTTACAGACGTTGAAGGTTCAAATTGTTTAGAAAACGTAAATAAGTTGGACAATGACGCTCATAGCTAGGACGATGAGAAAATCGAGGTACGATGAAGCCGAAGGCGGGGTTAATTAAGCTGGAGGCTTGTGAAGACTTTTTCCGCTATTGAGTCCACAACTAAAAGATTTCCTCACTATAAAGTGAGTGTATCGAGGTACAAAGACGCTTAACGCGAATGACTACTTTTTCCGCTACCGAGTCCATATTTACCGTTCCAAAGCTGGAACAACTCGTTCCCTGAGTAGAACTAAATAACCGTCAGCTTACTGAGTCAAGTGGTGAGTTTGATGGGAAAATGGCTTGAAAAATATGCGGGGTCTATTCGTTTCTGGGTTTTAGTGCTAGTTTCCGTTTATTTGGGATATGCTCTCTACTTTGCGATTTATGGGCTACAGTTCAGCCTACAATTAACCTCTGACCATTACGTTTACGGTTTGGTGACGAAGAATCCTTGGTGGTGGATTATCCTCTACTATGGCAGCGAGGGCGTTGCGGGTTCGGTGGCAATTGTGCTTCGTGCAGTCGGTGGCTTCTTTGCGTTTTACGCGGCTTTCCTTTGGTGGAGAAAAAAAGACGCTGCCCTACCAGCAATCAGAAAGAAAGTCGGTACGGCGCTGCTTTTGGAAGCTGGGTTCTTCTTGGCCCTGATTCCTTCAATAATTGCCGCTTTCGCATACAACTTAACAACTGAATACCTCTTCTATTTCGACCACACTCCCGAGCGGATTTTACTGTTCGGTACCGCGATACCCTGCTTGGCAATTGTTCTAGTTGTTCCACCTTTACTACTGAAATTGCGCTCAACCATCAAGCATCAAGCGCCAACACAAGAAATTATTAAATGGGGCGCTTTGACTGGGGTCGCATACCTGTTTGTGGTGTTCTGGTTCAATTACACGATGCTTTGGGCAGCCACTATGGTACCTTACCCACGAGCATACCAAGTATACGGCTTTGACTTCCTGCTGCAACCCACCAACTTCCTGAGCTTTGCCATAACAGTTTTCGGTCTCCTCGCATTAGCCACAACTGCACTGGCGGCAGCTCTTCCAGCAATCAAAAAACAGCCGCTAAAACTCAACTTGACCCATGTGGGCATAGTTATGGTGTCTTTTGGAAGCTACTTCCTCTTCAACACCCTCTACTATTACCTGACAGGCAGCTACGAAGCACACCCAAGTGTCTGGTACGAAGTAATAGGTCCACTGCACAATCCCAACCTGTGGGGATTAGCCTTCATTTTCGTAGGCGTACCCCTGATAATTCAAGGTATGATTAAGAAGAGGTGATTTTGCTTTTCCCTTATTTTTTGATGTCAGTGGAGAGCACTTGAGATGATTGATGGCGATGTTTGAATTTCCTACTGATTTTTGGGGGGCCTACTAGTAAATCATTGCAGAAACAATAGGGTAGGTCGGTATTTGAGTTTCCTGTGCCTTTAGTTTGTTGAAAATTGGGTGTGATAGAACAGCAAAAGCAGAGAGGTTTAACTTAAAAAATTAAGAAAGAGTAAACTATGTTTGGGGTAAAGAAAGAGGTTGGGCAGTTAGCTCTGATTTAGTATGGATCTTTTTTGCCAGTCATGTATGCCCAAGCGCCGACGATCGCAACTGTTAGGATTGCACCTGCAAATCCTGCAACCATGAAGCTTGTCAAAGCGGCTAGCGATGGCAAAACTATAATCAGCCAAGGGATAAGGTATGTTGCTGTGACCTGTGCAATAACGCCTGCTACGAAGCCCAAAAGAGCTATTAAACCGAATATTTTAAATCTGTTATTCATTCAATTCACCTTTTTATTTTAGCAGTTAGTTGGCGCTTCTTTTTAGTCTAACTTACACATTTCTGTCTAATCCCTCAAGCGCTCGCACCATGTTTAACGTTTCCAGTTAAAGGCTTAGCGCAATTTTCCCATCACGTATATCTGTACATATATACCTCCATATTTCGATCATATTAACAATGTATAAGATTAATTTCTGCATCTTGTGCTTGCAGAGGTAATCAAATTGTCAGAAAGATTCGCTAAAAAGTGGGAAAGTAAACGGGAAGATGAGCCCTTCGCAAACCGCATTAAAGACGCAGTGAAACCGCCAGGACCACTAAAACCACGACTTGACTTTGCCGTCAGACGCATAGAACTTCAAGTACAAAAGCTTGACCAAGCAACAGACAGATTCGGCCAAAGAGACAAAACAATCTTCGCAAGAATAGTAGACGCTTACACAAAACATGACAGTGCCCGCGCAAATGTTTTCGCCAACGAGTTAGCTGAAGTCAGGAAAATGTCAAAGTTAATTATGAACGCTAAACTTGCTCTCGAGCAAATTACATTACGATTACGAACAGTTTCAGAACTAGGCGACGTAGTTTCAACTCTCGGTCCAGCCGTTGGTGTTCTACGTTCAGTCAAAGCAGGCTTAGTCAGCGTATTTCCAGAGGCAGAAAGTGAACTAGGCGAAATCGGCAACATGCTAAGCGGAATCATGATTGAAGCAGGCCAAGGCAGCGGAATGACATTAAACTTCGACACAGTAAACGAGGATGCATCAAAGATACTCACAGAAGCAGCAACAGTTGCAGAGCAGAAGATAAAAGACAAGTTTCCAGATCTACCCCCAGGAATGCCATCGTCCCCAGCATCTCAAGCAGAGAAGACCACTTTCTAGGATAAGGAGAAAAAAACAAAATGTCAAACTCCAATCTTTTTCTTTCTATTGGCAAACCCATTAAGAACGAATACGGTCGAGTTATCGGTAAAGTTGCCTCTTTCGCATTAACCCCAAACGGCAAATTCGATGCCACATACATCGAGTTTGGTGACGGTCAATTCTCGAAACAGCCCATGGAAAGCCTACGATTCAATGGCGCTGAAATCACATTCATATCCAAAATCAAAAACCAAGCAGGCACACTTTGCGACCACATACCCTTAATCTGGCGCAAAAATGAAGCCCTCAAAGACCTCTTAGAGAAAAAGAAAATTACACCAGAAGTCTGCCAAGACCTCCACAACAGCTTTAGCAGCGTACTAACACAACTCAAAAAAGACGCCCAAATAATCATAGACGAATCAGCAATAGAAATCGAACGCTGCACAGAAGAAATATCCTCGCTAAGCTATGCCATCGCAAATCTTGAAATTGAGCATGAAATCGGAAAAGTTGACGAAGAAAACTACAGAGGCGCTTTCGCTTTGCTGCAAGATACACTAAGACGTGCCACCACCGAAAAAACTGACTTTGAATTGGCAAAGAGCAAACTCTCAGGTGTACTGTTAGGTGACCAATCGCAGGTTTCGCAGAGAACAAACAAAGTCTACGCTGAACAAGTGTCTAACGCATCAAAACTTCCAGAGCCTCCAGTGGTTGTCTACGTTAAAGAGATAGGGAAAGCTGGAATTTAATCAGGCTTAAACAACGAAAACATTAGGTGTGGAGGGTTAAAGATCAAAAGTATAATTAATCAAACCCCTCCCCCTATACGTGAAGTCGCCACAAAATCTATTTTTAGTCTTAAAGTCCAGCAGAACAAGCTGGAGCAGGCAAGTTTTCGCTTAAAAGAGCGAGACCGCGTCCTTTTTGAAACCTGCATGTTTGCATTAAAAAAGAATAATAAAGAAAAAGCCGCAATGTGCGCTACCGAGATTGCGGAAGTCCGAAAACTTGTAAAGTTTCTCTACAACGTTCAGTTAGCCATTGAACGTGTGGTTCTGCGCCTTGAAACAATAAAGGAGCTAGGCGACATTGTTGCCGATTTAAAGCCTGCCTTACGGTTGCTTCAAGGTGTTTCTCAAGAGCTATTCCAGGTATTGCCTGATGTTAGCTCAGAATTAAGTACTGTTAATCAAACAATCCAAGATACTCTCCAAACCACAAAACTTTCTGCGGATGAGAATGTTATTTCAGTTGGAAGTAAGACAGAGGCAGGCGAAGAAATCCTCAAAGAAGTTTCGTGTTTCATTGAGCAAAAATTGGCTGAAACCCTTCCACAGCCGCCGGCAGCTGCTCCAGTGAAGGAGAAAACTCCAATCAAGGAGCTTGTTGCCCTCACGGCGAGTTCTTCGCAGGTGTTTACTCGTAAAACAGTGGAGGAGTCTGGGTTTGACCCGTCGCAGACTTTGTTCTCGTACAAGAAATCTGAGATTAAAGAGTTCTCACTTAAGGTTGAGAAGCCCTGTTTGGAAGATGTACTTTTGGAATACGTTCGTAAGACTAACGGCGAGATTGATTTAGGGCGTTGTTCGAATGAACTTAATACTTCTAATGAGGAAATTGAGCGTGCCCTCGAAAACTTGGGAACTAAGGGCAAGATAAAAATTGAGTTACGTTCGCCTGAATAAGAGAGAGAAGGAGAGAAATTAAATGAGTGCGTCAAATGAACTTGAAAAAGGAGCAACAGCTTACGCCCTAGATGCTGTACGCTTAGATAAACAAGGGCAAAAAGGAAGAGCCATTACCCTCTATCAAAAAGCAATCGAAAGTCTCCTGCAGCTTGTGCAGCTTTACCCAGAGTACGGTTTGAACAAAGTCTACGTTCAAAGAGCGATCGCTTATCAAGAAAGAATTAAAGCCCTTCAAGGCGCCGTTTCATCCAGTGAAATGAATGAAGCAAGCAATAATGACAGTGGTGGCGGCGGAGGAGCAACCATGGATGGAAACGGAAATGGCGGTAGCGGAAAACCAAATGAGGAACTCGTGATGAAAGAGAAACCCAAAGTTAGCTGGGCTGAAGTTGTGGGTTTGGACACTGCCAAAAAAGCAGTTAAAGAAGCCATCGTTTACCCAGTGCAGCGACCCGACTTGTTCCCGCTTGGTTGGCCACGAGGCATACTGCTTTTCGGTCCGCCTGGCTGCGGCAAAACTTTGTTGGCGGCTGCGGTTGCAACAGAGATTGACGCGAACTTTTACTCGATTGATGCAGCTTCGATTATGTCGAAGTGGCTTGGGGAAGCTGAGCAGAACGTTGCTAAACTGTTTAATTCTGCACGCAAGTCTGCAACTGATGGTAAACCAGCAATTGTGTTTGTTGACGAGTTGGATTCGTTGATGGGTAATCATTCCAACGAGGTCGGCGGAGAAATCCGTGTTAAAAACCAGTTCCTCAAGGAAATGGACGGCATCGTTGACAAGGGCAAAGCATTGCACGTTTACGTTATCGGCGCAACCAACAAGCCTTGGGATTTAGATTGGGCGTTTATTCGGCGGTTCCAGAAAAGAATTTTGGTTCCGTTGGCAGACCACGCTACAAGACTCAATATGCTCAGGCTTTACTCAAGCAACCTGCAAATCGACAAAGACGTTGACCTGCGCGAATTAGCCAGACTAGCAGAGGGCTTCTCAGGAAGCGACATACGTGACGTTTGCCAATCTGCGCAACTTAGCCTCATCGGGGAATTCTTCGAGTCCGGCCAAGCAATGGATAAAGAAGCGAAACCGCGGGCGTTGACGATGGCTGATTTCCGACAAATTTTCGAAGAACGCAAACCAAGCGTTTCACTGGATATGCTGTCGCAATATAACAGGTGGTTTGAGGCTTTCAAAGCCTTATAATTCTGGAGGGCAAAAACAAAACCTAAAACATGGGTTGGGTGGAAAGGTTTGGAGACCAATTAATTTTTAGCACGCTCTCCCTTCTCCCCTCAAACTATCTCCAAACCCCACAACCCAATAAACCCAAAATTTTTAATTTAGAAGCCACCTAAAACTGGTATTCAGCAATTTACAACAAGATAACGGTGTAGTCTGAATCGCGTATACGCGGACTTGTGCTAGCACGCAAACAATCGCACACCCTTAATTGCCACTCAACATGTAAACTCTCGTGAGTTAAAATGGCTATTACTGACCGGCTAGGAATAATTCGCTTCTGCGAAACACCAAAAGATAAGGGCAGAATTATGAGCAGGTTAGGTTTGAACGATGTGCAAACTGAATCCTATTTGGCAATTCTCACGGCGCAAAGTATGCTTTTGCAAACCAACGGCAAATATGTCATCACAATGGAAGGACAAAGTTACCTTTTTTCCTACGACAGAATCAGAAAAATCAAAGACTGAGTTTGGCTGGATTAATACCTGAGACCTGCTTAGGAAGTTTAAGGATAGATTAGGGGTTGCTTTTCATTTCTTCTCTGAAGATTTCTTCAAGCATTTTCTTGTTTATGCCTATTTCCTCGGCTAAACGTTTAACTTGCTTCACGTAGGTGCGGAAGAGGCTTTGCAGAATCTCGGCTTTTTCTTGTTCGGAGAGCGCTTTTTCTTCTGCCATTAACAGGGCGAACCATTTGCCCAGATTGGTGAGTTGGTAGGCTTTTATCCAGATGATTCGGCCTTCTTTGTCGTTTTTTTCCATGCTTTCGTTTAGGACGCCGAGTTGGGTTAGAGTTTTTAGGTTTTCGATGATTGTTTTGTTTGAGTAGTTTAGTGTTTTGACGAGGTCTTTTTGGTAGATGCTTTTTGCGATGCCTTGCCGAAGCGAGAATCGGAGTACGTCTACGCCTGCTTTGGAGCCGAATATGGCGCTTAGTATCTTATCCTTCTTCTCCAGTGGAAGAAATACTACATAAGGATGTAACTTTTCACTCACATGGTTCCCTTTCTAAAAGCATATCCGCCGTTTTTACATTTAAGAATTACGTAAGCGACTTCTATACTCCTATATAGTCCATAAAAAAGCGGCGCCTGCCCCTCTGCAAACATGTTAAAATTGCAACGTATTTAGCTCAAAAAAACATATTTTCACAGAAAAACTGTTCTGAGGCAACTTTTCTAATTTAGGTCGAATTTTGAAAAAGTGTTTTATACTGCAATGTGGTTTGTGGAGTTTAAGAGGGGAAAGATTTCACATGAAAAAAATTATAGTTATTTTTTTAGTTTTACTCACCATTTGTTCATTGAGCTTAACTATGGTTCCAGCAGCGTTCAGTCAAAGTCCACCGACAAACGTCAAGATTCTAAGTTATAGTTGGTACATTGACTCGCTTGGGTTACTCGTAGTGGTTGGTGAAGTCCAGAATGTTGGCTCTAGCACAGTTGGTTCGGTTGTTTTAGCGGGAACGGCTTCCTCTTCAGATGGAAGCCAAGTAGATTCAAGCATAAACGCTTACGTAGTCGACTTGCTTCCTCAGCAAAAAGCGCCCTTTTACTGGGAGTTTTACGACAGCGGCAACGAGAACGGCGGCGGTTGGTCTCACCCTGACGTATCTAATGTTGCTATTTCAGTTTATAAGGCTGACACAACGGCTAACTATCAGTATCCTGACCTAAAAATCACAAACGACCACTACTCAATAGGCACCAATAGAGGCACTGGCGCAAATGATCAAACCGCCGATTACGGTGTCTACTGGGTCAACGGCCAAATTCAAAACACAGGTAGTCAAACAGCCACAAACATCCGAGTAATTGGAACTTTCTATAATGCTTCAGGCACCGTAGTTGCGGTTGGCGGATATATAAATGAAGTTGTAAATGCTTCTTTATCTCCTTCTGCATCAGCCTTATTCAAGTTTGGCGCATTCGACATAAACCAAACAGGAATAGTAACAGAGAAAAAAATCACCAGCTACTCACTGCTAATCCAGGTTGAAACCCCAATTCTTCAAGGAGCTGCACCTGTGATCACTCCATATCCCTCTTCAGGAACCATAACCAGCACAACATCTGCTCCTACTCCAACAGCCGCCTCCTCAATTGGGCAAGGGTCACAATCTGACTCGGCATCAACACAGTGGATTTACGCGGTAGCGGTTGTTGTTGCACTTGTTGCAGTCGCCGCAGCTTTGCTATTGGTAAGAAGACGCAAGGGTCAGTCAGCAAGCGAAAGCAAAGCATCAAAACGTAAGAAGTAAAATTGAAACTTCCGATGGCACACATTTTGAGGTAAGCCTCGGTAACGGGGCGGATTGTGCCATCATTTAAATATTTCTTTGGTACACTTGTTTTTTATGAGTTTCAAACCTCAAACTGGTTCACGCCGAAGTGCCGGCAAACAATTGTCAAAGAGTGCCCATGACAAAAAGACAAAGGAAAAGAAGCAGCGTTCGGGCGCCAAATACTTAATGGAGGAGATCCCTGAAGTTTCTACTCAAGAGGTTGCCCAGAAAACCCTTAATAGTTTAGGCAAGCTTGGGAACCAAATTTTTGCGCTCTCACCATTCAGCCAATACTTTGATGATTGGCTTGTGAATTTGCGGCAGGTTATTTCAGAGTTCGAATCCAATCCAGCCATAACCGCCGACGAGCAATTCGCTAAGGAACGTGCCCAGATTTTCCTTGACGCCGAAGGTTCACTTGCTGAGAAAAGACTGCAAGAATCCAATCTTACAGCTGAAGCAAAAGCCCTCGCCGACAACAATCACCTCATAGTCGAAACCGACAAAGAATACGCTGAGCAAACAAGGGAACGCAGCATCAAGAGAAATGCGGAAGTCCAACGATTAAGCAGCAAAATCCGTGAGTTAGAAGACCAATTGGCAAGTCAGCAAGAAGTCAAAATCAGCTTTTACCAGATAAAAGCCAAAAGAAAAGCGGCCCAGCAGCTTTCGCAAACCACCCAAACCCTCAAGGTCACAAAGAACGAGTTAGAAGTGACACTGCAGACTTTTACAGCTGAACAAGAAAAACTCCACGACAATTACGAGAAACGCAAGCAAGAACTCAACGAAAACTCAGACCGCCTTCATAAGGAACTGGAGAAACTTGAAATCGATACATCCACAACTATACGGCAAGAAACATCCAACGCATTAGATAACGCAGTTAACTCTTTGATGAAAAGAACGCCTGCTCCATCCAAAGAGCCGTGAGTAAACTACTAAATTCGTATTTTATTCTGAGTGCTCGCTTCGGGTCCTACCCGAATCTTTAGCGATTTCACTTCATCCTTCAACACGCCAACTTCACTTTCAGGAGCAACAGCTTTTGCATCAGCCATTTTTTTGAGTCCTTCAATTTCCACTAAAAGGTTTTTCTCAGATTCTAAGGTCTTTATTTTGTCTATGGCGTTTTTTAAGCTGCTCGCTTTGATTTTTCTCCTTGGCGCTAATTAGATTGTCTGTTTTACACTTAAAACTTTTGCAATTAGTTAATACTGCCGCGAAAAAAATTTGCTTTTAACGGTAAACTGAATATGCGGTTGGCTTTTGATAGATGCAGTTTTATATAGGTATTAGCAAATTAATGATGATAATTTAGCTCGTATTGTCGGATTGTGTCTAAATGAGGAAGACCATATTCAAAAAGCTAGAAGCTCAGGGATTGATTGCCAATTATAACCGTTTACGGAAGAATTTACCGCCTAAGCTTCCCGACCGCGTGTTCATTTGGGACGAAACCTTCAGGGAAGGCATCAAAGCCCCAACGGTTTATTTGACGTATGTTGAGCAAGTTAGGCTTGCAAAGTTAATGGATGAAGCAGGCGTCGCCATAATCAATGTGGGTTTCCCAGCTTTATCTGAAGATGAAAAACGCACCGTCAAACACATAGTTAACGAAACTTTTACCTGTTCTAAGCTTACGGCTTCAGCTGATGCCACAAAGAACAGCGTAAACGCCTGTTTAGAATGCGGAATCAAAGAAATAACCATCGAATCCCCAATCAATGGGCTAAACCTGCAGTATAAGTTGAAATTAACCAAGGAGCAAGCGCTACAGAGAATTGTTGAAAGCATCGAGTACGCTAAAAAGCATGGTACAACCGTGAGCTTCATCCTTATGGATGCAACCCGAACCCCGCTAGAAGATATACTGCAAGTCTTCGAAGCAGCAGCCAACGCAGGCGCCATTAGGCTGGGCGTAGCTGACAGCGTAGGTTTCATAAGGCCACTTTCAATGCGCTATCTAATGTCACACATACGAGATGGCTTGCCCGACTCTGTAAGAAAGAAAACAACACTCTCAATACACTGCCACAACGACTTCGGCTTAGGCTCAGCAAACACCTTAGCAGCAATGGAGGAAGGCGTATCATACCTACACACCTGCATCGCTGGCTTTGGCGAACGCGCAGGAATAGCACCCTTCGAAGAAGTCGTAACAGCAACTGAACTACTCTACAACATCGACACGGGCATAGACATGGGAAAAATCTATCGCCTTGCCCAATCAGCCGAAAAAGCCTTCGCATTACCCATCCAATTCCACAAACCCATAATTGGCGAAAACATCTTCACACATGAAGTCGAAGAAGACGTCGAAGAAATGATGGCTAACCCACTTGTTTTCGAGCCTTTCCCACCTGAAATCGTCGGCAGAGAAACAATGATATTCATCGGCAGAAGCACTGGGCAAACACTCATCCAAAAACTCCTCGAGAAAGCAGGAGTCAGAGCTTCACCAAGACAAATGGACGAGCTCTTCAGACGCATCAAAGGCCCACAGGAAAGCCTCGATAAAGGTGAAGCCCAAATGACCTACTACCAAGTCAAAAAACTCATGAAAGATCTCCTTAAAGGCTACACGATGGATGAGTTCTGGCGTTTAGTTGAGCAAGTGACAAGGCAAAAACCTAAACTGATGAAAACCACTAAAAAACAGACTGAGCAAACTGCAGATCAACTTTTACCTTAGTTGTTTTTTTATTTTTTCTACTTCTTCTTTGTTTGGGTGTTTTGGGTAGTTGTAGAGAGGTCCGCTTGGTTTTTCGTTGTAGTAAGGGCGATTGCAGTCGGGGCAGCCGGAAGTGCGAAATGGCAAGCCGCCTTCGATTATGGCGTCTAACGCATCGCCATTAAGACTGAAACCAGTGATTTTTGTGTCGGCATCAAACTGCATGTCCTCAATTCGTGCTTTGTCATGGACGATGAGGTATCTTGCAAGCTGAACACGCCTATAAGACTCAAGTTTCGGAGGCGACTTGGCTTCCAACGCTGTGCCTCGGACGGGCGTGAAAGCGAAAAGCGCTGGCAAAACACCCATGTCAACGCACCTTTGAATAACTTCGGCTGCTTGTTTTTCCGTTTCACCCAACCCAACAATAACATGGGTACTAACGTTTCCCTGCCCAAAAACCGCTAATGCCTCATTTAACAGGATAAACTGGTTTTCCCAAGTATAAACGCCGCCTGCACCTGAACCTTTGACTTTATTGAACAAGGCTTCGGTTGTGGCGTCCAATGCGATGCCTAACCTGTCAACGCCGGATTTTTTCAAGAGCTCAATATTTTGGGCATTAAGCGGTTGGCATGAGACCGAAACAGGAATCGCTGAGCGCTTTTTTATTTCTTTCACGAGTGCTTCAAGATGCACAAAAACGTCAGGGTAGTTTAGGGCTTGAATGCAGACGCGTTTGATTTTTCCTTGTTTTGCTTTCTCTGCCAGCGCGGTTAGCACGTTTGGGGTTGGGAAGGTTGGCCATGAAACTCGGGAGAGCAGTTCAGTGTTGCTTTTGCTGGCTCTGGCTTGGGGGCAGAAACCGCAGTTCGCCGTGCACTTGCCCGTTCTGTACGTCATCAGATACGCTGTTGTTGGCTCGGCATCCAACTTGCCCTCTAAAAGATTGAGAACTATAGCAGTCCCCACTGAAACACGAATTAACTCAGGTAAGTGCCTAATGAAAGACATATTATTACATTCTACCCTTATGTTCAATCGACCTTAAATGCCAACAATAAGAGAAGATGGAACAGGACGTTTTATTAATTCTGGTCCCTCAGCTTGGGAAACCTTCATGCAATAACACCAAAACATCAAAAGATTGGTTACTGAATAAGCCTGAAGGAACAATAGAGCATTACTGCAGCTCACTATACACTTTTTGCGAAGAAACAGGCATCTTACCCGAGGAGTTTCAAGCGTTGGACCGTCTAAAAGCCCGTGACGCTGTTTGGAACTATATTAAACCGTTTGTCGGCGTTAAAAACTCTAAAGCAAAAATTTTCTCGCCGCATTAAAATGCTTCTACCGAAACAAAGACGGCGAAATGCTGCCTTTTGACAGTCG
>Ga0209540_10001918_pt1 | contig 15094 bp, 16 predicted proteins | sample BarGraIncu01121A_FD_184501 | JGI IMG/M metagenome (GOLD analysis project Ga0209540, IMG submission 184501) | Arctic peat soil microbial communities from Barrow, Alaska - Barrow Graham LP Incubations 011-21A (SPAdes) (version 2) | ecosystem: Environmental > Terrestrial > Soil > Wetlands > Peat... | reverse complement strand
TGAAGCAATTTTATTTCTACAAGGAACAGCCCAACCTGCCCCAGATCAAGGGCCGAGTGGACACCGGCAACCGCCTCGTCCCCTATTTCACTCGCGAGGAGATCGATTTCCAAAGCAAGCTGGCCGGGCACGGCCTGGAGATCGTCTGGATCGACAGTTTGGTCGACATCTTTTTCCTGCATATCCAGGGCTCGGGCATCGTCCAGCTCGAGGACGGCAGCCGGATCTTCGTGGGCTACGCCGACCAGAACGGCCACCCATTCCACTCCATGGGCAAATTCTTGCTCGAGAAGCAGCTTATCGACCGCAGCCAGCTTTCCATGCGGGGGATGAAGGCGTTCCTGAAGGAGCACCCCGAGGCGATCCCCGGGGCCCTGAATTCCAATCCCAGCTACATTTTTTTCCAGGTCAACCCGCAGAGCGCGACCGGTACTTTCGGCACCCAACTGACCCCCTGGCGCAGCATCGCCACGGATGCACGCGTGTTCCCGCTCGGGGCCTTGGCCTACATCGAGTGCGAGAAGCCCCTCTTTGACCCGCAGAACTGCATCGTGGGCTGGGAAAAATTCGGCCGCTTCGTTCTCAACCAGGACACCGGCGGCGCCATTCGCGGCGCCGACCGCGTCGACCTGTTCACCGGCCACGGCGAGCTCAGCGAACGGGTCGCCGGCAACATGAAACAGAAAGGAGCACTTTTCTTTTTATTGAAAAAGTAGTACTCGACATTGACCGAACATCCGGATTATTGGGCCTTGCCAATAGATTGTGGTTTATATAGTGAAAACTTGATATGCGGCTGCATCAGGGAAAAGTGCTTGTCCGCCGAAAACAAGGTCAGATCATGATCGATCACATTTTGCAGTACAATTAAATCGGAGATACCGACTTTATTGAGCCCATGCTTCAGATTGGAGTATTGATATTCGATGATCCTTTCCCAATCGATGGTTATGGGAATTTCTTCGACCGCGTGAAGCAACTCGATCAGGCGATGCTGCTTTTGTAATTTCAAAGCCGGAGTCAACTCCGCCAGAATCAAGCCATTAATACAAATCAAATTATGATCGATCAGGTCATCCAGTACGGCCGCTTCCGGTTTTCCGGAAAAGTAATCGATCCAGATGGATGAATCCACCAAAACACTTTTCATCTTTTTCGCAAAAGATCCAGATCAATGTCCAGCTTGACCTGGCCATAATACTTTTTCAATTGTTTGATATTCTCCTTTGTAATCAAGTTGGACAAGGCATTTTTGATCAAAGCCGTTTTTGTCTTGCAATGTGTGAGTTTCATGGCCTCATTCACCAAGCGATCAGGCAAAATCAATGTTGTCCTCATGGTCACCCCCATTTTATATGCATATATTATGTATAATTTAATGCATTGTCAACAAATATTATATGCTTTATTTTTTTTGTTTATTTTTTTTGCCATGACACAGCCAGCGAGCAGATTAATATAATTAGAGAAAAGGCCATAGGGGGCAGGTCTCCAGAATCCAGAAATCATCACCGACTCTCACCCCAACAAGGCCATCTTTCTTAACTCTTTCTCCACCTTCACCACCATTTTTTGCATCGGCTTTTCCTTTGTCAATTCATCGGTAAAATAGCGTTCCAATTCTGATACTGCTCGGTATTTCATTCCCAGCATCTCTCCGATCTCACGCAAACCAAGATCAGTATGTTTCCGCAGCATGTATATGAACATTTTCCGATAAACATTCCCTTTCTTTCGACTCCAGATATCCTCCTCCCCGATATGAAATGCTGTAATCATGATTTCCAGCACGTCGTCAGCGCTGACTTGCCGCAGTGCTTTTTCATCATTCACTTCACCGTCATTCCTTTTCCCTCCCCCAAATCCCGACAAGGCCTGTCGGATGAAACCATCGCTTCCCAGAAAAGAATTCCTCCCATACACCTCCTCTTGTGAAATCCCTTTTTCACCCACCAGAAAACCGATAACATATTGCCCATATTCGCTTTTTCTCTTGAATTTTTCCGAAATCTCCGCCATGCATAAAAACGAGGGAGGTTTGTTCTTCCCAATGTAGCTCCCATAACTACTCCAGATATATTCCTCAGGTTTATTTACTATCCCGGTCTTGACTGGATTCAAATGAATATATGCACTCAGCACCAGAAGATACTCATCTTTTTCCACAACGATCGCCTTGTAGCGCCCCTGAAATATCGAACCTATCAGCCTGTATTTGCTACGGTACCAATTCGAATATCCAGCATTGATATCATGCATCGCCTGCGATATGTTGGCTTTTGGAGTCTCAATTAACAAATGATAATGATTGCTCATCAGAACGTAAGCATGTATCTTTAATTGCAATCGTTCGGCTGCCAGCGACAGCTTGTTTAGAAATTTCTTTCGGTCACCGTCATTACGGAAGATATTCTCACGCCTGTGTCCACGTGAGATTACATGATAAAAAGCATGCTCATACTCTACCCGCAATGGTCGTGCCATGATTTCATTTTAACATATTCAAAAGTTTTATCTACTTGATTTCTGGATTCTGGAGATCTGACCCCTACGCTGCTTCCTTCAAAAGTTTTATCTACTTGATTTCTGGATTCTGGAGATCTGACCCCTACGCTGCTTCCAATCCGTCCCTAGTTGCTTTTACCAAAATATTCTCTTTGCAAAACAGGAGCCGTGATCTTACCGCTGGGACCATCGCCTCGCGAAACACAAACAGCTACTTTGTTTCCGAGAGCCTCGAAGATTTCGGCTACATCTTTATGTGTGAAGCCGGGGCAAAGCAATACCGAATCTATTTTTTCTTTTTCATAAAGATCTTGGCAGACTTTTATCGCTTCAACCTGCGATTTTACGACATAAGTATAAAGTTTGTATTTCCCGGTATCGATAAGATTGTGGTGTTTTTCAACTTCCGCATCTGGTGCATGGGCAATGAATACTGCTTTAAAGGCCATGGTTACCTCCTTATTATATTTATAAGAAAATTATAGCATCACTATAACAGTTTGTAGAGACCCAGCCTCTACTCCTATTCAACGCTGAATTTCTGTTCATGGGCAGGCGTACTTCCGGATCAGAGCTTCGGCGGCACGGAGGCCATCGACCGCCGAGGACATGATGCCGCCGGCGTAACCGGCACCTTCGCCGGCCGGATAAAGACCCTGAATGTTACTTTCGAAATCATCGTTGCGTACGATGCGCACCGGCGATGAGCTGCGCGTTTCCACCCCGGTCAGGATCGCGTCAGCACGGGCGAATCCCGGAAGTCGTTTTTCAAATAAAGGCAGGGCCAGGCGCAGGGTTTCGGTCACGTAACCGGGCAGGCAATCCCGCAACTGCGCCAGGCGCCAGCCGGGGCGATAAGTAGGTTGGATATTCCCTAAAGCAGCCGACGGCCGGTCAGCAAGAAAATCCCCGGTCAACTGCACCGGGGCAAAATAATTGCTCCCGCCCAGGGCAAACGCTTTCCGTTCCCAGGTTCTCTGGAATTCCATCCCGGCCAGCGGATGGTCGCTGCCGAAATCGACGGGGGTGACGCCGACCAGCAGGGCGCTGTTGGCGTTGGCGCCGGCGCGGGCGAACAGGCTCATGCCATTGGTGGGCAGCCCGTCTTCCTCGGTCGCGACACCCACCACCAAACCACCCGGGCACATGCAGAACGTGTAGGCCGAACGCCCGCCGGGAGCGTGAAAAAACATTTTGTAATCGGCGGGGCCCAGGCGCGGGTGGCCGGCAGCGGCCCCGTATTGGGCCTGGTCGATCAAGCTCTGGGGATGCTCGATGCGCAGGCCCAGGGAAAAGGGTTTGGCCTGCAGGGTCACGCCGCGCTCCAGGAGCATGGCGAACGTGTCGCGGGCGCTGTTTCCCGGAGCCAGGATCACGGCGGCGGCTTCCAGGCTGCCCTGACCGGCAACAACCACCGCAGACATTTTTTTATCCTTAATCAACAGGTCGTCCACACGGGAATGGAAGCGGACCTCGCCTCCCAATGCCGTTATCGTTTGGCGGATGCGGCTGATGATGGCCGGCAGGCGGTCACTGCCCAGGTGGGGCTTGTTCAGGTAAAGGATCTCCGCCGGAGCGCCGGCCAGGACGAATTCTTCCAGCACCTTGCGGCAGCGGGAATCATGGATCAGGGTCGTCAGCTTGCCGTCGGAAAATGTGCCGGCGCCGCCTTCGCCGAAATGCAGGTTGGACTCGGCCTCAAGCTTGCCGGCGGACCAGAAACGTTCCACGTCCAGGTACCGTTCCTCAACCGGCTTGCCCCGCTCCAGAACCAGCGGCCGGTAGCCCTGGCGCGCCAGCAGCAGGGCCGCGAAAAGCCCGGCCGGACCGCTGCCGATGACCAACGGCGGCTGTTGGAGTTTCTCCCGGCCCGGGGTGACAACTTGGTAGGCCAGATCCGGGGCAGCGACGATGGCCGGGCTTTTCCGCCGGCTTAAAAATCGCTGCTCATTTTTGACGGCCGCATCCACGGAATATACCAGGTGGATCGCCCCCTTTTTGCGCGCGTCCACGGCCTGGCGAAAAATGTGGAATTCAACCAGTTCTTCCGGGCGGATGCCGAGCCTGGCGATGACGGCCCGCTCCAGGTCGGCGGGATCATGGTCCAGCGCCAGCTTGATCTCATGCAGGCGCAGCATGACCGAATTAGCGTCCAGCGGCCGAGCAGCCGGCCACGTGCCCGGAAGACCAGGCCCATTGAAGATTGAAGCCGCCGCAGTCGCCGTTGACATCAAGAATTTCACCGCAGAAATAAAGCCCGGGCACAAGGCGCGACTCCAGGCTAACGGGGTCCACCTCGTCCAGGGCAATGCCGCCGGACGTGACCTGGGCCTCAGGCCAGGCTAGCGTGCCGATGACCGGCAAGGACCAGCCTTTCAGCAGCGCGACGAGCCGCTGCCGCGCCTGTGTTGGCAGGGCGCCGCACAAGAGAGATGTGTCGAGGATGCCGGCTTCAGCCAAAACCACTGGGATCATGCGCTTGTTCAACAGTCCCACCAGGCCCATGGCCAGCGATTTGTGCCCCTGGCGGCGGCAGCGGACCTCCAGGGCGGCATCCAGCTCCTCCAGGCTCAAGGCGGGAAAAAGATCCAGGACGATGCACGGCGCCCGGTTCAGCTTCAGGGCGTTCGAGGCCGCGCTGCTCAACTGCAGGACCGGCAATCCCGATATGCCGTTGTCGGTAAAAAGAAACTCCCCTTGCTCACTGCGCAGGACCTCTTCGCCGCAGCGCACCTCGCCGCGGCCGTCGAAGCTCACCCCTTTCAACCTGCGCAGGAAGTCGGCGCGCAGGCGCAAAGGGACCAGGGCCGCTACCGGCTCGATGATGCGGTGCCCCAACTCGAGCGCCAGGCGCATGCCCGAGCCATCGCTGCCGAACTGCGGACCGGCCGCGCCGCCGGCAGCCAGGATGACGCGCCCGGCCTTCAGCTCTCCTCCCGCGGCCAGGAGCAGGGCGATACCATCATTTCCGGGAACGATCCGCTTGACCTCGTAGCCGGTGCGCACATCGACCTTAAGCCGCTCCAGTTCCCAGCGCAGCACGTCAAGCACCGCGGAAGCCTGCCCGGAATGGGGATAGATCTTCCCCCCTTCCTCTGTTTTGCAGGCAATGCCGAGCCCTTCAAAAAAATCCATGGTTGCCGCGACCGTGAAGCGCGACAGAATGGCGGCGACAAAAACCGGGTCGCCGCTTTGGAACCTGGACGGAGCGCAGTCGGCGTTGCTAAGATTGCAGCGGCCGTTGCCCGTGGCCAGGAGCTTCTTGCCGACGCGGTCCTTGCGCTCAAGCAGCATCACCTTGGCGCCGCTTGCGGCGGCGCTGATGGCGGCTATCAGGCCCGAACTCCCGCCGCCGATCACGATTACCCGGTTTTCTTCATTCATGCCGTTTTGTTGCAGTTGTCGGAAAAAAATGGTTGATCACCCGCGTCCCCGGGCGCAGGACGTGGGCCTGGCGCAGGCTGGCGGTGATAAAGGACTTGGCTTCGGCCACAGCGATCCGCAAGCTGCGGCCGCGGGCAAGATAAGCGGCGATGGCCGCCGAAAACGTGCAGCCTGAGCCGTGGCTGTTGACGCCCTGGATAAAATCGGCCGCATATGTTTTCATGCCCCGGCCATCCACCAGCACGTCGTCGGCCGCGGCGGACAGGTGGCCGCCTTTCATCAGGAACGGCACGCCGAAACGCTTGAAAAGCATTTCACCGGCGTCGGCCAGGTCGTCGAACGAACCCAACTTCCGCGCGCACAGGAATTCGGCCTCTGGCAGATTGGGAGTGACCAGGGCGGCCAGGGGGAACAGACGCTCGCTCAAAACCCGGATGGCACGGGGCCGGATCAGGCGGCTGCCGGAAGTGGCGGCGAACACCGGGTCGACCACGACCGGGATGTGCGGGTACTCCCTGATGACAGCGGCGACAACTTCAATGATCTCACGTTGGAACAGCATGCCGGTCTTTGCCGCCTTGACCGGGTAGCCCTCAAGCACCGCCCGCATCTGCGCCTCGACCAGCGCGGGCCTTATCCCCTGGATGGCACGCACACCCTCCAGGTTCTGGGCGGTGACGGCGGTGATGACGCTGGCGCCATATACACCGCAAGCGGAGAAGGTCTTGATGTCGGCCTGGATGCCGGCACCACCGCCAGAGTCGGAGCCGGCCACGGTCAGGGCGACGATGTTTTTATGCATGCGGGCAGCTTTGTCGCGGCCGCGAACGGCCAGCCGCGGTCACTTATTTATTGACCTGGAAAGTCTTGTCGCCCTTTTCGAAGAAAGCCACGATCTGGCGAGCGGCGGCAAGGCCTGAGTTGACATTGGCTTCCTCGGTCTGTGCTCCCATCTTTTTGGCCGTGAATACGGAGCGGCCGGCATATTTTTCGGCGATCTCGACGGCGCACACCGGCGCAACATCGGCGCCGTATTTGAAGTCGGAGCGCTCGTCGAACATCCTGAGCAGCGAGGGTTCATCGATCACTTCGGCCCGGGCTGTGTTGATCAGGACCGCGCCTTTCTTCATCTGATCAAGCAGGGCGAAATTGATGGAGTTGACCGTTTCCTTGGTCTTGGGAATGTGGATCGAAATGTAGTCACAGGTTTTATAAAGCTCTTCCAGGGAGCCGACCGGGGTCACGCCGTCTTTTTTGATGGCCTCAGCCGGGACGAAAGGATCGAAGGCCAGGATTTCCATGCCGAAGCCCTTGGCGATCGGTGTCACGCAGCGGCCCACGGCGCCGTAGGCCTGCAGGCCGATTTTCTTGCCGCGCAGTTCGCTCCCCGACTTGCCGGAAAAAGCCCCGCGCGCCAGGTAGAGCATCAGCGCGAACACCAGTTCGGCCACGGCGTTGGAGTTCTGCCCCGGGGTGTTCATGGCCACAACATTGCGGGCGCTTGCCGCCTTCAGGTCGATATTGTCATAGCCGGCGCCGGCGCGGACCACGATCTTCAGGTTGGCGGCCGCGGCCAGCACGGCTTCGTCGACGATGTCGCTGCGGATGATCATGCCGTCCACCGCGGCCACGGCCTTGAGCAGGTCCTCCTTGGCCTTGTAGGATTCCAGCGGCATCAGCACGTAGCCTGCTTTTTTAAATATTTCGCTTATTCCCTGCACCGCGATCTTGGCGAAAGGCTTTTCGGTCGCCAACAGAATTTTTTTCCCCATTTCTATCCTCCTTGGAACGATTTTTTCTAAATTGAATTTTAATGGCTTGGCCGGAAGTTGTCAATGTTTATCCTGCCATGAAGCCAATAATAAATTCATCTGTGCTAAAATACGGGCAAATGAATACGCCAGGGAGGAAAAAAATGAATGAAGTGTTAAAAACGATCGCCGGGCGGAGAAGCATCCGCCAGTATAAAAATGAACAAATCAAAGATACCGAGCTGAAGGCCATCCTGGAAGCGGGACTCCAGGCCCCCAGCGGCCACGACAGCCAGTCCTGGCATTTCACCGTGATCCAGAAACGAGAACTGATCGACGAGATCAGCGCCGGCAGCAAAATGGCAATGCGGAAATCCGGCATCGATTGGATCGTCAAGCTCGGGGAAGTCGAAAAGTACAATATTTTTTACAATGCCCCGACCGTGATCATCCTGGCGGCCAAAAAGGATGCCTTGTCTCCGGTTGCCGATGTATGCGCGGCCTTGCAAAACATGGTCATTGCCGCCGAAAGCCTGGGCATCGGCTCCTGCTGGATGGGCTTTGCCGCATTCTATTTCTCCGCTCCGCAGAGCTATAAAAAAATCGGCATTCCTGAAGGCTATGAAGTTCAATACGCCATGACTCTCGGCTACAAGCCCGCCGGTTGGAAAGCGAATCCGCGCCAAAGAAAATATGAGGATTTTTACCGGGTGATCAAATAACCGCTAACCGGCGGTAAAACGAACAGTTTACTTGCCGGCGACGATCTCCCGCGCCCGCTCGGTGATGGCGCGGAAATCGATCTTGCCGCTGCCGTGCTTGGGCATTGGCGCTATGACTACGAAGCGGCTGGGCAGGGCGATCTTGGGCAATTGCTCGGCCATGTCTTTCAGGATGGCTTTTTCATCCACCTGCTGGGTGACGGCAGCCACGATGCGCGCCCCGCGCAGCGGATCGGGGATCTCGACCACGCAGCACTCCACGTCGTCGGGCAGCAGTTTTTCCAGCACATCCTCGACCTTGACCAGCGAGACCATTTCGCCGCCGATCTTCAAAAAGCGCTTCAGGCGGCCGACGTGCCACAAGTAGCCATCGGGATCCATGTAGCCCATGTCTCCGGTATCGTACCAGCCGTGGCGCATGCACAGCGAAGTCTGTTCGAAATCATCGAAATAGCCTTTCATGACATTGCCGCCCTTGACCAGTATCTTGCCGATCTCCCCGACCGCGCAGCCTTCGCCGGTTTCATAGTTTTCCACCCTAACCTGCACGCCGTCCAAGGGCCGGCCCGTACTGCCGGGGCGATTGTGAGTCAAGGTGTTGACCGTGATGCCCGGGCTGGTCTCGGTGGTGCCGTAGGCTTCGAGCAGCGTCTTGAAATGCTTTTGCAAAAAACCGGTCCGCAGGGCTTCCGGGCACTTGTCGGCGCCACTGATCAGGATGCGCACCGTTTCGTAATCGCCGGACCGCGAGTTGCGGAGATATCCCCAGTAGAACGTCGGCGTTCCCGCCATCAATGTCACCTTTTCCTCGCGCACGATATTGTTGATAATCTTGAAATCGAGCGGATTGGCGTAGGTAACCATGGTCATGCCTTCCAGCAACGGCACCCAGAGGTTGGCTGTCTGGCCGAAGACGTGAAAATACGGGAGGTTGGCCAGGAATATATCGTCTCTGGTGAAATCGAAGGCTTTCTTCAGGCTTTCATAGTTGGCGCTGATATTGCGGTGGGTCAGCTGCACGGCCTTGGGATCTTTTTCGCTGCCGCTGGTGAACAGGATGAGCAGGGTATCGTTTTCGTCGCCCCCGTGTATCGCTTTCAGCAAGCGCTCCACGGAAAGGCCTGCTTTCAGGGCGGCCTTGATCTTGTCGAAGACCGATACCGTATTCATGACATCTTCGAGATAGACCAGGCCTTCGATATGCTGGCAGTTGATCTTCTGGCACAGGGCCCGGGAGGTAATGATGGTCTTGAAGGCACATTTTTTCTGGGCGTATTCGCAGTTGGCCGCCGCCCCGGTGGAATAGTTGATCATCACCGGCACGCGGCCGCTCATCAGCGTGGCCAGGACAGCCAATACCGATCCGGCCGAATTGGGCAGCATGATGCCCAGGAAACCGGGATCGTAATGCTGAAATTTTTTGACCAGGATGAGCGAACCGATGAGCAGGCGCTTGTAGGTAAGCCGGCGATCAAGGGTGCGGTCGATGACGGCCAGTTTTTTCTCGTTTTGCTTGGCTACGCGAACAAATTGTTGATGCAGGATCATTTTTTACTCCCAGCCCGAGCGTAGGCAGGCGCACTCATGAATTGTTGTTATTTAACGTTTAATTTTAAGGGCAAAAACGGCCTTTGTCAAGACAAAAAGAACAGAATCCCTTTCAACCCCGAAAAGGCGGGCAATAGCCTCCAGCGCTCCGGGCGACGGCTGAAATCACATCAGGGCTGCTGCACGAAGCCGAGCTCCACGCCGTTGCAGTCCCTGGCCTGCAGCAGCTTGACGCCGTTTTTCATGCTGAGCGGCCCGGACACGATCTCGACCTGGTTGCTTTTGAGATGGGCGACCGTCTTGTCCATGTCCGCCACGTAAAATCCCAGCGAAATTCCGGAACCCGAAAACTCGGGTGCCTGGTCATCGCGGATGAGCTCCACCTGCAGGCCGCTGCCGCCCATGAAGACGATCTCCATGCCCGGGCGCGGCGAAAAGCGCCGGCCGATCTCCATTTCAAGCGCTTGCCGGTAAAAAGCGATCGAGCGCTCCAGGTCCGCCGTGTGAATGGTGACAAAATTGATTTTCATGTCCAGATTATATCATAAATATTTAGGGAAGAAAGAGGGAAGATAAAGTAAGAAAAATCAAAGATCAAGATTCATCTTCTTTTCTTAACTCTCTCTTCCCTCTGCCTTTCCCTCACACTTTCCCTAATTCTTCCCTTATTCTTGCCTTGACACTCTCGGGGCTTTGAGACTATCCTTTGCCGCAAGGAGATCGCCCCATGAAAGTGGACCATGCCGCTGAATCCAAGCACCTGGCCGAACGCTCGCACTTTTATGCCGTGCTTTTCCCCGCTACGGGCGAAGCCGAGGTGTTGAAAATGGTGCGCCTGAAAAAGGGCGAATTGCGCAAGGCCAACCACCATTGCTGGGCCTGGCGCGGCCGCACCGAAAACGGCGGCATCAGCGAAAAATCCCGCGACGACGGCGAAGTCGGCCACCCGGGCCGGGTGCTGCTCGACCTGCTGCGCCGCGAGGACCTCGAGGGCGGCTTGCTGGTCTCCAGGGTTTTCGGCGGGGTCAAACTCGGCGTGGGCGGTGTTTCCCGGGCTTTCCGCGAAGCCGCTGCCGGCGCATTGGCTACTTATTTCTCAAGCAGAGAACGCGCACAGACAAAATAATAAAACAAGAATTCTTTTTGGAAATACTTATCCATAAAATCGGCATCGTATCCCGACCTATGGAATAAGAGGGAAAAACCGACAATTCAGTATCTTACACTTATCTGCCGGTCTGATGAATGGAACGGGCCACATTCAGTCCCTCGATCGTCGTCACATAGCGGATCTTGACCTGGTCTCCGGTCAGGATCTGGCTCAGCTCAAGAACTTTCCACGTCGGGCCATAAATCGTGGTAGTGGCGGTGACCAGGAATGAGGATCTGCGGCCATCGCCATTGGCCGCGACGATTTCCGAGGCGACCTCGTGCTCCGGGTTGGCTTGGGTGACCGCGGCCACGACCCCGGAAAAAGTTTTAATGATTTGCTTGGGCGGAGCCCCATGGGCAGCTGCCGGCAGTGACTGTTGTTTCCCGCCGGCCGCGGCGGCAATCACCGTCAGAAGGAATATACAAGCTAGCCGGCCCATGGGCTTCCGTGGGCAGGACTACTTCGCTTTGAGCGGGATCGGTTTCTTTACCACTACCTTGAATTTCACGACCACATCGGTGCCGGGAGTGACGAACAGCTTGATTTCCTCTTTGGCTTTCAGCTTGGCGATGATCTTGGCGTCGGCGGAAAAAGTCCTCTCCACTTTGGTTTGGACCACCTTGCCGACAAAAGTGTTCTTTTCCATATCGATGGAAACCACTTCGACGGTCACGATCTCATGCTTCGGCTTTGGGGCCTGGACCTTGGCGGCCGGGACAGCTTGGGCATAAACAATGCCCACGAAACCGACAAACGCCAGCAGCACAAACATGCTTACCATTGATTTTTTCATTATACGACCTCCTTTGTTTGGTTGTATGACAACAATATACAGGAGGGCAGATTAAGCTTCTGTTAAATTAAAATTAAAAAAATCTAATGTTTCAGGCGCCCGTCAGCGGCAAAAAAACGGTTACGGTCGTGCCCAGACCGGGCTGGCTGGCAACGGTGATCCGCCCGCCGTGGGCTGCGGCGATCGAACGGGCGATACTCAAGCCAAGTCCATAGCCGCCGCGGCCGCGGGACTTGTCGCAGCGATAGAACCGGTCAAAAATGAGCGGCAGCTCGGCGGCATCCATGCCGATGCCGTTGTCGGCTATGGTGACGATGCCGTTTTCATCCCGGCGCTGCAGCTCGACCGTTACCAGGCCGCCCGGGTCGGTATACTTGACGGCATTGTCCAGGAGGTTTAAAAAGGCTTGCGTCAGCTGACTATCGTCGCCCATGACCGGGAAGTGCTCGGGCAGGCGCAGGTCCAGCTCGATCCGCTTTTGTGCGGCCAGGATGCGCAGGTCAGCCCCGGCGCGGCGCAGCAGGGCTGCCAGGTCGAATTCCTTTTTGTTCAGGATTACCTGGCGGTTGTCGAAGCGGGCCAAAGTCAAAAGGTTCTCCACCAGCCGCTCGATATGGTTGATCTCCTCCAGGTTGCTCAGCAGTACGGCTTCGTATTCGTGGGCCGAGCGGAGTCGCTTGAGTGAAACCTCAAGCTCGCCTTTAAGGATGGTCAGGGGCGTACGCAATTCATGGGAGACATCCTGGATCAGACGCTGCTGCTGCGAAAAAGAGTCATCGACATTTTCCAGCATGCGGTTGAAAGCTTCGGCCAGTCGGCTGATCTCGTCGTGCGTGGCCGGCACCGGTACCCGCAGTTTCAGATTTTCCGCGTTGATCCTGGCTGCCGTGTCGATAATCGCTTCCACCGGTCTCATGCTGGTCCTGGCCAGGAACATGCCGGCGACGCCGGTCAATACAACAATTGCCGGCAGCAACAACAACATGGCCATGCGCAGCTCGCTCAAGGTTTGGTCTAACTCGGTCAGGGGGCTGATGACCCGGACAACATATGCCAGACTGTCGCGTTCATGCACCGAAACGATCAGCGCCCTGGCCGGCACGCGGCTTTTGCCAGGCGTGGAGATCGTCAAATCACTAAAGCGTTTCTGCCTGGGGAGCAGTCTTTTTTGCAGATCATGGGCGATGCCCGGGATTCCCGGGATGTTTTTTATGGAAGCGATCATTCTTCCATGGGCGTCGAAAACCTGGAAGGTGATGTTGAGCAGAATGAGATCATCGGATGTTTCCTGAAGACAGAAACGGGCCACGCGCGCAAAATTCTCGTTGTTGATCTTGCTGAAAGGAAAGTTCTTGGCCCCGTCGCGGATGGCATCGAGTTTCTCCGCCTCCCAGTAGGCGTCGAGGGAATTGATGATACCTTCGGCACGGCTCAGCAGCAAGTCATCCAGATTCACGACCAACTGCCGTCTGAGGTAAGAGTGCAGCAGGAAGCTGAACAGCAGGAGCGTCAAGGCCAGGACCAGCATGTACCAAAGGCCGATCTTGAAGCGATAGGAGGGCAGGCGCATTTTTATTCTTTCAGCATGTAGCCGCGGCCGCGGACCGTGTGAATCAGTTTCCGTTCTTGGCCGTCGTCGATCTTGCGGCGCAGATAATTGATGTAGACATCGACCACATTGGTGAACGAGTCGAAATGAAGGTCCCAGACATGCTCGGTGATCATGGTGCGCGTGACCACTGTTCCGGCGCGCTGCATCAGGAGTTCCAGCAGGGCGAATTCCTTGGCGGTAAGTTCGATTTCCTGCCCGCTGCGCAGCACCTTGTGGCCAAGCAGGTCGAGACTGAGATCGGCCACGCGCAGCAAGGTCGGCAGCGGATTGCTGCCTTTGCGCAACGCGCTGCGGATGCGGGCCAAAAGTTCGGCGAAAGCGAATGGCTTGGTCAGGTAGTCATCGGCCCCGGCGTCCAAACCGCTCACCTTGTCCTTCACGCTGTCCTTGGCCGTGAGCAGGATGACCGGGGTCTGATTGCTATCCAGGCGAATCTTCCGCAACAAAGTGATGCCGTCGATTTTCGGCAACAATACGTCGAGTAGGATAAGGTCATAGTCGTTGCTGGCCGCAAGTAAATCCCCTTTTTCGCCGTCTTCGGCCACATCGACGGCATAACCTTCTTCCTTGAGGCCTTTGCGGATGAAACTTGCCACTTTTCGTTCGTCTTCGACAATTAAAATTCGCATGTTTACGGCCCTATCATAACAGACTTGCTTTCATTATATCACGCCCCATTCAGATTGTCCGCCAAATATTGACAGCGGCTGCGATTTTGCATAGAATCCGATCCGGGGAGACTTTACAATGAGCAGAAAATTTTTCATCATGATGATGCTGCCGTTCATGGTCATGGCTGCCGACGATGTCCGCCCCTACCTGAACACCGGCCCCTGGTATCCTGCCGATCCGGCCAAACTCAGCCAGATGCTCGACGATTTTTTCAAGGCGGTTCCGCAGCCGGAAAAAACGACTGCGGTCCGGGCCATCATCGCCCCCCACGCCGGCTTCGAATACTCGGGGCGCTGCGCCGCCCACGCCTACCGGCTCCTGTCCCCGGCCCAAGGTATCCGCCGCGTCATCCTGCTTGGGGTATCCCACCGTTCCGCGTTTGGCGGCGCCTGCGTGGCCGACTACGCGGCCTACTCCACGCCGCTCGGCCAGGTGCCGGTGGACACGGAGATCTGCCGGGCACTGGCTGCAAAAAAGCTTTTTCGCAACGACCGCGACACCATGCGTTACGAACATTCTCTGGAAAACCAACTGCCTTTCCTGCAAAAGGCGCTGGGCGGGAGCGAGTACAAGATCATTCCCATTCTCTTTGGTGCCCTGGATAAAAAGGATTTCGCGGCCATGGCCGGGATCATCGCCCCTTATATCGACAGGCAAACCCTGGTCGTGGTAAGCAGCGACATGACCCACTTTGGCGAAAACTATTCCTATACCCCGTTCCGGCGCGACCTGCGCGACAACCTGACCAAGCTGGACCAGGGATTCATCGCAACGATCCTGAAGCTCGATTTCGACCGCTACTTCTCTTACCACGAAAAAACGGGCATTACCGCCTGCGGATTCGTGCCCATCGGCGTCATGATCCGCTTGTTCGAAAAACAGAATTTGCACGGCACCCTGGCCGATTACTACAAATCAGGGGACCTGACCGGGGATTATTCGACCAGCGTCAGT
>Ga0209540_10001917_pt1 | contig 15098 bp, 14 predicted proteins | sample BarGraIncu01121A_FD_184501 | JGI IMG/M metagenome (GOLD analysis project Ga0209540, IMG submission 184501) | Arctic peat soil microbial communities from Barrow, Alaska - Barrow Graham LP Incubations 011-21A (SPAdes) (version 2) | ecosystem: Environmental > Terrestrial > Soil > Wetlands > Peat... | reverse complement strand
ATTTTTTCAGGTGGAATTTATGGGGGCACATTTGGAAAAACGAACTTTGTATTAGTAGATGATAACTTGTTTTCTTATTATAAAAATCAGGGAAAAGCTAGTGACATTAGAGGAAAATTTAAATATCTAATTAAACTTTTTTTCCCGTCTCCACAAAGACTTAATGACAGATATAATTATGCGCGAAAGTATACTATGTTTCTTCCTATAGCCTGGATACATAGGTTAGTCTATGGAATTATTCGTAAGGATCAAACAACCGATGAAAAAAAGATCCGTTTTTCTTTTAATTCAGATAAGCTCAGAGAAAGAGCTGAATTATTTAAAGTGTTAGGGTTATAGCAAAATATTATTAATACGTGTACAAATTAGCAAGCATAGATACGAAAATGGTTTGAAGACAGCCATTATATGATAACTACTGAAATTTATAGAAGTATATATTTTCAGTAGTTTTTTTGTATTTTTTGTATTTTTTGTTTTGCATGTAGCAAAAGTATAAATGTTAATCCTTTTATTCTATTTTGGTTTTGTAGTCACTTTTGATATTTTACTATAATATTAATATTAAAGTCTATAAGAGGTTTAAACGATAACTAACATGTGTAATAATTACACATAGACTTGTAGCACTAAAAACATGCCAAAGGATATTTAAAATAGATGACACTCATCTATTTGAGCTCACTTAAGTTTTATATTCGGATAACATAGATAGAAAAAAAGATGATATACTAGTTATAAATAAATTAAAGAGGAGAATAAATGTGAAGATATTAATTACAGGAGCTAATGGCCAGCTAGGAAGGGAACTCGCTAACCAATATAAGGATATAAAAGGAATCGATTTAATCCTTGCAAAGAGAGAAGATCTAGATATAACAAACCTGCATAATGTATATAGTTTTATTAATGAGAATAAACCAGATGTAATTATTAACTGCGCTGCACATACGGCTGTTGATAAATGTGAGACGGAGATAGAATTGGCATATAAGATAAATACCATAGGACCTAAAAACTTAGCGTCAGCTGCAAATGAAATTGGAGCAGAAATTGTTCAAGTATCAACAGACTATGTGTTTGATGGTAATACTGATAAAGCACTAACAGAGTTTGATTGCGTGAATCCACAAACTGTTTATGGGAAAACAAAACTTGAGGGAGAAATATTAGTTAAGAATCATAACCCTAAACATTACATAATTAGAACTGCATGGCTTTATGGAGACGGGAATAATTTTGTAAAGACTATGATAAAGCTAAGTCAAACTAATAAGACAATGAAAGTAGTAAATGATCAAAAGGGAACACCTACAAGTACAGTAGATTTAGCTAGAGTTATAATAAAACTTGTAGATGAAAAGAATTATGGGCTTTTTCATTGTACCTGTAAAGGGGAATGCACATGGTATGAGTTCACAAAAGAAATATTTAGGATAAAAGGTATTGATACAGAGGTTTCGCCTTGCAGCACGGATGAATTTCCAAGGCCAGCAAAAAGGCCCGAATATTCAGTACTTAGAAACTATATGCTAGAACTTACTACTGGGGATATAACAAGGACTTGGCAACAAGCGATTGGTGAATATTTAAAATAAATTAATTTAGTAGAGAAAAGATAAAAATGTATTTAATTGTATAGAAAAAGGTTTATTTAATTACATAAAAAAAACATGAAAAAAATGACCATAATTTACTGAATTTCTATAAAAAGAATTAATGCTAAATCGTATTAAGTCGATATATGTAGAATGGTAAACGTTGGTATATAGCATTTTAAAGGTATTTGTAGTTTTAAAGAGTAGAGTTAAGCCTATGAAAGAATTAAGGATTTAATGTAATTTGGAGTATGCGAATATTAACTCATCAAATTGGTGGATTTAAAAGTTGTCATAAAATTTACAAAGTTATATAATAAAATCAATTATGTATATAGAAATTAGGTTGTATTGTAGAAATTAGGAATATTTTAATATTCAATTTAAACTCGATTCTAGATCATGGGGGATAAAGTATAGATAGATTGTGCGAATTAGCATATTATAAAATGGGGGGGGCAATAAAATGCAAGAGTTAGAAACGGATTTAACTGTTACACGGATTGAGATTGCTCGTGAGTATGAAAAAAACCTAGTGTATTTTATGATTAAAAGAACAATTGATATTATAGGTGCAATCTGTGGAATAATACTTTTAAGTCCGGTGCTTATTGTTGTTGGTATTTGGATTAAGTTAGATTCAAAGGGACCTGTTTTTTTCGGTCAGAATAGAGTTGGACAAGACCATAAGAGATTTAAAATGTATAAATTTAGATCTATGTGCATGGGCGCAGAAGGTCTTTTGGACAAGCTCAAAGAAAAAAACGAAATGTCAGGACCTATGTTTAAGATAAAAGAAGATCCGAGAGTAACTAGAATAGGAAAATTTATAAGAAAGACAAGTATAGATGAGTTACCTCAACTTTTTAATATATTAAAAGGAGACATGTCAATAGTTGGGCCAAGGCCAAGTCTCCCTAAAGAAGTAGCACAGTTTACATCTTTCCAAAAAATAAGATTAATTGCAAAACCAGGTTTAACTTGTTATTGGCAGGTTAGGGGTAGAAGTGAGGTTGGATTTGTTGAATGGATGGAAATGGATGTTGAGTACATAGAAGAAAGAAATACATGGATAGATATAAAACTCATTTTCAAAACGATCGGGGTTTTGTTTGGGGACAAGGGTGCTAGGTAAAATTCTAGTAATTGCAAAATAATAGGGGGATATGTTTATGTTATGTGCTTTAATTATGGCTGGTGGAAAAGGAACTAGATTTTGGCCCTTGTCTACTGAGGAAAAACCAAAACAGTTTTTAAAGCTTATTAGTGAGGATACAATGATTCAAATGAGTGTGAAAAGATTAGAAAAACTTATTCCAATAGAGCGAATATTTATAGTTACAGGCATGCGGTATATGGATCTGGTTAAAGAGCAGTTGCCGAATTTGCCCCATAAAAATATTATTGTAGAGCCAGTAGGGAAAAATACAGCGCCTTGCATTGCTCTTTCAGCTTTTCATATTAACAAAATATATGAAGATGCTACAATAGCAGTACTTCCATCTGATCATCTTATAAAAGATGAAGACAATTTCTTGGAAATATTAAATTCAGCTGATGAATTTGTGAATGAAAATTGCGAGGCAATAGTTACGATAGGTATGAAACCAGATAGGCCGGAAACGGGTTATGGATATATAAAGTACAGCCATATGCATTGTGATGTCAATGGATGTGAGGTGCGACGCGTGAAAAACTTCGTAGAAAAACCAGATTTACATAAGGCTGAGGAGTATTTAAAAGATGGAAATTACCTTTGGAATGGCGGTATGTTTATTTGGAAGGCAGACAATATTTTGAGACTTACAAGGAAGTATTTGAAAAACACATTTGATATATTAAGTGAAATAGCAGCTACTAGCGGCGAAGATTATCATAGAGTACTAGAAGAGAAATATAATAATGTTGACAGCATATCCGTAGATTTCGGAATCATGGAGAAAGCAAAAGATATATACGTTATACCAGGGGATTTTGGATGGGATGATGTGGGAAGTTGGGAAGCCATTGGAAGATATAGGCAAAAAGACAACTACAACAATGTTTGTATGGGGAATGTAAAGAACTATGATTGTAGCAATAATATTATTATTAGTAGCGGTAAACCTATAGTTATCTCCGGCCTTCAAAATATATTTGTGGTTGAAAGTGATGATATGATATTTGTTGGGAAGAAAGATGGTATAGAGAGTATAGGAGAGCTGAAAAATAGAATTAGTTAACATAAAGGAGACTATTACAAATGAAAAAAGCATTAATTACAGGAATAACAGGGCAGGATGGGTCTTATTTAACGGAATTATTATTAGAAAAAGGTTATGAAGTGCATGGGATAATTAGGCGGGCTAGTTCTTTTAATACAAAACGAATAGATCACTTATTTGAGGATACTGAAATAGGAAATAAAACTTTATTTCTTCATCATGGCGATTTAACGGATTCAAGTAATTTAAATAGAATTATCGAGCGAGTTAGACCAGATGAAATATACAATTTAGGTGCTCAAAGTCATGTTCAGGTATCATTTGAAGTGCCGGAATATACAGCAGAGACAGATGGGATAGGTACACTTAGATTATTAGATGCAATAAGGGAAAGTGGATTAAAGTGTAAGTTTTATCAAGCATCAACCTCAGAACTTTTCGGAGGATTACCTGGCACTGCACCACAAAGTGAAAAAACACCTTTTTACCCAAAGAGTCCTTATGGAGTAGCAAAGCTATATTCTTATTGGATAACTGTTAATTACAGAGAATCCTATGATTTGTTTGCATGTAATGGAATATTATTTAATCATGAATCACCTAGACGAGGAGAGACTTTCGTTACAAGAAAAATAACAAGAGCAGTTGCAAGTATTATGGCGGGAGAACAAGAAACATTATCTCTTGGTAACATGGATGCAAAAAGAGATTGGGGTTTTGCGGGAGATTACGTAGAAGCTATGTGGTTATTACTTCAACAGGAAAAACCACAAGATCTTGTTATAGCAACAAATGAAACTCATACTGTTAGAGAATTTGTAGAATTATCATTTAAAGAAATTGGTATAGACATAGAGTGGAAAGGAACGGGAGTAGAGGAAAAAGGATACAACAAAGCAACAAGAAAATTGCTTGTAGATATAAATCCAAAATACTTTAGACCGGCAGAGGTTGAACTACTTTGGGGAGATTCTACAAGGGCTGAAACGGAACTCCATTGGGAAAGAAAAGTTAGTTTTAAAGAACTAGTTAAGATGATGGTAGATGCTGATATGAAAGAAATAGCTGGAATTGGTTCAGATGAATTTATAGCTAAAGCAGAGGCCGCGGCAACTGAGTAGTAGAAGTCGCTACAAATTAGTAGCAGTAGCTGCTATAACTAAATAAGGAAGTGTAGTTATGAATAAAGATAGTAAAATATATGTGGCTGGTCATAGGGGATTAGTTGGATCAGCTATAGTTAGAAATTTAAAAGAAAAAGGATATATAAATTTGATAGGAAGAATACATACAGAACTTGACTTGAAAAATCAAGGAGAAGTAAGAAATTTCTTCGAAGAAGAAAAGCCAGAATATGTAGTTCTTGCAGCAGCGCATGTGGGAGGTATATATGCAAATAGTACTTGTCCAGCAGATTTTATATATGAAAATCTAGAAATACAAAATAATGTTATAAAAGCAGCACATGATTTTAAAGTTACGAAGCTTTTATTTCTAGGAAGCTCTTGTATATATCCTAAAATGTGTCCGCAACCTATTAAGGAAGAATACCTGCTTTCAGGATATTTGGAAGAAACAAATGAAGGCTATGCAATAGCTAAAATTGCAGGACTTAAGATGTGTCAGTTTTTTAAAAAACAATATGGTGACAATTTTATAAGCTGCATGCCAACTAATCTTTATGGACCTAATGATAATTATGATTTAAATAATTCACATGTTATGCCAGCGCTTATTAGAAAATTTCATGAGGCTAAAGTTAATAATGAAGCCGTAGTTGAAGTTTGGGGAACGGGCAAACCACTAAGAGAGTTTTTATATGTAGATGATATGGCTGATGCCTGCGTGTATTTGATGGAGAATTATGAAGGAGAAGAACATGTAAATGTTGGGACAGGAAAAGAAGTTACTATAAGAGAATTGGCTGAGAATGTTAAGGAAGTTGTTGGGTTTGAGGGCGAATTAAAATTTAATAGTGAGAAGCCAGATGGGACGCCACGGAAACTTTTGGATGTTACGAAGTTGGAAGGTCTGGGGTGGAAGTATAAGATGGAACTTATTCAAGGTATTAAAGAGAGCTATAGGTGGTTTAGAAGAAACTATAAGTAGGGATGTGGAAAGATGCCTAAAATATTAGAAAATTTATTGATTAGTTATAAAGAATCAATATTAGTTGCAATGCAATTAATCAATATAAATTGTAAGGGGATTTTGTTAGTAGTAAATGAAGATAATGAATTATTTGGAACAATTTCTGATGGGGACATAAGAAGAGCAATATTATCTGGAGAACAATTAAGTAAAAGTGTAGCCAAAATCTGTAATAAGAATTGCATTTATAGTAATGAAGATATAAACTTGGATGAGGTTAAAAAGCAATTTATAGAAAAAATGATAAAACTATTACCTATAGTGGATAGTAGTAAAAAAGTTATAGATTATTTAGAGATAGATGATTTAATTGATTATAATAAACTAGAAAAAGAAAATCCAATACTAATTATGGCAGGTGGATTAGGTACAAGACTTCGCCCATTTACAGAAAATGTACCAAAATCGATGCTAAAGGTAGGAAATAAACCCATACTTGAAACTATCATAGAACAGTTTAAGAATTATGGATTTAAAAATATACTGATTTCAGTAAATTATAAAGCTGAAATCATAGAGAATTATTTTAGAGACGGTAAGGATTTTGGTGTATCAATTAAGTATATAAAAGAAACAAAGAGACTAGGTACAGCAGGAGCAATAAAGCTTGCAAATAAGTATTTAAATAAACCTTTTTTTGTAATAAATGGAGATATACTCACTAATGTTAATTTCTATAATTTACTTCAGTATCATATTGAAAATAATTATAAAATGACTATAGGTTCAAGAATATATGAAACTCAAATACCTTATGGGGTATTAAATATGAATGAGACATGTGTAACATCATTAGAGGAAAAACCAGTAATTAAACATTTGGTAAGTGGCGGAGTATATATTTTAGAACCAAGTGTGATTCAAAATATTCCAGGGGATGAATATTTTGACATAACACAGCTAATAGACATGTTGATAAGTAAAAATGACAGAGTTGGGAGTTTTCCAATTACAGAGTATTGGATGGATATAGGGAGGATTGAAGATTTCGATAAAGCAAATAATGATATAAATATATATTTTTAAATTAGGGGGAAGTTACAAATGGAAAGATTTAAAAGAAGTATTGAGATTGATTATTCTAAATTTAAGGGGGAAGACAGAAACCTAGAGGCTAAATATGGTTTACCTAGAGAGATTGAATTTTGTAAAGAGTGCGTCATTTCCAACCAAAGACCAAATTCTTGTATAGAGTACGATCACACTAAAGAATCAAAAAAAGAAACTATTCACATTGATAGTGTTGGGGTTTGTGATGCATGTCATACTAAAGATAAGAAAAAAAATATTGATTGGAAGCAAAGAGAAAAAGAATTGATGGAATTATGTGATAAACATAGAAGTAAAGATGGAAGTTATGACTGCTTAGTTCCAGGTTCAGGTGGGAAGGATAGCTTCTATCAATCTCATATACTGAAATATAAGTATGGAATGCATCCGCTAACAATAACTTGGGCTCCACATATGTATACAACTTGGGGATGGAAAAATTTTCAGTCTTGGATAAGCTCTGGATTTGACAATATTTTATACACGCCAGATCCTAGAATCCATAGATTATTGACTAGACTTGCAATAGAAAATTTATTTCATCCTTTCCAACCATTTATTTTTGGACAAAAGGCTTTAGCACCAAAATTGGCGGTTCTACATAATATTTCTCTTATTTTTTACGGTGAGAACGAAGCAGAATATGGCAATCCAATTGATGACAATCAAAGCTCTAAAAGAGACTTTAAGTACTTTACTTCAGAAGATAAAAGTAAAGTTCATTTGGCAGGAGTGTCATTGGATGAATTAGATAAGCAATTTGGAGTAAAAAATGGAGAATTAAAATTTTATATTCCAGCTGATCCAGAATTGCTTGAAGAAAGAAATATCGAGGTTCATTATTTAGGATATTATTTACAATGGCATCCACAGGGAGCCTATTATTATGCTGTTGAGAATGGCGGATTTGAAGCAGCACCTGAAAGAACGCCAGGAACTTACAGCAAATATAATAGTATAGATGACAAGATAGATGATTTTCATTATTACACTACATATATCAAGTTTGGAATTGGAAGAGCCACGTATGATGCGGCACAAGAGATTAGAAATGATGAAATAACTAGGGAAGAGGGAGTCGCATTAGTTAAAAAATACGATGGAGAATTTCCAGAAAGATTTGCTGATGATATTTTTAAGTATTTAAGCATACCAGAAAGTGAGTATCCTGTAGCGTCTCAAATGTTTGAACAGCCAATAATGGATAAAGATTACTTTATGCATCTTGCAGACAGATTTAGATCCCCTCATTTATGGAAACAAGAAAATGGTATTTGGAAATTGAGAAAGACAGTGTTTGAATAATAAAAATAACAAATATATAAATGAAGGGGTATAAATGAAGAATATTAGAGTTATCGCAAGAATGGATGTTAAAGGCCCTAATTTAGTAAAAGGAATACAGTTTGAAGGACTTAGAAAAATTGGTAATCCGAATGAATTTGCAAAAAAATACTATCAGCAGGGTATTGATGAAATAATATATATTGATATTGTTGCCAGCCTATTTGATAGAAACAACTTAACAGATATTATTAGTAATACTACTGAAGATGTATTTATTCCAATAACAGTTGGTGGGGGAATAAGATCAGTGGAGGATGCAAAAAAAGTATTAAGATGTGGTGCAGATAAGGTTGCAGTAAATACGGCAGCGATAAAAAGACCAGAGTTAATTAGTGAAATTTCCACTAGGTTTGGTTCACAATGTATGGTTTTATCAATTCAAGCTAAACGTATCGCAGATAATAAATGGGAAGCTTACTATGATAATGGCAGAGAAAAGACTGGAATTGATGTAATTGAATGGGCTAAAAGAGGATATGACCTTGGGGCTGGAGAGATTTTACTAACATCAGTAGATAGAGAAGGGACCCAAAAGGGATATGATTATGAACTGATTAAAGCAGTTTCATCTATAGTTCCCATTCCTGTTATCGCCAGTGGTGGAATGGGAGATAGTTCTCATTTTAATAAAGTGATTAAAGATGGATATGCAGATGCAGTAGCAGTTGCAAGTGTATTACATTATAATAAAATGAGTGTTGAAGAAATTAAAAGAGAAGCAATAAAAGAAGGAATAAATGTGAGGGATTTTAATTATGCGAACTGTAACAATCATTGATTATGGTATGGGAAATATTTTAAGTGTAAAAAGAGCTTTTGAATATTGTGGTGCAAAAACAGAAGTTGTAAGTAGTGCTAGCAAGATATGTGATGCGAGTTATCTTGTTTTGCCTGGAGTGGGAGCGTTTAGAGATGCAATGAGTGAATTAAGGAAACTAAATTTAGTTGATTCAATTCAAGAATATTGTAAAAAGGGTAATCCATTTTTAGGAATATGTTTAGGGATGCAAATGATGATGGATCGTAGCGAAGAATTCGGGTTAAGTGATGGATTAGGATTGATTCCTGGTAAGGTTGTTCAAATTGAGGGGACTACAACCAGCGAAAAACCTCATAAAATTCCACAGGTGGGATGGAATGAAATTATTGTTCCCAGAGGAAGGGATTCTTCATGGTGGGATAATTCAATTTTAACTGGAATTCAGGAAAAGGAACAAGTATATTTTGTACACTCATTTACTGCTAAACCTGATGATGACAACTATAGATTAGCAGATTCATATTACGGTGGCAGACAAATTTCAGCAGTTATAAAAAGGGATAACATATATGGTTGTCAATTCCATCCAGAAAAAAGCGGAAACATAGGATTGAACATAATCAATAATTTCATAAAAATAAAATAGTATTGAATTAACTCTAATTTCAGTATAAGATAGAATTAAAAGGTGAGATGAGTATGTATAAAAATAAAACATTTCTTGCTATTATTCCTGCAAGAGGTGGGTCTAAAGGTATACCACATAAAAATATCATTGAGATTAATGGTAAGCCATTAATAGCCTATACGATTGAAGCAACAAAACAAAGCAAGTATATTGATAAAATAATTGTATCAACTGATGATGAAGAAATTCAAAGAGTAAGTTTTAAATATGGAGCAAATGTCCCGTATTTAAGACCAAATGAAATATCAGGAGATTCGGCAAAATCAATTGATGTTGTTTTACATGCACTTAATTATTACCAAACTAAAGGGGAAAGGTTTGATTATGTTATATTGCTTCAGCCTACATCTCCTTTGAGGACAGATTTACATATAAATTCGGCTATTGAGCAAATAGTTAAAAGCGAGGCCCAGTCTTTAGTTAGTGTATGTGAAGTAACAGAAAATCCAGTTCTAATGAGAACAATTAATGATAATCAGTTACAACCAGTAGTTGAATTTAATGGAATTAATTCAAGAAGACAAGATTTACCAACTTTTTATAAATTTAACGGTTCAATATATGTGAATACAGTTAAAATGTTATTAGGAGAAAGACAATTTATCAATGTAAATACCATTCCCTTTATAATGGAACAAGAAAAATCAATTGATATAGATAATATAATTGATTTAAAACTAGTAGAAATAATAATGCAACATTCTAAAAATTAAGGTTTGGGGTGGGTTAAGATGAAGAGTAGAAACATATTAATTGGGGAAGATAACCATTGCTTTATAATTGCTGAAGCGGGGGTGAACCACAATGGTGATATAAATATTTCTAAAAGACTAGTTGACGTTGCTGTAGAAGCTGGCGCTGATGCAGTGAAATTTCAAACATTTAAAGCAGAAAATTTAGTTACTAAAGATGCTCCAAAAGCAAAATATCAAAAGGAAAGTACAGGAAGTGGAACTCAATTTGAAATGCTTAAAAAATTAGAGCTTTCGACTGAAGCTCATAATATTTTAAAAGATTATTGTAATGAAAAGAAAATAGTTTTTTTGTCTACTCCATTTGATTTTGATAGTGTTAATTTACTTGAGGAAATTGACGTCCCATTTTACAAAATAAGTTCAAGTGATTTAACTAACATTCCTTTTCTTGAGTACATTGCAAAACTAAATAAGCCTATGATTTTATCAACTGGAATGGCGTCCCTTGGTGAAGTAGAAAAGACCATAGAAAAATTAAGAATTGCTGGAAATACTAAAATCAGTTTATTACATTGTACTTCAAATTACCCAACTGATTATGAAGATGTGAATTTAAATGCAATGATTACATTGAAAAATGCTTTTAAGTTGTCAGTAGGATATTCAGATCATACTGTAGGAATTGAGGTTGCTATTGCAGCAGTAGCTATGGGTGCAAAAATCATAGAAAAGCATTTCACACTTGATAAAGATATGATAGGACCTGATCATAAAGCATCTTTGAATCCATGTGAATTTAAGCAAATGGTAATGAGTATAAGAAATATTGAGAAAGCTTTAGGTGATGGTATAAAAAAGTGTAATAGAAGTGAAGAGAACACAAAGAAAGTTGTAAGGAAGAGTATTGTAGCAAGTAGAAGTATACATAAAGGTGAAACGATTTTATATGACGATATTACATTTAAAAGACCAGGTAATGGAATAAGTCCAGAGTTTATAGATATGATTGTTGGTAGAACGGCGAGTTGTGATATTAATCTGGATGCAATTATTACTTTTGAAAAAATAGGAGGTGACTATGAGAAAAATTTTAGTGGTTACAGGAACAAGATCTGAATACGGACTTTTATATTACACTATGAAAGAAATTCAAAATTCTAAGGAATTGGAACTTCAATTGATAGTAACGGGCAATCATTTAGTTAGTGGATTTGGAAATACAATTGAAGAAATAAGAAAAGATGGATTTAAAATAGATGACGAGATTGATATGATTATTAATTCAGATAAAAAAAGCGCATTAATTAAATCTATGGGTGTTGAAATGATACAGATGGCACAAAGTTTTGATAGGTTAAATCCGGATGTATTATTAATATTGGGTGATAGATATGAAACCTTTATAGCTGCTACCTGTGCAATGATGATGAATGTACCTATTGCCCATATGAATGGTGGAGAATCTACTGAAGGTGCCATTGATGAACAAATTAGACATGCAATTACTAAGATGGCACATATTCATTTTCCCGGTGCTGAGTATTATAGTGGAAGAATAATTAAAATGGGTGAAGAAGTTTGGCGTGTATTTAATGTTGGTCAAGCAGGAGTGGAAAATATAAAACGGCTTGAATTATACTCAAAAGTAGCAATTGAAAAGGAACTTAATATTGAGTTTAATAAGAGGATATTTTTGATAACGTATCACCCAGTAACGCTAGAGTCACAAGATCTTGAAATACAAATAGATAATTTATTAAATGCTTTAAAAGATTTTGATGCTAAATTTATATTTACTTACCCAAATGCTGATTATGGAAGTAAAACAGTTATTGATAAAATAAATGCATTTGTAGAGAAAAATGAAGATGCTTATGTTTTTAGTAGTTTAGGTCAAAGAAGGTATTTAAGTTTGTTAAATTATGCTGATATGATGATAGGAAATTCTTCAAGTGGAATCATAGAATCTCCTATATTTACACTACCTGTTGTAAATATTGGTAACAGACAAAAAGGACGATTGAGAAACAAAAACATTATTAATACTGGATATGCAAAAAAAGAGATAGTAGCGGGTATCAATAAAGCACTGTTTGATGAAAAATTTAAGCGTGAATTAAATGAGATAGAGAGTATTTATGGTGATGGGACTACAAGCATTAAAGTTGTAAAGGTTTTGGAGACTATAGATATTGGTAAAAAACTGTTAGAAAAAAAGCTTGCTTATTAATCTAAATTAAGAAGGTTAGAAAGATGAAAAAAATTGTGCTTTTAGGTGCAGGTGGCCACTGTAAGGTTATTATTGATATCATAAGATCCAATAAAAACTATAAAATAATTGGGATAACAAATAAAGACAATGGTGGAAATGAAATATGTGATATACCTATTATTGGAAAAGATGATTTATTAAAGGGGTGTTTTGATTCTGGAGTTGAAAATGCATTTATAGCTCTAGGAGGACTTGAAGATAGAGGAATACGAAATAAATTATTTAATATGGCAAAGGTATTGGGGTATAAAATTCCAGCTTTAATCCATGCTAAGGCTATAGTCTCGTCGCATGCTTCTATAGGAGAAGGAACCTGTGTTATGCCAGGTGTTATAATAAACTCGGGAGTTTGTATAGGTAAAAATTGCATTATAAATTCAGGAGCTGTAATAGAACATGATTGTGTGATCGGTAATAATACTCATATATCTCCTAATGTATCTATTGCTGGTGGAGTGAAAATTGGGAATGATACTCATATCGGTATTGGAAGTACTGTTATTCAGAATTTAAGCATTGGTTGTAATGTTACAATTGGTGCGGGAGCGGTAGTTATAGATAATATAAAAAGTGGTGTAGTAGCAGTTGGTATACCCGCTAAAATAATAAGGGAGATGATTTGAATGCAGCTGAAAGACAAAAGGATACTTATTACAGGTGCGGAAGGTTTTATTGGTAGTCATTTAACTGAAAGACTAGTTGAACTGGGAGCAGATGTAACAGCATTAGTTCAATACAATTCTTTTAATAATTGGGGTTGGATTGATACCTTTGATAGAAAAGTAAAGGATAGAATTAAAGTTGTTGCAGGAGATATTAGAGAATATGATGGAATAAAAAGAATTGTAAAAGGTAAAGATGTAGTGTTTCACCTAGCAGCGCTTATAGCTATTCCATATTCTTACTTATCACCTATGGCTTACGTAAGAACAAACGTAGAAGGAACAACTAATGTACTTGAGGCATGTAGGGAATTTGATGTTCAAAAGATAGTTCATACATCAACATCAGAAACATATGGTACAGCGTTGTATGTACCAATTGATGAAAAACATCCTATGCAGGGTCAATCACCCTATTCAGCATCAAAAATAGGAGCAGATAAAATAGCTGAAAGTTTTTATAAAAGTTTTAATATGCCGATAGCAACTATAAGACCTTTTAATACATATGGGCCAAGACAATCAGCAAGGGCAGTTATCCCAACTATAATATCACAGATTTTAGCAGGTAAAACTGAAATTAAACTTGGAAGTTTAACGCCAACAAGGGACTTTAATTATGTAAAAGATACAGCTGAAGCCTTTATAAAGATTGCTGAAAGTGACAAGACTATTGGTAAGGTGATAAATGCAGGTTCCAACCATGAAATTACAATAGGAGATACAGTTAAAAAAATTATCAAAGTCATAGGAAAAGACATTAAAATTATTTGTGATGATGAAAGACTTAGACCAGAAAATAGCGAAGTTAATAGGCTATGGGCAGATAACACTAAAATTAAAGAGTTAACGGAGTGGTCACCACAATTTAGTTTAGATGACGGATTAATAGAAACTGTTCAATGGATAAAAAACAATATGCAATATTTTAAAACAGATATTTATAATGTTTAATCAAGGTTAGGGGGAGTTTACATGATACCATTATGCATACCTAAAATGGCAGGGAATGAGTGGGAATATGTTAAGGAATGTTTTGACACTAATTGGGTATCTTCTGTAGGAAAATACGTAAATTTATTTGAAGAGAAATTTGCTCTATATGTAAATGCTAAAGAGTCAGTTGTTACTATGAATGGAACAGCCGCACTGGAATTAGCTCTTAGAACTTTAGAAATTGGTGAAGGTGATGAAGTTATTGTTTCGTCAATGACATTCATATCACCAGTAAATGCTATAAAATATGTAGGGGCCGAACCTGTATTTGTAGATGTTTGTAGAGATACATATGTTATGGATGTAGATAAAATAGAACAAATGATAACTAGTAAAACTAAAGCTATACTACCAGTACATATATACGGTCATCCAGTAGATATGGATAAAATCATGAAAATTGCTCAAAAACATAATTTATATGTTATAGAGGATGCTACGGAAGCACTGGGTGCTGAGTATAATGGTGAAAAAGCAGGTACAATTGGAGATATTGGATGTTTTAGCTTTAATGGAAACAAGCTTATAACCACAGGTGCAGGTGGGATGCTTGTTACTAATAATGAAGAATGGGGCAAGAGGGCAAAATATCTTTCTACGCAAACTAAAACTACTTTAGAAAATGGTGCTTTTTATCATGATGAGATAGGATATAACTTTAGAATGCCTAAT
>Ga0209540_10001916_pt1 | contig 15102 bp, 6 predicted proteins | sample BarGraIncu01121A_FD_184501 | JGI IMG/M metagenome (GOLD analysis project Ga0209540, IMG submission 184501) | Arctic peat soil microbial communities from Barrow, Alaska - Barrow Graham LP Incubations 011-21A (SPAdes) (version 2) | ecosystem: Environmental > Terrestrial > Soil > Wetlands > Peat... | reverse complement strand
TGCAATTTAATGGCGGTTAATGGTAGTTCTGAAATCCGGGCTGCGTGTCCAAGTATGGTTTCACGGCTTTCATTCGGCAATCCCAGAATGAGATGCGCTCCGGTTTTAATGCCACGTTTGGCAGTTTGGCGAATCGCATTTTCGGCACAGGCATAGTCATGACCACGATTGAATTCACACCTGTATATAATCCTTTCTCCATTGCGCAAAGGTACAAAAACCATGCGCTCTAAACGCCTATACCAAAACATTTTAATACAAATAAACGCCCAACTTTATAAAAAGTCGGGCGTTTATTTTTGCGGAGAGAGGTATGTGAACCTTTTCTCTTTTTATCCTTACTTATCAATACGTTACCCTTGTTTTGAATTTAGCTGTTACGTTTTAGTCCCAAATTTTCAGACTTCATTTTGGCTGTCTTTGACTTCGCTTTGTCATGCAATTATTTCAAATGCAAAATTACCCATTATATATTGATTCTACAAGGATAAATAGGTTTATTTATTATTCAACTTAATAAATCAGTTATATCAATCTAAAAAAATAGTGTTTAAACTGTAATCTTAATTATGGACGTGACATTATTAGTCATTTCTTTTACTATTCAGAAATATCAACACAGCAGAATTAAACGCCTTTGGTTGTTCCATATTCATCATATGCCCGGCATTCTCAATAAATTTATATTGAACTGAAGGTATTAAATCCAGAATAGCAGGATGAGTTTTGAAGTGGTTATTTGGAGCATTTCCTTCGAGTACAAGTACAGGAATAGTAACTTTTACGTTTTTCATTTTCTCGAACACCGAGTTCCCTAATAATAGCCGTGGTTCGCGATGCAGTGGTTGCCATACTTCCCACTCATAAATCATTTTCCACAAAGCCGGACGTATCAGGTCCTTTTGTGTACCGCCGGAATTAATCAAAGCATTAAACCATTCTCGTTTGAATGGATCTATACCTTTTGCTTTAAGTTCTGCTATTTCTTTGTTACGTTTTGCAATTTCGTCAATTGTCCACGGCTTGTCAGGCCCATTTGTGTGAAATATATTTCCACTTGCCATAGTTCCGGATAACATTCTGTCCTGATGTAGCGCAATGCAGTCCAGTACAATAAATCCGCCCATAGATAATCCTACCATGTGTGCTTTCGGTATTTTCAGGTAGTCCATAAGTTGAATTAAGTCTTCAACTTGCATAAATTCTTTGTTTTCGTCGGGCATGGTGGATTGTCCGTAACCGCGGGCATCGTACCTGAAAACTCTGTATTTCTTGGCAAATTCACGAAACTGCTTGTCCCACATCGTATTGTCGAGCGAATGTCCATGAATTAGAATTAATGGTTCGCCTTTTCCTAGTTCCTCGTAATAAAGTTTTCCGTCTGTTACCGGAATAAATCCTTTTTTTACATCTGTTGCATTACTACGGTCAATAATATCCCTTAATATATATGGTAATACCGGACTTGCCATAAAGGAGCTAAATCCATCTTTGGGTTTGTCAATATGTGTAAGAATAAATCCGTAAGTATTATATTTTTTATCTATCCATGGATATGCACCAGCCCAACCGGGGCTGCTTATAATAGTTGCTTCTCCTTTGTCATCTAATTCTTCACGCCATTCGCCTAGTCCATAACCACCATTAATGATGCTACCACGCACCATTTGTGGAAATTCGGGCGATTTCATAAATACACTTGCTGTTTGATTGGCTTGCATTTCTTTTATAGAAGATTCCGAAATGATTTGAATATGGTGAAATGAACCGTTGTTAAGAATCATGTTTAGAAAATTGGCAAAATCCTGCAGATTTGTTCTTAATCCTCCGGCTATCATCGGACTATGTCCTCCACCATTGTCTACGGGCGTGAAATGCATTGAAGTCATTTTAAGTGGCCGGGCAATGTATTCCTGAAAAAGGCTTTCAAAATCTTTTCCTGTTGCAACTTCTGCCATTCTTCCTGCAACCTGCATAGCCAAACCTCCATAACTGAAAACTGCTCCAGGAACAGTGTCAGCAGGTAAATTTACAATACTATCAACTGACTCTTTCAGGGTTTGGTAATTATCTGTGTGATGTCCTTTAGGTTGATAAGATTGGTAGCCTGAAGTGTGCGATAAAAGCTGACGCAAAGTTGCTTCACCTTTGATGTCGGTGAATTGGGGTAGCCACTTCCGCACTTTGTCATCCCACGACAAGTAACCTCTGTCCACAACAGCAACTATAACAGCTGCACCCACCCATTTGCCGGCTGAAGCCACATATACGGTGGTTTGTGAGGTGTAATTGCCATAACAACGTTTGTATATCTCTTTATTTCTTTGCCCAATAATTATGGATGCTCCCTGATAATATCCGCTATCTACCCAGCCCGTAATTCTTCTGTCAAGGTAAGCGAAATCGTACTTGTTTACCGGCACTTTAGCCGATAAAATACTTGTATTAAATAGAATAAATAAAAACGAGATAGCTAATACGTTGTTTCTCATTGTGATATAATTGGGTTTTGTTTTGTATACTTTATTAATGCCAAAAATAGATTAAAAATCCCGAATCAGTTTGATTGTATTGACCATATTTGTTTCAAATTATAATATGAAACTTTTAAATGTCCTGTACAAACATATGGTTGATGTCATGATTATATTGTAAAAAATGTGGTTTTTGATTAGAAATTACTTCCATATTATAATTTGAAACTTATTTGTATATAAAAAATAGTAATTGAAGTGAAAGTTAGATATATTTTTGTTTTTATTTTACTTGTCACATGTAAATGCAAAAAAAATACATTATATGTATTAGTGTCAGACATCATTTTCAGAACTGAAAAACAGTGAGTGGAGAAGGCAGAAATTTACAGTTAATCTTAAATACAATGACTTTATGAAAATCTGGAGAATAATTGTTGTTCTTGTATGTATTCTTGTTCAATCCAACACTTTACATGCAACAATAAAAGTATATCCTGCTCCTGCAGGTGCATCGTTGAATACCAGATTTAGTGTACAGGTTCGTGAACCAGGTGGAGCCTGGCAGGATTTGGATGAATACAGCGCGACCATTGGACGTGGTTCTGTTAATTCATCGTTTGCATATTTCGATTGTTCCGGTTTGGTAGAAGTGTCGGTAACATTGAACATCGGTAGTATTAGTACCGTAAAGATTCGTCCATTATCTAAAAACGTCATTCCAGTGGTAAACAGTAATACTATTACTTTTACTATTCCTGCACCAATGAAGCTTTCGGTAGAAGTGAATGGCGACCGATATAATAACCTGCATCTTTTTGCCAATCCCCTTGAAATCAATCCTCCTTCTGCAGGCGATGCAAATGTTACCTACCTCGGTCCCGGAATCTACACGGGCGACTTTAATGTGGCGAGCGGAAAAACGCTTTACCTTGCCGGGGGAGCAATTTTAAAAGGAACAGTAACCCTGAGCAATACCACCGGAGCCAAACTCCTTGGTCGGGGTATTATAGATCATCCATCATATCAGGCAATAACCAGTGATTTCTCCGACCAGTCCACAATAGATGGTATTATAGTGGTCGATTATGGTGATGGTAACTCAGGCGGTTGGGGCATTAGGTGCGGGCAAGCTACGAACTTGACTATTCGTAACTTCAAAGCTTTCAGTTACCGCAAATGGACTGATGGGATAGATTTGTTCTGTTGTAAAAATGTGACAATAGATGATGTGTTCATGCGTACAGGCGATGATGCCATTGCTATCTACGGACATCGGGATATTTTTTACGGCAACACAAGTAATATCACGGTTACAAATTCTATCCTTATGCCCGATGTGGCACATCCGATTAACATTGGTACGCACGGTAACACAGTTTCTGGAGCTGAAGAAACCATAGATAGTTTAACTTTCAGAAATATTGATATTCTGGAGCATTATGAAACTCAGGTCGATTATCAGGGAACAATGGCTATTACCGATGGCGATGCCAACCTGATTAGTAATGTCCGTTTTGAAGATGTCAGGGTAGAGGATTTTACACAAGGGCAACTGCTCAATGTACGCACGGTTTATAACTCAAAATACAATACCGCACCGGGTAGGGGAGTAGATAATGTTTATTTCAAAAATGTCAGCTATAACGGTACAGGTGATTCTATATCACAAATAGCAGGGTACGATGCTATACGAATGGTTAAGAATGTCACCTTCGAAAACCTGCGCATTAATGGAAAATTGATATTGGATGCTCCAACCGGAAATATTAATATCGGTAACTATACACAAAATGTCCAATTTATTGCAACCCCATCGCTATCTGGCGAACCGGTGATAACAAGTTCGTTCAACATCAGTGGAACAATTGATTCTGTATTTAATTATTCGATAACAGCTACAAATACGCCAACCAGTTATAATGCTTCGGGTATGCCTTCCGGGTTGAGCATTGACTCAATCACGGGCGTAATTTCCGGCTTGCCCGATATTGCTGCAACCTCATCTGTAATCATTAGTGCAACCAATGCTTATGGCACTGGAACAGCCACGCTTGTTATTAAAGTGTCTTTATCTTCAACATTAAAAGGGATATACACAATTGTAGCTCAAAATAGCGGCAAAGCAATTGATGTTAAGAGTAGCTCAACGGCTAATGGTGCTTCCGTTATACAAAATCCTTACAGCGAAGCTACCAGCCAGCAATGGAATATCAATCAAATTTCGGATAATGATTATTCAATAATTAACGTAAACAGTGGAAAGGCTATGGATGTAGTTAATAATTCGAAAGTTAACGGGGCAAAGATTGAACAAAGAACTTATTCTGCTACAGATAACAACCAAATATGGACTATTTCTGATATTGGTGATGGCACGTCTAAAATTATCGGTAAGGAAAGTGGCAAGTCTTTGGATGTTACAAGTGCTTCTTCGGCCGATGGTGCTTTAATGGAAATTTGGCCGTATTCCGGTGGAACTAATCAAAGGTTTTACTTAACCCTGAAAGGTGCTATTACAAATATAAATATAAATGCAATTGAAGATAATGCTAAGGTTTCTATTTATCCTAATCCTGTAACAGATGAATTGAATATAATAATGCCGGGCACGAAAATAGAAAAGGTGGAAATAATTAATAGTATTGGACTTAGAGTTATTTCAATAATGTGTGAAGGTGAAAGAGCGACAATATACATGAGTGGCTTGTCGTTGGGTCTTTATATTGTAGTGATAATCGCAGGACAAAATAGGATTTCCAGACAGATTACTAAACTATAAACATAATTCGCTCTGGAGCAATTTTGTTTGTAAGAATTAGTAGGTTTAATATATTGGGAATGTTTTTTTTGAATAGAAATTTATTCCATATTATAATATGGAACTTATTTGGGTATGAATTATAGTGAATGTGAGGAAAGATAGAATTATTTTTGTAATTCTATGCGTTCAACAAGATAAATACACATATGCAAATTTTAGATTTAAGTATAATAGCCGTATTGACCTAATGGCACATGAATCATAGATTATGGAAAAATGCAATTAAAATTAGTTTATTAAACAATGATGATTAGTAAGAAAAATATTATTATCACAATCGGAATAGTTCAAAGTATGTTGTTTGGCGTTTTTGCACAAAACAAAACATATGCAGCTTTTCATCCTGGCGAAATTTGGAAAGATAATAAAGGAGTGCACATTAATGCTCACGGTGGTGGTATATTGTATCAAAAAGGAATATATTATTGGTATGGTGAGCATAAAATTGAAGGTGATGCCGGAAATTTAGCTCAAGTAGGTGTCCATTGTTATTCATCCAAAGACTTATATAATTGGAAAGACGAGGGAATAGCTTTGTCTGTAGTGAAAGATACAACCAGCGATATTCAAAAAGGATGTGTTTTAGAAAGGCCAAAGGTAATTTTTAATGCTAAGACAAATAAATATATCATGTGGTTTCATATTGAATTGAAAGGGAAAGGATATGGTTATGCACGTAGTGGAGTGGCGGTAGCATCAAAACCAACAGGTCCATTTGTCTTTAGAGGAAGTATACGGAGTAATCCGGAAAAGTGGCCTATAAATGTTTTACCGGTTCATAAGTTACCGGTTAGCGAGTATGTAAAAAATACCTATTTCCCGGGTAATGGATTTCCCGGAAATATTGATTCGCTGAATATCCTTGGTAAATTTTTTAAAGAAGGTCAGATGGAACGTGATATGAATTTGTTTGTTGACGATGATGGGAAAGCATATCATATTTATGCATCAGAATACAATGCAACTATTCAAATTGCCGAATTAACTGATGACTATCTTGGTCACTCCGGAAAATATGTTCGTGCTTTTGTTGGTCGTTGGATGGAAGCTCCAACACTTTTTAAGCATAATGGCTCATATTATTTCATTGGTTCTGGTTGTACCGGTTGGACTCCTAATGCAGCTCGTTCAGCTGTTGCTCCAACAATCTGGGGACCTTGGAAAGAATTGGAAAACCCATGTGTGGGAAAAGATGCTGAAACAACCTTTAATTCACAAAGCACCTATATTTTGCCGGTTGCCGGAAAAAAGAATACTTTCATTTTTATGGCTGACCGTTGGATGCCTAAAAATGCTATTGATGGAAGATATGTTTGGTTGCCCATTACGTTTAAAGAAGATAAAATTCAAATTAAGTGGCTTGATAAATGGGGATTGGATGTATTTGGTAAATAGTAAAACGTTGTTTTTTATTTTTCCCTTTTTGTATTAGGCATTCTGAGTGTGTTTTGTTTTAAATTATAATGTTAGGCTATCCAATGCAGTCTTCAAGGAAGTTAATTTTCGTATTGTAGTTTACGAATTCACCCTCTGCCAAATATGAATTCACCTCCTACTGAAAAAATACAAATGCTATTACTTTGTATTGTATGAAAATTAGATAAAATCTAATATTAATGTTGTTGTTTTTTAATTGAAAGAATTCTTTTTGAAACTAGGGTGTTGTGATATATTATGATATATAAAGCATTGAAATATGTTCCAATTTATAATTTGAAACATATTCCCAGCTTTATTATTAGTCCGAAAGTATCTTTGTGCATATATTTGCACAGTATTTTTATAATCACATCAGATTTTTATCAAAGTACAATAAGTCTAATATAACCACAAAAACTGAATAAAAAATTTGTGAAATGAAAAATCGTTTGATAAGGAAGAAATTCCAACTAACCCCAGTAGTATTGTGCCTGCTCCTTTTAGGGTTTGTCTTTAATTCATGTAAAGATGACTTCTTAGAAAAGAATATTCCTTCCTGGTTGGGTTCAAGTATTTATGACCAACTTAACGAAGGTTATATTGGAGATAATGGAACAAAACACACTTTCAAAACATATCTTCGTTTGATTGACGATATTGGCTATGCTGAGGTGTTGAAAAAAACAGGTAGTAAAACCTTGTTCGTTGCTGATGATGCTGCATTTGAGCGTTTCTTCTTAGCTAATGCATGGGGGGTGAAATCTTATGAAGGATTCTCACTTTCTCAAAAAAAGCTAATAATGAACTCAGCATTAATTAATAATGCATATTTGATAGAACTAATGTCAAGCACCTTAGGACCAACCGAAGGACAGGCTCTAAGAAGAACTACAGCACTATCTCCCCTTGACTCGATAAGTTTCGAAAAAGAGACAATGCTTCCAACCGGAAAGTATTGGGATTATTACAGAACAAAAGGAATTCACATTGTTAATGATAATACGGCTATTCCTATGCTTCATTTTTTGCAAAATGAAATGACCTATAAAGGAATAACGAATGAGGACTTCTCTATGATTTTTAATGGATTAACTCGTGCAGATAATGATGCTCATATTTTTGGAACCAAAGTGATTGCCAGAGATATTACGTGTAAAAATGGATACATTGATATTCTTGAAAACGTTTTGATTCCACCCTCAAATATGGCGGAAATAATCAGGACTGCCCCCGAAACAAAAGTATTTAGTAGCTTTTTGGAAAGATATTCTGCACCCTATTACGATGCCGGAATTACTACTTCATACAAACTCCTTCATCCGGAATTTACAGATTCAATTTTTACTAAGAAATACTTTGCTTCACGTAGTGGTAATGGTGGAGAAAGCAACTTGACTGATCCTAAGGGAGTTAGCCAACTTGGATTTTTAGAATTTGACCCGGGATGGAATGCCTATACAATGAATGCTACTTCAACTTTGCAAACCGATATGGGGGCTATTTTTGTTCCTGCAGATAATATACTTAATAAATTCTTTGTTGATGGAGCAGGTAAATTTCTGATTGATAGATACGGCTCTAAAGAAAATATCCCGAGTGATGTGCTTTCTAACTTACTTCGTAATCACATGAAAGCGTCTTTTGTTGGAACTACTTCAAGTAAATTTTCTCAAATAATGGATGATGCAAAAGATCCTATGGGAATTCAAAAAGAAGATATTTTGAAGTGTTATGTTACAAGCAATGGAGTTGTTTATGTAACCAATAAAGTGTATGCGCCGGCATCTTACGTGGCAGTAATTGCACCAGCACTGGTAAGTGATAATATGAAAATTTTCAATTGGGCAGTTAAATCACTACAGTTTGATGCTTACTTATTATCGATGGATAGTTACTATAGCTTTATGATTCCGGTTGATCAATCAAGCCCAAATAACTCCAAAATGGGTAAGGGAATGTATTATATCGACCCTGTTTCATTAGGAAAAGCTCAACCTGAGATTTTTAAATTCTGGTATAATTCCAAAGCAACTACAACGGCAGACCAGGTAAGAGCTACAGCATTTAAATACGCACCTGCAACATCTACTTCAAATGAAATTATTGGCGATTCAATCCGACCGGTATCACAAGCTGAAATTTTAGACCGCTTAGAAGATATATTAGATTATCACATTGTAGTTGGTAATATCGAAGATGGAAAGAATTTTTATATAACAAAAGGTGGTGGAGAAATTAGTATTAATGGTTCTGGAGTAGGAATGCAAATTCTTGGTGGTGGAAACTTAGAAAAAAGTTCACAATCCAATGTTACTAGGATATACGATCAAACAAAAGAAACTAATGGTAGAGGAAACGGTAAAACATATGTAATGGATGCACCCCTTCAAACTCCGTATAAATCTGTTTTTAAAGTGTTGTCTGAACACGATGAATTCAGAGAATTTTATAAATTACTTCAAGGCAATGATCAAGCTACAGATGCTGAACATACCAAATACGACATCTTTTATAAAGATCCTTCTTATGCAGGTCTTGATTATAATGTGAAATTTTTCAATACGTTTAACTACACTATTTATATTCCAAAAAATGAGGCTGTTTTAGCTGCTATTGCTGCTGGATTGCCAACATGGGATTTAATAAAACAGCAAACTGATGCAGTAATTAAAACTCAAATGACTGAAAAACTGATAAAATTTCTTAGATACCATTTTCAGGATAATGCAGTTTATGTTGATGGTGCTTCTAAAACAGCAAAATATGAAACCGCAGTTTTAAATAGTACTACAGGGCGTTATTATACAATTAATACAACGCGTTCAGGTAATGATTTGACTTTGACAACGGCTAGTGGAGGAATTGCTCACGTAATAAATACGGATAAAAGCCTTTACAATATCATGGCTCGTGATTATAAGTTCAATAATGCTGATCCTAAAAAAGCAACACAAATTGAAACATCATCATTTGCTGTTATTCACCAGATAGATAATGTACTATATTTCCAACAGAATCAGTTAAATAACTAGAATATGAAACAATTGTTTAAAAATATATTAATCATTCTTTTAGTTGGTCTTTGCGTTCAAAGTACATTTGCTCAAACCTCATCTGATAATACTATCCGTGGAAAAATTTATTCTGCAGCGGATGGTGGACTATTGATGGTAAATGTGGTTGAAGTTGATCAAAATAACCGTATAGTTTCCTCTACAACAACCGATGCAGGTGGTAACTTTTCAATGAAAATAAAAAGTAAGACAAACAAAATTAAAGTGTCTTATATTGGATACGAACCTCAAACTCTCACGATTGGCGACCGAAAAGTGTTTAATGTTCAAATGGTTGATAAAACAGCACTCAAAGAGGTAATAGTAAAAGCAAAAAAGACTATTGATAATGGAAATTTGGCAATTCCGCAACGAGAGATCTCTACTGCAATGCAAACGATTAGCTCTAAGGAATTCGCAGGTTTATCTGTCTCCTCTGTGGATGATGCATTACAAGGTCAGATTTCCGGTTTAGATATTGTTGGAAACTCTGGTGATGCTGGCAGTGGATCTACTATGCGAATAAGAGGTATCACTTCAATCAATGCGAGTTCCAACCCATTAATTGTTGTAAATGGAATTCCTTTTGAAACACCTATTGCTAGTAATTTCGACTTTGCGAGTGCTAATCAAGAGAACTTCGCAGATTTACTAAGTGTGAATGTTGATGATATAGAAAGTATTACCGTATTGAAAGATGCTGCTTCTACAGCTGTATGGGGATCGAGAGGTGCAAATGGAGTAATATCTATTAATACAAAAAAAGGTGTGAAAGGACTAACAAGAATTCAATATACCTATCGTTTTAGTGGTGCAACTCAGCCACAAGGTATGACAATGTTGACCGGTGATGATTATACTATGTTGATGAAAGAAGCCTATTTCAATCCAAAACAGAGTGATGCAGCTTCAAATATCAGGGAGTTTAATTACGACCCCAATTTTTCTGAATACCAGGATTACAATAATAATACAAACTGGATGAAAGCTGTTACTCAGTTTGGTGTGACTAACGACCACTATATTCAACTCTCCGGAGGTGGTGATAAGGCTAAATTTCTTGTTTCCGGGGGGTATTATGATCAAACCGGTTCCATTATCGGACAAAAACTACAACGTTATTCAACCCGAATGAATCTTGATTATCAAGTTTCTGACAGGATTAAATTTAGCTCAGAATTTTCTTTTACCTATACAGATAATCCGCAAAATTATGATGGGCTTTTAGGAATTGCCTATAAGAAAATGCCCAATTTAAGTATCTATACTCAGGATGCAAATGGTAATGACACAAAGCAGTATTACAAAATGCTTTCTTCTGCATCGCCTCAATTCAGTGGAAAAGATGATCAAATGTCAATGCGCAATCCTGTCGCATCTGCAAACTTAGCAATTAATGATGTGAAGTCGTATCGTATTATTCCCACTTTTCGTATACAATATGACTTGTTGGATCCTCAAAAACAACTATTACGTTATAAGGGCTATGTTTCTTTCGACGTAAATAATACGAGTACAACTAAATTTTTGCCCAAAGAGCTGTCTTCAGGCAACTGGTTTGATGGAAGCATTGATCTTGCTGAGGGAAAAGAAAGTCGTAATTTAAGTATTTCATCTGATAACAACATTACATGGCTACCAAAATTTGAAAACACTGATCATTCATTGATGCTATATTCCTCTTTTCAATTTGGAACAAGCTCTTCGAGATATCAGCAGATTATTTCAAATGGTATTCCTACCGGAACAATAACCAATCCAACAGCAGGTGGGTATATAAGCAATTTTGCTTCTGGTCCTGGCAATGGACGTTCGATGGCGTATATGGCTATGGCTCATTATGCTTACAAATCAAAATACATCGCAGATATAACTGTGCGTAGAGATGGAAGTACAAAATACGGCGAAAATCGTAGATGGGGAACTTTTCCGGGAGTTTCTGTAGCATGGAATGTTGCAGATGAAAGTTTTATGAAGCCCACAAGTAAATGGTTGAGTACATTGAAATTGCGCCCAAGTTGGGGTATAACAGGAAATCAACCTAAATATGAGTATTTGTTTTACAGTCTTTATAATGCTTACAGCAGTTATATGGATATTTCTACAATACGGCCTGATAATGTCCAATTGACAGATTTACGTTGGGAAAAAGTAACTTCTACTAATTATGGAATCGATTTAGGCTTTTTTGAAGATGCCTTTACGATGGACTTTAATTACTATGTTAAAAGAACTGACGACATGTTGTTTGAGAAATTGGCAATTTCTTCTTCATCTGGTTTTAGTGCATTGACATATCAAAATGGGGGCTCAATGGATAATCAAGGCTGGGAAGTTAACTTTCATGCAAATAAATTTATCAAAACTGGTGATTTTAGTATGGATTTTAACCTAAATCTTTCGAATTATGTCAATACAATTATTTCGTTAAAACAAGATATACTTGCTAATGCAAATAAGGAATTTTCATATACAAATGGTACTTATTTGACCCGTATACAGGAAAATAACTCTTTCGGCTCTATTTATGGTTTCCGCTATAAAGGCGTTTATCAATACAGCGATTATGTCGAAGGACGTAAAGGAACAAGTCCGTATGCGTTCGATGTTGATAATCATGTAATTCGCGATGCTAAAGGAAATCCTCTTCCAATGTATTTTGGTTCTGGAACAAACTCTGCATATAAATTTAAAGGGGGTGATGCTATATATGAAGATGTAAACCATGACGGAAATATAAATGAATTGGATATGGTTTATCTTGGGAATTCAAATCCGTTGGTGAATGGTGGGATGGGTATTAAACTAAACTACAAAAGTTTATCAGTAAATATATTTTCTAATTTCAGAATTGGCAACAAAATAGTAAATGCTGGAAGGATGAATGCCGAAAATATGTATTCAAATAACAATCAGGCTGCAAGTGTTAATTGGCGCTGGCGTAAAGATGGTGATTTAACTACTATGCCCAGAGCTTTATATCAATCGGGCTATAACTGGTTAGGAAGTGATAGATACGTGGAAGACGGTTCTTTTTTACGTATAAAATATATGCAGATTAATTATTCTGTTCCTTCAAAGTTATTGAAGCGATTTTATGTAAATCAAATGACTCTTTATATGACTATAAATAATCTGGTCACTTTCACAAAGTATTCGGGGGTTGACCCGGAGGTTGGTTATGGTGCATTTGGTGTTAGTACGGATGGAAACCAGACACCACGTTCTAATTCATTTACTGCGGGGATTTCAGTTGCCTTTTAATACTATTATTTAATAAATATGAAAACACTAGTTATAAAAATTATATTGGTACTACTTATTGTATCAGGCTTTACATCTTGTTCTGATTGGCTGGTTGTTCAACCAGCAGGTAAAGTTGTATTAGCAGATTATTGGAAGAGTGAATCTGATGTTGAATCTGTAGTGGCAACCTGTTATAGAGCTATGCTTGATGATGAATTTATGAGACGGATAATGATTTGGGGTGAATTGCGTTCAGATAATATTATTGCCGGAAATGGGATTCAAGATCCTGAAAATCAGGTTTTACAAGCTAATATTATTCCTTCGAATGAGCTTTGTAAATGGGGAAGTTTCTATTCTGTAATTAATTATTGTAATACAGTTTTATATTATGCTCCTACGGTTATTGATCCGAATTTTACTGAAACAAAATTGCATGCTAAAGAGGCTGAAGTGTTAACATTACGGGCTTTGTGCTATTTTTATTTAGTTAGAGTCTATAAAGATATACCATTAGTGACTGAACCGTCTATTTTGGATACTCAGAACTATCAAGTGTCTCAAAGTACAGAGGATCAAGTACTCGATAAAATTGAAGCTGATTTATTGCAAGCTGAAAATTGGGCAATGGTTGCATATAGTACCACACAATATACGAAAGGAAGAATTACAAAAAATGCTGTAAGAGCAATTCTAGCCGATGTTTACTTGTGGAGAAATAAGTACCCAGAATGTATTAATTATTGTGATAAGATAATTAATGATAGAATTGCAACTGAAAAACTAACTGATAGCAAGGTGACTAATGATGTCGGATCTACCCTGATTCAGGATGAAGAAAGCCCATTTAGGCAGATTTTTGGACAAAAAAACTCTTCTGAAAGTATATTTGAACTACAATTCAGTACGGCCAATAAAGAGAATTCAAAAGTGTATGATTATTATGGAAATTTTGTAAATAATGCGGGTCAATTCAGTGCATCAACATTCTTAGGAACCGGCGTTTATCCTACAGCCGGCGTTTATCCTGCAACAGATGTTAGACGAAAGGATAATTTTAAAGCACTTGCTGAAAATGGGTTATTTCATATTTTTAAATATGCCGGACTATATCGTTCTGAAGACAACTTGGGTGTAAGTTCCTATAATTATAGGAGCTCAACACCAAATTGGATATTTTATAGAATTACGGATATCATGCTAATGAAAGCAGAGGCATTGGTTCAACTTGACAGAGATGATAATGATTTGACTGCCGCGCTACATATCGTAAACACAACCTATTTACGATCAAATCCTACAGTCCTTCCTACTGACTCGTTAAAATTCAGTAACTATAATTCAAAACAAACTATGGCGGAATTAGTATTGCTAGAGCGTCAGCGAGAGTTAATGTTTGAGGGTAAACGCTGGTTCGACCTAATGAGAATGGCTAGAAGAGATGGGAAGCCTGACAAATTGGTATATATAGTAATAGGAAAATATACAGATAATCAAACAACAATAAAAAGTAAAATGTCTGAAATGAATGCACTCTATATGCCAATACATCAGGATGAATTAAAAGCGAATCCAAAACTAAAGCAGAATCCATTTTATGATGTGCAAGGCATCAGTACAAGCACTCATTAATTATTTGTTTCAATAAAACTTAAGTCAAAAAAAATATATGAAAACGCTCTTTTATACACTTCGTGTTTCATTTTTGAAGAAAATAGGAATTTTGTCATTAGTCGTCATTATCGGGTTTAGTTGTGTAGATAATGTTGGCGACAGCTGGACAACATTTACTGGTGATATGATTTATTCATACATGGAAAAGAAACCGGATACTTACAGTGAGTTTTTAAAAGTTGTTAATAAAGCAGGTTTAAAAGGAATGTTAAGTGCTTATGGCAACTACAGTTGTTTCGCACCCACAAATGCTGCGATGGAACTTTATTATAAGTCACTTGGTACTAAAATCACCTTCGATAGTTTGACAACTGAGCAGATTAATTATATTGCAAAAACACACATTATAGCCATTAAGTATCTAACTTCAGGATTAGTTACAGGTGCTATTCCCATGCCTAATATGAATCAG